>Ga0307981_1001447_pt1 | contig 21230 bp, 20 predicted proteins | sample OrgLakmetagen987_FD_201849 | JGI IMG/M metagenome (GOLD analysis project Ga0307981, IMG submission 201849) | Saline water microbial communities from Organic Lake, Antarctica - #987 | ecosystem: Environmental > Aquatic > Non-marine Saline and Alkaline > Saline | place: Antarctica: Organic Lake... | reverse complement strand
CTTATGTAACAGTTAATTTGTCAGATGGAAGCACTTCATTTCTCGATACAGGAATTTCAGGATCTCCTTCTAACACAGCAAATGAATTCTTACAGCCAATGCAAGCAGCTTTTGTTTTGGTAAATGGTAGTGGAGCCTCTGTAGATTTTGAAGAGTCACATAAAGATGTTAGCCCAGTACAAACCGAGACTAAATCTTTATCACAATCTGAATATATCAATATTCAGTTATTCGATTCAGATTCTTATAATTCTGGAGAGACACCATCCGATGGGTTAAGAATCAACTTTGATAAATCATTTAGTGCGACTTCTGAAGATGATTCACCTAAGCTTGGAAATCTAGATGAAAACTTAGCTAGAATTAAAGGCAATGCCTACTCAGCAATTGAAAGACGACCATTTCCTGAAACAGAAGAGCGTTTGGAATTGTTTATCAATCAATACCGAAGAGAGGCATACGTCATGAAGTTTAACCTGACTGATAATTTGAATACTAAAGTCTTTATCGAAGACAAGTATTTAAATGAAACTCAGGAAATCACTACCGCTGCTTATACTTATACGTTTACAGTGGACGAGTCGATTTCAGAATCCACAGCATCAGATCGATTCAGCCTTGTCTTTGAACCAATCAGTTTATCAACAGTTGAGGAAGCTCTTGTAGAGGCAAGTTTATATCCAAATCCAACCAAAGGTAGTTTTAGAATAAGTGGAGCAAACTTAGGAGAAGATGCGAAGATTGAGATTTATAACATGATAGGTCAGCAGGTTTACAAAACAGATCTTAAAAACCAATCTACAACTGAGATTACAAATTTCAATGGAAGTGCCGGCGTATATCTAGTCAAATTAAAAACCAATCAAGGCGAAAGAACCTTCAAATTGATAAAACAATAGTCTTATGAAACTCAAAAATTCACACTATATAGCATTACTTATCATCGTTGCTCTACTTTTAGTAAGTACAACCAGTTATGGACAAGGACTTGGTGATATAGGTTTCACAGACGATGTAGATGACGAACCCGTAGCCCCCATCAATGGCCTAATTGCGCTAGGACTTGCCGTGGGCGGTTATCTAGGGATTAGAAAAGTCAAAAAATAAATTAACTTTTCTCTCAAATAAACACAAATCCACTTGGTCAGCCAAGTGGATTTTTTAGTTAAAATGTGAATCAAAAATTAAACAAGTAAGTACTATCTGAATTATTAAAAAGATTTCTATCACATTGATTTCGAACTTATTCTACATAAATCGTCAAGCTTAGCCCATATTTTTGCTCAAATTTTAAAAATCCTTGAGTAAAATAATTTCAATATTCCTTTTTTCAATTTTAGCAAGTGTAAACTTCACATGTTATTCTCAGTCAGGCTTAGATGCATCTAAAAGTGTACAGGAGTCTGTTTTTATTTCCAGTGGAAGCTGGAGTAACCCTCAAAACTGGAAAAATCATAATTTACCTACTTCCACTTCCAAAGTTATTATAGAGGCTAATGCAATTTTAGATGTTTCCTTTCAGATAAATTCACTTGAAATTGATCAAAACATTACGTTATCAATAAATCCATCTTTTCAGTTATTTGTCACAAAAAACATTGAGAATAATGGCCGAATTCTTGGTGAAGGAGAGTTAGTTTTGAACGGGAGTTCCGCTCAGTTTATCAAAGAGGAAGGGGTTTATAACAACTTACGTATTTCAAACTCATCAACAATACATATAAAGGACGAGATTGAAGTTTTCGGTAACTTGTATGTAGACGCAGGTCAGCTTAAAACTAAAGGGAATCTATACCTAAGGTGTGATTTTGAAACCAATAGAACAGCTCAGGTTGGTGAGGTCCTTGGAGAAATTTCAGGAAACGTTCAAACTGAACAGTGCTATCCTGCTAGGAGGGCGAATCGATTAGTTAGTCCTTCAGTCACGACTTCAACTTCCATTCATAAAAACTGGCAGGAAAATGCAGACAGCTACTTTGATGAGGATATAGATGAAGGTTATGGAACACATATTACAGGATTAAATCCTGGTAGTGGTCCGGCTTATCTGGAGCAGGATGGTGAAAATGGATTCGATTTTAATCCATCAGGGAATGCATCCCTGTTTACTTATGATCATCAACAGAGAGATTTCAATCCCATAAATAACACTAATGTCAATCGGCTAAAAGCAGGAAACCCTTACATGTTACTCGTAAGAGGTGATAGGACTATTAATATTTACTCAAATTTGGCAGCGCCAACGGCCACAATACTTAGAGCCAAGGGTGAGCTTGTGACCGGGGACTACACGACTACCGATTTGTCACAAACCAAAAACGGATTTAGTTTAGTGGGGAATCCCTACCACGCTCAGGTAGATATGAATTCTGTATTAGCAAATTCTATAAACATCAGAAAAGATGTTTACTATGTTTGGGATCCAAAATTGGGTGGAATTCAGGATTTGAACCAGCCTGGGGGTAGAGGGGCTTTTGTTGTTGTGGAATTACCCTCTGGCAGCAATTCTTCAAATTCTGAAGCGAACCAATACCTTCAACCCATGCAAGCTGTATTTGTTCAAACTATAGATGATAATTCTTTCACTCAAGTCAACTTTTCGGAGAGCGATAAAGCAGTTAATTTAAACCCTCAGCCAGAAATTCTTTCTGATTCTGATGAGCAATTTTTAAACATTCAGCTTTTCAATGAGGTTTCATATAATGCTGGAAGCACTCCTTCAGATGCTCTTCGAATTAATTTTGGGAGTAGGTTTTCAAATTCTGCTAATGATGATATCGCAAAGCTCAAAAATGTGGATGAAAATCTTACCAGAGCCATAGATCAAAATCTGGTCGCTTTAGAAAGAAGAAATATGCCAGATGCTGAAGAGGTTTTACCGCTTTATATCAATCAATATCGAAGGGAAAACTATACTTTGAATTTCGAGTTTTCAGATTCGTTTTATACCGACGTTTATTTAATAGATCATTATTTGGAAACTGAAACTCTTTTGTCCGAGTCAAACCCAACCTATTCATTTAATGTCAATTCATCGGTTGCAGGCTCTGTAGATGTAAACAGATTTTCTCTAAAGCTTAAGCCGGTCAACTTATCAACTTCAGAATCGCTTTTTTCTGAAGTCAAAATTTATCCAAATCCGACAAAAGGATCCTTTAGTATAAATGGATTAGCTGATATTACTAATGGCGAAATCAACATTTTCAATATGATTGGGCAACAAATCTATTCTGAAAAACTAGGTACTGTGTCAACGTTCAGCATTGAAAAGTTTAATGCTGGAGCAGGGATTTATATTGTAAAGTTATCTTCAGATCATGAGGAGCAAAGCTTTAAATTGATCAAAGAAAATTAAATTAAAAAAGCGCATTCAACTCGTTGAATGCGCTTTTTTAATTTGGAAATGCTTCCTATTCTTTTTCTAAAACCTCAACGTTATTATCGCGATTGACATCTGCCATGTATTGTGAAGGATCAATTTCAATTTTTTCAATTCCGTATTGTGATGTAGGAATCTCTAAATCATAGGTTGGATATGCCCAAGCCCAGTCGTCAACAATTTTACCTGCATTAGGTTTTTCCCATCTCATAATGCGAAGTGGAATATAATAAATCTCTGAATTTCCTCCTTTAAAATCAACTTTCACTTCTAATGGCATTGGCGTAAGGCCTATGCGCTCTAAAGTTACAATTGTTACTTGTTCATCAACACTTACATCTTTGATACCATAGTCAATGGTATTGGTAGTTCTCGTCCAATCGTTGAGATACCAGCTAAGCTCTGCGCCGCTTACTTTTTCAGCGATACGAATAAAATTATTTGGTGTAGGATGCTTAAATTTCCATTCATCAAAATATCTGTTTAAGACTTCCTGTAAGTTTTCTTTACCAATTAAATAACCAAGTTGGCCTAAAAATACAGCCCCTTTAGAATAAGCCGAAGTTCCGTAAGCCTGATTGTATTCATAACGGTCTGCATGAGTAGATTGAGCCTGCTCATATCCAGAATTTGCCAAACTCACATAGCCTCTATAACTTCCAGCAGTAGGATTTTCTCTATTTCGATCCATCACTTCGTTCATCGCAAGGCCAGAAATGTATGATGTGAATCCTTCATCCATCCATTCGTGCTGAGCTTCATCTGTTGCTAAAACATGCTGAAACCAAGCATGTGCCATCTCGTGAGCTGTAACTCCTACAAGACTTCCAAATTCCCTTTCACCAGTAATAAGTGTGCACATGGCGTATTCCATACCTCCATCACCACCCTGGATCACAGAATATTGATCGTATGGGTAAGGACCTATATGCTCATTGAAATAATCTAAAAGCTCAGCTGTTTTGGATTGTAAATTCTTCCAGTTCTCTTTTATGTCTTCATTGTCTTTATATAAGAAATGAAGAGTTGTGCCATCATTCCCAGTGATTTGGTCATGAATATAATTTTTGTCAGCAGCCCACGTAAAATCGTGAACATTTGGAGCAACGAAGTGCCAGGTCAACTTTTTCCCTCTACGTCTTACTTTTACGCCTTCATCTTCATAACCATAGCCAACTTCGTTTGGATTTTGAATGTAGCCAGATCCTCCTAAGATAAAATCTTTGTCAATTGTGATTTTTACATCAAAATCACCCCAAACTCCATGGAATTCTCTTGCTATGTAAGGATCTGCATGCCACCCTTCGAAGTCATATTCAGCCATTTTAGGATACCATTGTGTCATAGACAATTCAACACCTTCAGCGTTGTTCCTTCCAGATCTTCTTATCTGTACAGGAACCTGGCCTAAAAATTCCATTTCAAATGTAGTTGATCCTCCAGGTAAAATAGGCTCAGCGAGTTCAACTTCCAAAACTGTTCCTACAAGTTCGTAGTTTAAGTCTTTTCCATCTTGCTTCAACGATTTTGCTCTCATAAATCCTATTTCTTCATCACTTAGTTTAGAAATACGATCTCTAACTCTACCATCTGGATCTTGTATAGTTCTGGATCTTACATCCATTTCGCTCCCTGGCTGGAATGCGTTGAAGTACATGTGATAAAAAACTCTATTAAGCGTATCTGGTGAATTGTTGGTGTAGACCAGTTCCTGCTCGCCTTCATATTGATAATTTTTATCGTCAAAATCAACCTGCATTTCATAGTCAACATGTTGTTGCCAATAGCCGGCGTTGTTTTGTGCAAAAAGTGTTGATATTGAAATCAACATCATAAATGTAAAAGTGTTTTTAATCATGTTTATTTGGTTTTAGAAGCTAATATAATAGCGTTATACATATTTACCATATTTCCTGAAACTGAAATTTTACTGAAGGCTTCAGTGTTTTGAGGGTCTCCACCGAGAATTACTTCCTGATTCGTACTCAATCCGGATTCCATCAGGATTTGTTTGACTTGTGGAGCGCTAAGTTTTGGGAACAAAGATCTTATCATAGCTGCTACTCCAGCAACATTTGGGGCTGCCATCGAAGTACCTTGCAAGAATTCATAAGTATTCAAAGGGGTTGTCGCATATATGGACGACCCAGGCGCAAATATATCGACACTGTTTATTCCATAATTAGAAAATCCAGAGACTAAACTCCCTCCATATTGAGAAGTTATCGAACCTACATTGATGAAGTTGTCAACAAAATTTGCAGGATTTTCAGGTGTTTCATCATTGGGGTAAACACGCTTTTCATCTAGATCTATACCTTCATTACCAGCTGCGTTTACAATGAGGACATCATTTTTTTCAGCGTATTTGATAGCATCTATCACCCATTCAGGATGGGTAGAAAAGTATTTTCCGAAGGATGTGTTGATGATGCTTGCTCCATTGTCCACAGCATAACGAATTCCAAGTGCGATGTCTTTGTCATATTCATCTCCATCTGGGACCGCTCTGATGGGCATAATTAAAACATTATCTGCAACACCTTTTATCCCTTTATCGTTTTTTCTACTGGCTGCAATGATTCCAGCGACGTGTGTACCGTGCTTTGCTTCTTTTTTGTCTGCATTTGGTCCACTTACTTTATTATTTCCATAAATTTTGGTCGAAAAATCATCAGCACCATCACCTAGACTTTTTGCCCTTGCATTTAAGTCCAGATTTAGGTGATATTTCGTTTTATCTCCAAAATACTCCATGGCTTCAGCGAGTTGGTCCTGAATATTCTGAATATCCTCATCAATGTTATTCATTACATTCAGCAACAGCATTTTTTGATTTAAAGATGTATCATCCTGTGGTTTGAAAGCCGTTACATTTTCAACTGTAAGTTTATTCACTTCAAGTTTAATTTTCAGGCTTTCTTCGGCTTCCTGTAATTGATTATTCATCATTACATATCTATTGATACTCTTATCAGTTTTTGCCAGCTCTTCATCATACTTTGCTTTTGCAGCTCTATACATTTTGAATTCTTCTAGATGGTCTGGATCTATATCACTTGCGAGTTTATCTTCAAATTGATCTTTGTAATCTCTTACTATCCTCGTATACTCTAAATTTTCCTTTGTAACATCGCCAAGAAAATTCCAGCCATGGATGTCATCTACAAATCCATTGTTGTCATCATCAATTCCATTATCGGGGATTTCATTAATATTGGTCCACACCACTCCCTCCAGGTCTTCATGTTCTATATCGACTCCGCTGTCCAAAACAGCTACGATAATAGTTTTTCCGTTGTAATCTTTAATAAGTTCTTGATAGGCCCTATCCACACTCATTCCTGGTATGGTGTCATATGACAAGTCTTGACTTCCCCAATACTGAAGTTCATCATCTGTCAGGGCTTCAGTCTTTTCACTTACGTTTTGTAAATTGGGAATAGGCTTTGAATTGATTTTTGGTCCACTTGCACAACTGAGTAAAAAGCTAGATATCAAAAAGCATAAGCCCCCAATCTTTAAAAATTTAATATTCATGGTTGTATTTAATTTAGTTGGTAAAAAGTTCTGAAAACTTAAATGTTGAATTTAATCTAGCGCCTTTTTCAGTATGTTGCAGATTGATCACTTCATTATGAGCATCATGCTCAAGGAAAAGATAGTAGTCGTTTGCAACTGCCTCATCAAGAAAAAGCTTTTTCTCATCTAAAGTTTTTAAAGGCCTTGTGTCAAAACCCATAACATAAGGCAGCGGAATGTGGCCAGCTGTTGGGAGCAAATCCGCAGCAAAAACGAGTTTTTTTCCTTTGTAATCAATGATTGGAATCATTTGTTTGTCCGTATGTCCATCTACAAACAGGACTTCAAATCCCATATTCTCGTAAAAGTGTCTATTTTTTGATCTTTTCAAAAAGTTGAGTTGTCCTGATTCCTGCATGGGAATCAAATTCTCCTTTATGAAAGAAGCCTTTTCTCTATCGTTAGGATTAGTCGCCCAATCCCAATGTTCTTGGTTAGTCCAGAACTTTGCATTTTTAAAGGCGGGTTCGTAACCTGTTTTGTCTTTATTCCATTGTATGCTTCCCCCGCAATGATCAAAGTGAAGATGAGTCATAAATACATCTGTAATATCATCTCTATGGAAACCATGTCTTTTGAGGGAACTGTCGATGGAATGGTCTCCCCACCTATGGTAATGGCTGAAAAATTTCTCACTTTGTTTGTTCCCTAAGCCCGTATCTATAAGGATGAGTTGTTTTTCATTTTCTATCAATAAGCTTGTAGCTGCAATGTCTATCATATTATTTTGATCTGCAGGATTGGTGCGCTGCCAAAGTGTTTTTGGAACTACACCAAACATAGCACCTCCATCGAGTTTAAAATGGCCAGTTTCTATTGGGTATAAAGTCATAAAAGTTATATTTTAGAGCAAAATACTAAAAGAGTCTTAACTTTGAATTTCGAGTCTTCTAGATTATGCTATTTTTAACGACTCAAATTTAACGATTTTATGATAGAACTAGCAGGAATAATAATACTTGGGATTTTGGCTCAGTGGTTTGCATGGAGATTCAAAATTCCAGCAATTTTACCCCTTATTCTTATTGGTTTATTAGTAGGACCTATAGCTTCCTTATATACTGAAGATGGTTCCAAACTTATCGAACCCATTTGGAATGGGGAGTCTGGTTTATTTCCGGGAGAGAGCTTGTTTTATTTTGTTTCCCTCGCCATAGGCATTATCCTATTTGAAGGTGGTCTTACTTTAAGGCGTGGAGAGATCCTTCACGTAGGTCCAGTTATTGTGAAATTAATCACAGTGGCTGTCGTTATTACCTTCATAGGAGCTGGAATGGCTGCCCACTGGATTCTTGGGTTAAGCTGGCAAATTTCTCTATTATTTTCCGGATTGATTATAGTTACCGGACCCACCGTTATTACACCAATTCTAAGAAATATACCTCTTAAGAAAGACGTTTCTACGATTTTAAAATGGGAAGGAATTTTGATTGATCCTATTGGAGCCTTGGTTGCTGTATTGGTATTTGAATTTATTTCTGCCGGCGGGGGAGAAGCAGTTACATCTACTGTTTTGATCGAGTTTGGTAAGATAGTCTTATTTGGTTTTACGTTCGGTTTTACATTTGCTAAAGCCTTGGCGGTTTCAATCAAATCTAAAATTATTCCTCATTATTTACTAAACGTAGTCACCCTGGCTGCAGTTTTAGGTGTTTTTGTTTTAGCAGATCATTTTGCGCATGAAAGCGGACTTCTTGCTGTGGTAATTATGGGTATTATCATGGGAAACACCAATTTGCCAAATCTGAAGGATTTACTTTACTTCAAAGAATCTTTAAGTGTTTTACTTATCTCTATACTTTTTATTTTACTGTCAGCAAATATCAATTTGGATAATTTGCTGTTAGTGATCAATTGGGAAACTTTAATTCTGTTTGCTGTTGTAGTTTTTGTTGTTAGGCCGCTCGGTGTATTTTTAAGCAGTTATAATTCGACTTTAGCGACCAATGAAAAACTTTTTATAAGTTGGGTAGGACCTCGTGGTATTGTTGCTGCAGGTGTGGCTTCACTTTTCGGGCTCAAACTTGTAGAGCAAGAAGTTCCCAATGCTGAATTGATAACGCCATTGGTATTCATCATTGTTTTGGGAACTGTTCTACTGAATGCAACTACTGCGAGACCCTTTGCGAAACTAGTCGGTGTGTTTTTGAGAGATTCTCAGGGAATTCTAATTGTAGGTTCATCCTCATTTTCAAGACTCATAGCCAAATATTTAATGGATAATGAAAGGCATGTGGTAATTGTTGATAATAACAAAAGCAATATCGATAAAGCCAAAGAAATGGGATTGGATGCGATCAATGCAAATATCTATTCCGACAACTTAATAGATAATGTGGAATTAAGCGATGTTGGCTACCTGATGGCTTTGACCGGAAATACAGCCGTGAATAAAAAAGCAATCGAAAATTTTGCAAAGCAATTTGGAGAGCAAGGTACTTATCGGGTTATCTCTTCTGAAGAAATGGAAGACCCGGAAAACAATCCAGATGATGGTTTATTCTCTCAAACCGACGATTATATAAAGCTTGTAAATCTGACGAGAAAGTATCCTGAAATTCATGAAATTTCACTTAATTCCAAAGAACACTTCGAAGGCTTAATTGAAATTAGCAAGATAGAATCAGAAATTATTCCTCTTTTCACAAAAACTATTGAAGGAAAACTCGAAATCCTTCCAAATAATACAAAAACCGTTACTGTCGAGGAAGGATTTAAATTGGTTTATTTAGGTAAGTCTTTTGAAAAAGAACCTTCAGAAAAAGTTGTAGAAGAATCCTCTATCAAGGAAGAAGATAAGATGACAGAAAAAGAAAAGAAACAGAGGAGTGAAGCTCAAAGCAAAACAAAAGATAAAACAAAAAATACAGGAGAGTCCTAATCCATTTTTGAATGAAAGAACAGGAGCTTCTCAATCTTTTGATGTTACAGAATCTTTTAGGTATTGGTCAAATCAATGCTAAAAAATTATTGCAATATTTTGGAAGCGCTACCAATTTATTTCAGGCTGATTTAAAACAATTATCAGAAATAGATGGAATTGGCAAAAAGCGCTTGCAAACACTTAAAGATTCTGCCAATCTTAAAGAAGCTGAGGAAGAGTTAAAGTTCATAAAGGACAATAAAATTAATGTCCTTTACTATGAGGATGAAGATTACCCCTCTCGTCTCAAGCAATGCATAGATAGCCCAATATTACTTTTCTCCAGAGGTAATATCAACCTCAAAAATAAGCCGATTTTAAGTATTGTTGGTACGCGCCAAATTACAAGTCATGGCATAGCTTTCTGTGAGCAGCTCGTAAGTGATCTGGCACCTCTGAAACCTGTAATCGTCTCTGGGCTAGCTTATGGGGCAGATATTGTTGCTCATAAAGCAGCGATTGACCATGATTTACAAACTGTAGCTTGTCTTGCACATGGTTTAAATCAGATCTATCCTAAAGTGCATCAAAAATATGCTGCAGCTATAGAAAACAACGGTGGATTTTTTACAGATTTTTTTAGTAGCGCTACATTTGACAGGAAGAATTTTTTGAGCAGAAATAGAATTGTCGCAGGTCTTAGTGAAGCTACCATAGTAATAGAAAGCGCAGAGAAAGGCGGCTCACTTGTGACAGCAGATATTGCTCATTCTTATGATAGAGAGGTCTTTGCAATTCCAGGCCGGCCGCAAGATAAATTCAGTAAAGGCTGTAATATGCTTATCAAGCAGCAAAAAGCGCAAATGATCACTAGTGCTGCGGACCTAGTTTACTTTCTTAATTGGAATATAGAAGCCAAAAAAGAAAATAAGCAAACACAACTTTTTATAAATCTTGAGGGCGAAGAAAAATTCGTTTTTGAAAAGCTTAAGGAAGTTGGAAAAGCAGAAATTGATGCCTTATCTTTGACTACAAATTTACCAACGTATAAGTTGGCTTCTATCTTGATGAATTTAGAATTGTCAGGACACGTGAGGCCACTTCCTGGTAAGCAATTTGAAATAATTTAAACCTAAATCAATACCGATGAAAACAATAATTAAAGCACTATTCATTACAGTAATTGCCTTTTCTTTTTCATGTAAAGAGGAGCAGTCAAAAGATTCTAAAGCTTTTGATGCTCAAATGAAAGAAACCGTCCAAATACATGATGACGTCATGCCGAAAATGACAGAGCTCAATAGTTTAATTTCAAAGCTTGAAAAGGAAAAAGAGAAAATTGAAGCATCAGGTGATGTTGCGTCTGAAGAAGTTGAAACATATGAAACAGCAATTAATGACTTGAAAGAAGCGCATGATTTGATGATGTCCTGGATGAAAAACTTTAGTAATTCATTTTCAAGAACTGAAATCAATAGTGGACTTGCCACAAAAGATAAGGATAGTATAAAAGCGAAGCAGGAAATGCTATCTGCGCAGTATAATTCTGCCGAAGAAATGCAAACTGCTATCACAAAAGCAATTGAAAATGCCCAATTACTTTTGTCTGAATAATAGTTTTAATTTTCTTATCAAAAAGCTGGCATTCGCTGGCTTTTTTATTTTATAAAAAGTTCAAGAACCCCCTTAGAATAAGATAAACTTATGGTCATATTCTAAATTATTATGTTAAGTGAGAGTCTAAAATAATTCATTAATCCTATATTTGTTTCTAATTTAGATTAAATTCATATAATATGATCAAAGTAAGTGAAACAGCTAAACGAAAGATCGTCAATCTGATGAGTGAAGACGGCTTTAACGCTAGCGATCATTTTGTTAGAGTTGGGGTGAAAAGCGGTGGTTGTTCGGGTTTGTCTTACGAATTAAATTTCGATCAGACTCATCTTGAGGAAGACAAGCTTTTTGAAGACAATGACATTAAAATAGTGATTAATAAAAGTAGTTTTTTATATTTAATAGGTACGACTCTGGAATATTCTGGAGGATTGAATGGGAAAGGATTTGTATTTAATAATCCTAATGCACAAAGAACATGTGGATGTGGTGAAAGTTTTTCACTTTAATTAAAACAAGAGATTATGGCTTATACAGAACAAGAATTAGAGAAAGAATTAAAAAATAAAGAATACGAGTACGGTTTTTATACAGAAATGGAATCGGATACGTTTCCTCCAGGACTGAATGAAGACGTGGTTATTGGTATTTCCAAAAAGAAAGGAGAGCCAGATTGGATGACACAATGGAGACTAGAAGCTTACAGGCACTGGCTGACTATGAAAGAGCCTAATTGGGCAAATATCGGTTACGAAAAGCCCGATTATCAAGCCCTTTCTTACTATTCAGCTCCAAGTTCAAAACCTAAGTATGATAGTTTAGATGAGGTCGACCCTGAAATGCTGGAGACTTTTAAAAAGTTAGGTATTTCTATTGATGAGCAAAAGAAATTAGCTGGTGTGGCTATGGATGTCGTTATGGATTCAGTTTCTGTAACCACAACATTCAAAAAGACCTTAGCAGAGAAAGGAATTATATTTTGTTCCATTTCTGAAGCAATTAAGGAACACCCTGAATTAGTGAAGAAATATATAGGGAGTATTATACCACATACCGATAATTATTTTGCTGCGTTAAACTCTGCAGTATTTAGTGATGGTTCATTTTGTTACATTCCTAAAGGCGTGAGATGTCCAATGGAATTGTCTACATACTTTAGAATTAATCAAGCAGGAACAGGTCAGTTTGAAAGAACGCTTGTAATTGCTGAAGATTCAAGCTATGTAAGTTACCTAGAAGGTTGTACAGCGCCATCTCGTGATGAAAATCAATTGCATGCAGCTGTTGTAGAACTTGTTGCTTTAGATAATGCAGAGATAAAATATTCTACTGTGCAAAACTGGTATCCTGGAAATAAGGAAGGTAAAGGTGGAGTATATAATTTTGTAACCAAGCGTGGCCTTTGTGAGAAAAACGCCAAAATAAGCTGGACACAAGTTGAAACTGGTTCTGCAGTAACTTGGAAATATCCTAGCTGTGTTTTGAAGGGAGATAATTCTACCGGAGAATTTTATTCAATTGCTGTCACTAATAATTTCCAGCAAGCAGATACAGGTACTAAAATGATTCACCTTGGTAAAAACACTAAGAGTACAATTATTTCAAAAGGTATTTCTGCAGGAAAATCTCAAAACAGTTACAGAGGTTTAGTGCAAATCAACAAGCGTGCTGAGAATGCAAGAAATTTCTCTCAATGTGATTCATTGTTAATGGGTAACAAGTGTGGAGCCCACACATTCCCATACATTGAAGCAAAAAATAAAACCGCTCAAGTTGAGCACGAAGCAACGACAAGTAAAATTGGTGAAGACCAGATTTTCTACTGTAACCAACGAGGAATTGATACTGAAAAAGCAATTGCTCTAATTGTCAATGGATTTAGCAAAGAAGTTTTGAACAAATTACCAATGGAATTTGCTGTAGAAGCTCAAAAATTACTTGAAATTTCTTTAGAAGGCTCTGTTGGATAAAAAATTATGAAAAAGTGTCTTTTTATAATTTCAATATTTTCTTTGATTTTAGGATCATGTAAATCTGATTCTAAAACGTCAGATTCAGATGAAAAATTGGTTGAAACTGAATCTGATTTAGAATTAAACACTGTTTCAGGAGAATTTATTTACAGTGATTCAGTGGCGGTGTTTAAAAATAAAGAAATTATTTACGGTGTGGTCATGAATACCAGAGCCAAAGATTTAGTTGCTCAGGTAAAAGAAATCAATTCAGATCCATTTGCTTCCTTTGATGTTACACTCAAAGTTGATATTAAAGAAAATCCACAAAAAGATGCTTGGCCACAAGTTATAGATATTCAAAATATAATAAACGTGAAGCCTTCATCAAATGATGATGGTTTAAGATTAGATAAATAAGAATAAGATATGTTAAAGATAAAAAATTTACACGCCAGCGTAGAAGGTGAAAAAATACTAAAGGGAATCAACCTTGAAATTAATCCTGGAGAAGTGCATGCTATTATGGGTCCAAATGGATCTGGTAAAAGTACACTGGCTTCTGTGATCGCAGGAAATGAAGATTTTGAAGTTACAGAAGGGGATATACTTTTTGAAAAAGCTAATATTTCTGAATTATCTCCGGAAGAAAGAGCACATAAAGGAATCTTTTTATCTTTCCAATATCCGGTTGAAATCCCTGGTGTTTCTGTGACCAATTTTATAAAAACTTCGATCAATCAAGTAAGAAAATCGAGAGGTCAAAAGGATATGCCAGCGAATGAAATGCTGAAGAAAATCAGAGAAAAATCTGCTTTACTGGAGATGGATAGAAAATTTCTTTCCAGATCTCTTAATGAAGGTTTTTCTGGTGGTGAAAAGAAAAGAAATGAAATTTTCCAGATGGCTATGTTAGAGCCAAAATTGGCAATTCTTGACGAGACGGATTCGGGGCTCGATATCGATGCCTTACGTATCGTTTCTGACGGTGTAAACAGACTTAAGACGAAAGATAACGCTACGCTAGTGATCACTCACTACCAGCGTTTACTGGATTATGTAATTCCTGATGTTGTACATGTATTGATGGATGGTAAAATAGTAAAATCTGGAGGTAAAGAGCTAGCCAAAGAGCTTGAAGAAAGAGGTTACGATTGGCTCAAAGAGGAACGTGCAGAAATGTCCTCATAACACCTTCATAAGAACCAAAACGATTTTAAATTATGGAACTTAAAGAAAAATTAATGTCCTCCTATCTTGCTTTTGAAGAGCATGTGGATTTGGAGAATGACATCCATCAAGTACGAAATAAAGCGATAAAATTCTTTGAGCAAACTGGCTTTCCTACCAAAAAGCTGGAGGCTTGGAAGTATACATCGCTCAATTCTATACTGAAAGAAGATTATAGCATTTTCCCCAAAAAAGAAGATGCCATAGATTACAAAGACATTAAAAAATACTTGATTCACGATATAGATACTTATACTATCGTTTTTGTAGATGGTATTTATTCTTCGCATTTGTCGAGAACGACTCACGATAAGCTTGATGCTTGTTTGATGTCTTCTGCTTTAGATAAAGAAAAGTACAAGCCAGTTATTGATAAGTATTTTAATAAGATAGTGCCTGAGGAAAGCATGTCTTCTTTAAATACCGCTTTTGCAAAAGAAGGAGCTTACATCAGAATACCTAAAAATGTTGTAGCTGAAAAACCTATTCAGGTGATGAATTTCTTCACCAGTAATGAAGCTGCTTTAATGGTACAGCCAAGAAATTTAATCATTGCTGAAGAAGGTGCCCATGTACAAATCATAGAAAGACATCAAAGTTTGACTGAGCAACCTGTGCTGACCAACTCTGTAACAGAAGTTTATGTTGGTAAAAATGCTGAGGTGGATTATTATAAAATTCAGAATGATAAAACATCCTCTTCTTTGATTGATAATACTTTCATCAAACAGGAAAGAGATAGCATTTGCTCCATGCATACGTTTTCTCTGGGAGGTAAAATCACAAGAAATAATCTGAAGTTTTATCAGCACGGTGAGAATTGTAATTCTATTTTGAAAGGAGTGACCATTCTGGAAGGAAAGCAGCATGTGGATCACAATACTTTGGTTCATCATACACAACCCAACTGCGAAAGCCATCAGGATTACAAAGGAATTTTTTCTGAAAAATCTGTAGGCGTTTTCAATGGAAATGTTTTGGTAGACAGAATAGCTCAGAAAACAAATGCGTTTCAAAGTAACAACAACATCATCATTGATGATACGGCGACATGTAACTCAAAACCACAGCTTGAAATTTTTGCAGATGATGTGAAATGCAGCCACGGTTGTACGATTGGACAATTGGATAATGAGGCTCTTTACTACATGAGGTCGCGTGGTATTCCGAAAAAAGAAGCCAGAGCATTATTGATGTTTGCTTTTGCAAATAATGTCTTGGATAGCGTAAAAATTCCAGAAATCAAAAAAAGAATAACTAAACAAATTGCATTGAAGCTAGGCGTTGAACTTGGGTTCAATCTTTAAGATTTCAATTCAGTCAACTTGTTTAGAAGTGAAATAAACGAAAAGAAAATGACGAATACTTCTGAACAAATTTTAGATATAAAAAAGATACGCAAGGATTTTCCAATTTTAAGTAGAGAAATTAATGGAAAACCACTCGTATATTTTGATAATGCGGCGACTTCACAAACGCCTACACAAGTAATCGATTGTATTGTTGATTACTATGAAAATAAAAATGCAAACATCCATAGAGGTGTACATTCTTTGTCTCAAATAGCAACAGATGCTTATGAAGGTGCCAGAGAAAAAGTGAGAGCGCATTTCAATGCTGAATTTGCTCATGAAATTATCTTGACGGCAGGAACTACACATAGTATTAACTTGGTGGCCAATGGATATGCCTCCATTCTAAAGCCAGAAGATGAAATTCTGGTTTCTGCGATGGAGCACCATTCCAATATTGTGCCTTGGCAAATGCTATGTCAAAAGACCGGTTCAAAGTTAAAGGTTATCCCAATGTCTCATAAAGGGGAATTGGAAATGGATACTTATAAAGAACTTTTGAATGAGAATACGAAGTTGGTTTTTGTCAATCACGTGTCCAATGCCTTAGGAACTATCAATCCTGTGAAGGAAATTATTGATCTAGCACACGCGGTTGGTGCAAAAGTATTGATAGATGGAGCGCAATCCGCTCCACACATCAAAGCAGATGTACAAGCTCTAGATGTTGATTATTATACGGTTTCTGCTCATAAAATTTGTGGTCCTACAGGTGTAGGGATGTTATATGGTAAAGAAGACCTTCTAAATATGCTTCCGCCTTATCAAGGTGGAGGAGAAATGATTTCTGAAGTCACTTTTGAAAAAACTACCTACGCAGGTTTGCCCCATAAATTTGAAGCCGGAACTCCGAACATTTCCGGAGGAATTGCTTTTGGGGCAGCTTTAGATTATATGAATACAATTGGTTTTGATGCGATTGCAGCATATGAAATGGAACTATTGAAATACGCGACTTCAGAAATTGAAAAGATTGAAGGAGTAGAAATTTATGGAACAACTCCAGATCGCAAAACAGCTGTATTATCCTTTAATATTGAAGGACTCCACCCTTATGATATAGGAACGCTTTTAGATAAAATGGGAATCGCTGTAAGAACAGGGCATCATTGTGCGCAACCGATTATGGAATTTTACAAAATTCCTGGAACTGTTCGTGCTTCTTTTTCATTTTACAACACCAAAGAAGAAATAGACTCTTTTATAACTGCTTTGAAGAAAGCAAAATCAATGTTATTATGAAACAATTTTTAAAGGTCCAAGTGAGTATAATGTTATTGTCGATTGTTTTTTTACTGGGCTCCTGTAAAGCTTTAACACAAGGTAGAATGACATCTGATGAATTGTTAGCTCAGGATTATGTAATTACTCAACTTGGTGATAAAGATGTTTCAGATGCAGGACTTACTTTAAAAGTGAATCCAGGAAACTCAACAATATCAGGATATTCTGGTTGTAATAATTATAATTTCAGTTATGAATTGGATGGAGAAAAGCTAGACTTAGGTTATGCTTCAGCTACTAAGATGTATTGCGAAGATGCTATGGAGTTTGAAAATTTATTTTTTCAAAAAGCAGCTTCCGTAACCCAATTTGAAAACTCAAAGCAGATACTAAATTTTAAAAATAAAGATAGCGAAATTGTCATCATAGCAAAAAAGAAAGATTAACGTGAGTAGTATACAGGAAAGACAGGAAGAGATCATTGAAGAATTCAGCATGTTTGAAGACTGGATGCAAAGATATGAGTACATGATAGAGCTTGGTAAATCTTTACCAATTATTGATGAAAAGCATAAGATCGAAGAAAACATCATCAAAGGATGCCAAAGTAAAGTATGGGTTTATGCTGAAATGGATGACGATCAAGTAAATTATACCGCAGATAGTGATGCTATTATTACCAAAGGCATTATTGCTATTCTTATAAGAGTATTTTCAGGTCAAAAACCCGAAGATGTAATGAATGCGAATACTAGCTTTATCGATGAAATTGGACTTAAAGAACACTTGTCACCGACTAGAGCTAACGGATTGGTGAGTATGATCAAACAGATGAAAATGTACGCTATTGCTTACAATAGCCAACAACAAAATAAAGCTTAAACAAATGGCTGAAGAAAGAAACACAGAAGAATTAGGGGAAGATATTGTAAGAGTTTTAAAAACGATTTATGATCCGGAAATCCCAGTTGACATTTATGAATTGGGTCTTATTTACGACGTTTTTGTTAATGAGGATAACGATGTCAAAATACTCATGACCTTAACATCACCTAACTGTCCTGTAGCTGAATCTTTACCACAAGAGGTGAAAGAGAAATCAGCGTCTTTGGATTGGGTGAATGAATGTGAAGTAGAATTGACTTTTGATCCGGCCTGGTCACAGGAATTGATGAGCGAGGAAGCAAAGCTGGAATTAGGAATGTTGTAATTTATGGCAGAAATCGTCAACAAAGTAGCTTTAAGTTCGCTCAAAACTTTCAATCTTGAAGATTTTTATCCTCATGGTGAACGAAAGCAAATTGATATCAAAGACTGGTTGTTCGAAGGCATTATTCTTAAAGAAAAAGACTTTAGAGCAACTTTAAAAAATCAAGACTGGTCTAAATATCAAAACGCCTACGTGGCCTTGCATTGCTCCAGCGATGCGATTATTCCTGGCTGGGCTTATTTACTTATTACGTCTTATTTAAATGAGTTTTCTAAAAAAGTAGTCTTTGGGAATTTAGAATTCCTCAATTCTTTACTTTATCAGGAAGCTCTTCAAAATATAGATTTCTCAGAATATCTGGATAAACCTGTAATCATCAAAGGTTGTTCGAATAAGCCAGTGCCAGAAAATGCTTATTTGCTGGCCTTGCAAAAACTCCAGCCAGTAGCTAAATCTATTATGTATGGGGAAGCCTGCTCTGCAGTTCCGCTTTATAAAAAGCCTAAAAAATAAGGTCTCAGATCAGCAGCAATCTGACGAAAGCTTTCTCATTTAATTATTTACATTTGCAGCTTCAAAAAAGTTAAAAATGAAATATTTCCCCAGCTTAGTTATGATCTGTTTTGTAAGCTTCTTTACCCAAGCACAAACCGATGACGATACTTCAACTCAAAAAGATTCTACCTGGACTACAGAAGGAAGCTTTCAATTCTTGATAAACCAAGCGGCTTTCAATAAGGATTGGCAAGGCGGTGGGACTAGTAATTATTCTGCCAATGTGGTGATCAATTACGACATCAACTACAACAAAGAAAAGTGGACGTGGGATACCAAAATTCTTGGTGACTACGGAATCAACAAAACTAAAGACCAGGAATTCTACAGGAAAACCAGTGATCGATTAGAAATTAACTCAACTGTAGGTCGACAAATCGATAAATCCAAGTGGTACACTTCGGGCTTTGTGAATTTCAGAACACAGTTTGACAAAGGTTACGATTTTGATGAAGATGCAGAAGGTAATCAAATCAGAGACCTAAGGACTCAATTTATGTCACCTGCCTTTACACAACTTGGTATTGGTGCCTTATGGAAGCAAAGTGATGATATAAGAGTCAATATATCTCCAGTTACAGGTCGAATTATTACTGCCAATTCGAGATTCACTACAATTCCTGGGTACGTAGACGGAGATTTCTTTGGTTTAGATGAAGGTAAAACTATACGAACAGAGTTTGGAGCATCAGTCAATGCATTTGTCAAATTCAAATTGATGGAGAACATTACGGTTGGTAACGTATTAGGGCTTTATTCCAATTATCTGGAAGACCCACAAAATGTGGATATCGATTACACACTTAACTTGGTGATGAGTGTAAACGAATACATTTCAGCCAACTTTACCTTCCAGGCCATCTACGACGATAATGCTGTGAGAGGCTTCCAGGTAAGAGAAGTATTAGGCGTAGGATTCAATTATAATTTCTAAGGATTAGGGCGCTTAACCCTGCTATCCGCTACAACGCCTCTAGCAGTTTCCCAGTATTGTAAACTGTGGAAAGGCTTTTCCGCTGGTCAAGCTTTCCACAGCACAACACTAGAAAAACTGCTTTTCGGGGTTTCCACTACTATCAGGAGCGCTGGACTTTTACAAATTTTTTTTACTATTTTTTTAAACCGATCAGTAGATCAATAAACTCTTGTTGGCGATCTACAAAAACGTTGTGTGAGCAATTATCCAGGTATTTTACTTTGTCATCTCCCAGGATTTTTCTCATGGTATTCACTTGCTCTTCGCTATACAATCCATCATCTTTTCCATAAATACCATGCATCTCAATACCTTCCTGATTTAAAATTTTCAAATTTTCTTTTAAGTCAATACTGGTGTAAGCCTCATTTTCCCAGAATTTCATCGGAGCCAGGTAACTGTTTTTTGAAGCATATTTCAAAACTAAAGAATCCGATTTCATCTTTTGATAAAGTTCTTTGGCTCTGGAATTAGGTTGACTAGGCGAATAGAAACCGTTGGACATAGCATGCATAAAGCTATAAGCAGCATACCCGTAAGCTAAAGTGTCCATTTGCTCCAGCTGAGCAATGTAGCTCAAGTTAACTTTATCTTCTTTATCCTGGTATATCTTTTTAGACGATTCAATAATAGTTCTAAAGGTGTTTTGCATTGAGATGGGCACACTTGCCAATACTATAGATTCAATTTTCTCTGGGAATTCTTCAGCATAAAAAGTAGCAACAATACCTCCAAAGCTATGACCTACAAGAGTGGCCTTTTCAAGATTAAAATCACTATAAATCCCATTCAAATCTCTAAACGTTTGTTCAAAGGTAAAGTTAGCTTCCAAATCCTCATTTCTTCCTTCGCCACGTCTATCGTAGGAAATCACAAAAAATCCATTCCTAGAAAGTTCCTCTGCCGTCGTTTGTTCGAAAATAACACTATTATAGCCAGGTCCGCCGTGTAAAAAAATGACGGATGATATTTGGCATCTCCAAAGGTTTGCAGTTCTAAGTTTTGAGCATTTGAAGCTTGCCGAATTAACAATAGAAGTAGGAGGATTAAGAGGTTTTTCATAGTTAGTTAATTTTCATTCAATATTACTAATTCATCTGTAACCCCTATAATTCCACCTTACAAAAAGCTAACATAAATTTTCTTTAGTGAAATTCCTATATCTCAAGGTTAACTTCATTAAATTTAAATATTCTATTTGTTAATAAATCAAAAGATCATGAAAACGTATCTGGTATTAATATTACTTTCAATTTTAGTCTTAGGTTGTAGCGATGATGATCCTGTTTT
>Ga0307981_1001445_pt1 | contig 21246 bp, 16 predicted proteins | sample OrgLakmetagen987_FD_201849 | JGI IMG/M metagenome (GOLD analysis project Ga0307981, IMG submission 201849) | Saline water microbial communities from Organic Lake, Antarctica - #987 | ecosystem: Environmental > Aquatic > Non-marine Saline and Alkaline > Saline | place: Antarctica: Organic Lake... | reverse complement strand
CAAACAGCAGCAATGTCGACTGCTTCTACGACTGTCGGAGGATTGTCCGTACAAGACGCCATTTGCCTCGATTAGCGTTGGTATGAGACAACATTCACGGTATTCCAAGTGTAACAAGAGCGCGCCGTGCCCTGCCACAACGAGTCGAGTCTACATTGCGAATAGACTATTTTATACGACCGCGTCGAATCAAGTCTTGCGCAATGCTATACCCCTGCATGGCTATTGCCTCTTTTCTTGTAGTTGGCAGCTCTTGCACTGGATATTCGGGTTGTCATTCGTTCGAGCGATGGAACGGCACGCCCAGCTACAGAGTACTACAGTTAGTGCACACGAGAGAGGTCCGGTGACGTAGTTGTTCAATGTGTGTTTGGCATGTGGACGACGCCAACGGCGAGCGCATCGAGATAGGGATTTGGTTCATTCTACAACGCCAGTACAAGTACAGTAGTTACTACTATCTATTGCAGTGGCCTTTGTCCGGTGGTATTTCCGTCTGACTATCGTAGCAACAATCTACTAGCAGAGAGGGGCGGAGGAACGGACGACAGGCAGGTCGGGGAAGTGAGCAGCTCATATCCGAATATGCGAAAAAGTTCGCTACAGTGGTACCGGCAGTGTGGAAGAGCTTCGATGGCACGATTGCCGAGTAGTGAAAGGGCTGGTGGAATGAGTGGCCCCATATCAATCGTGTTCGAATCGGGTTCAGCTTTTCGATGGCATGACTGCCGGATGGTCTTTGTTGAATAGACCAGAAGGGCAGCAAGCAAGTGGTGCCAAGCAGTGCCAACGCAGATCGAAAGCGAAAACGCAGATGGTATTTTCGCCGGCATGACTCTATCGTTGGTATCATACATAGCCACGGTACATTACCGTTAGCTCAGTATCATAGACCGACACATTGATGACGTCATTGTCTCCAACTGTACAGCAGTCGGGCTACCATTCGTCAGAGCGGTGGAACGGTGCTGCTATTCCACAGTGTCGTCAGTAGTAGTTGCTGGTGGGATCCGGGTCATTCTACTGCTGGTGGCCTTTGTTCGGCGTTGTTCTGGACCCAACTACTACGTGTAGTACCTGTACGGTAGTTGTCTACTGTATTGGGGTTCAGATTGTTGACCAGGCTGGTGCTGTTGGTCTACTAGCTACTACTGTGCTGGTGGGCCGTTGGGATTTTGAAACGACCAGCTCAATCCGAGTGCCGAGTGGATAACGTGTTCGCTGTTGGCAAGCTCTGCGATGGCACGACTGACTGCCGAACAATGACCGGCCGCATGAGTTGGAGTAAGTGAGAGGGCAGAGGGCCAAGACTACCTGTAAACTGCCTTGTTCGCTTCTGCAGCTCTGCGATGGCAAATCTGCCGAACATGCGCCATCTGCTTCAATACGTTACGGTCGTGCCAACAAAAGGTGCCACCGCAGATCGAAAAGACAAAGACGGCACTTTCGTCGGCCGTGACTGGAGTGTTGAGTCTACGTAGATCGTACGAGCAAGTCTACGAAAGATAAATATGACACACCACGCAATAGCAGCTGCGAAAATACAAAATATAGAAAACCTCTGCTTTTTTGCTTAACGCATCAGACCATTTCGTTCGGGTTTCTTGCTCTCTCTGCGTCAGGAAGCTTCTTTTCTGACTTTGGTGCTGATGACGGAAGGTCTTCCATTGTGTTCTCATTGAAGACATTTCGCTGCTGACGTATTGCATTAACACGTCAAACTTGTAGAACATGTCGGCTGATAAACCTACTTATTTCATGGGTACATTAGCGTTCCACAGTATTCTAGCTTGTTCCCCAAGTCAAATGTACATATACTCGCTCCGCAGGTTTCTGCGCTCACCATGTCAGAGTTGCAGCTGCTTCCCCTCTGCGATGCAAGATTTGGTGTGAGTCAGACCACTTTTCGCGGCCACGGCTAGCGCTATTGAAGAAAGTAACATCTGCTATATTCGCTCTCGAACGCGACTTGGTCAGCACGTTAACCACTGATCAGTCATTACCATCAATCTTATTCAGCCTCGTCCTAAATTTTCATGCACAAAACTTGCTTTATCATAGTGAGAACGTTGGAAAGTATCGAGAGACCAGCAAACCCCAAGCATTCTGCGAGCTCAAGCGTCAATAGCCCTTGCAAGACATTTAGAAGGCTATCTGCACCGTACCGTACCATACTTACCTTACCTTACAGCCCACCACAATGCCTGTCGTTACCCGAAAGTACCGTTCCGTTCTCGACTACGAGTCCGAAAAAGCCTTGTTGAATGCTATTCAGGACCTTGGCGTAACGGACGGCTACTCTTCTGACGCCTCCTCTGTGGACTCGACTACTGCTTGCTGTATTAGTACTGGTATTACCAGTCAACTAAGTAACGAAGACGACTGGGTCTTGCCAGACGCCGAGCAAAAGCAACTCTCGGTCGTACAAGAAGTTCAACGCCTTCAAACGCTCAAGAACTACAGCATCTTGGAATCCTCAAAGGATGACAACTTTGAACAACTCACTGCCAAGGCTAGCGAGCACTACAATGTTCCGTGGGCTTGTGTGAGTTTGGTAGACATGGGTCGCCAGTGGTTCCTGAGCATGACGGCGGATGACTTGGGACTGAAAGAAACTTGTCGACGGGATGCCTTTTGTGCGCACACAATTCTTCAAGACGATGTCTTGGAGGTTCGCGATGCTGCTGCGGATGCGCGGTTTTGCGGGAATCCTTTCGTAACGGGGAATCCGGGATGGCGCTATTATGCTGGTGTTCCATTAGTGTCTCCAACGGGCGACAAGATTGGTTCCTTTTGCATCATGGATCGGAAACCGAGACCGGATGGTTTGAATGAAGCCGAAAAGGCTCACTTGCGCAGCCTAGCGACCGAGACCATGCAAGTCCTTGAACAACGGCTTGAGAATCAAACGGCTCGCAAGCGCACTGTCTCCAGCGATGATGAACAAGAAGTTTGCTCCGACAGTTCTGCTTCTTCTGAGAACGAATCGGAACGATCCTCCAAGACTCGACGTATGGGCGGGAAGACCACCACAGTTACCGCGTTGAAGGACAATATCATTGCTGGACCACCGGCGCCGCCATCCACCAAAAAGGTGTTACCCGACCCCAAGACCCACCATGTGGACCCTGACGAATACCTGGTCCTCCTCGTACAAGCACTGCACGGTGTCACCTTGAAAGTCAAGAAGGGTTCGGACCTACAAGACTACTTTCATACCATTACTGAAGAACAAATGGCTGCCTACAACATGCAAGTCGTTTCGGTGACTCGTGATGGTTCTCTCAAGGACGTGAAAGCCTTTTTTGACACCAACGGCCGCTCCAGTCTCGACTGCTTTAATCGTTTCGGCGAAGGCCTCCTCAACATGACGTGCCGTCGTGGTTTCAAGGAGGTGGTGCAGTTTCTTCTAAGCGACGATGTGGCCTTGGACGTGCGCGTGCACGACGACTACGGTCGATCTCCCATGCACGATGCCTGCTGGAACCCCGAACCGCAGCTCGATATTTGCACGTGGTTGGCTCAGAAGGATCCGTCTCTCTTTTTGGTGGCAGACAAGCGCGGATTCACGCCCTTTCAGTACGCGCGCCAGAGTGACTGGCCCGTGTGGCGGGAGTTTCTTCACCAAAACACGCGCCTGTTGGAAGGCTTGCTGCGACCCGAGATTTTGAGTCAATTCTCTGACGGTATCACCAACAAGTCGTTGTCCGCGTAAAAGAACGACGTTATGGGATTGCTGCTAAAACCAATAGAAAGTACGCAATCATATTGCAAGATCGCTGTTAGCCAAGTCAAAAGGTGTAAAGAGACTATAGAAGCAACACGCAAAACACATTTTCTTTGAACTATAGTAGTAGTTGTCTAGAAGTGTGTTTGTGCTGAATATTTGAGGAATATTATGTAGAATAAGTTTATGTCCTACTCGGCCATCGTTCTATGACTGCGCTCCTCATCCAATCGAGTGTCGATAGTGTCGTTGGCCAAGAACCGCCAGACATGGACAGTCTTTGATTGGCCAAAGCGACGAATACGTCCAATCGCTTGGGTTTCGTACGCCTCGTACTCGGCGTCGCTAGCCAAAAGTGGATGGACAAAGATTGCGTGGTTTAGATTCGTAAGATTCAAACCGGCGCTCTGTTCGTCGTCCATCTTGAGCAAGAGCACTTTTGCGTCCTTTTTGTCTGGCTTTTCTTTCTGGAAGACCTCCAGTGCCCTAAGCTGCTTGTGGACGTTACCCTTCACTTGCATCGCAAGAACATTCGAAGCGGTGAGAGCTTCATGGACCTTGTCCTTGAGACTGTCGAACTGACAAAACACAATGAGGCGATCGCCCTGGGAAATGATATCTTGCACCTTGTTCACCACCTCCGTTAGCTTCTTGCCGTAGCGTCCGGTGGAAGCATCTTCGTTCTCCAATCCCAAGGCACCCGACGAAATAACGTGTGCTTTGTTGATGTTCGCGCTGCAATCTTCGCAGACGCACTTTCCATCTTTTGCTGCTGCTTTAAGGCAGAAAAGGCAGCCCGCGTGACCGCACGCACTAAGGACACCAAACTTGTCAATCGGCAGCCCTCCGACCTCACACTTGCTGCATTGAAGGCCGCCCTCGTTCGTCTGGAATCGTCGGATCCACTCAATGTACCGAAGACTGCGGATGCGTCCACATAATTCCTTGCTCACGGAGCGAACAATATGGAGATCGTCTCGCAACTTTACCTTCCTGTCTCGGATATCTGGCAGGTCTTCACGCTTTCGCTTTTTTGGGCTTTTTTCCGCGTCATCGAAAGCACGCTGCGCTTCGGTCAACAAGTTTTTGATGCACTCGTGAACTTCATCGTCGGCTCCCTGATGCACGCTCTTCTTTTTTTCCACTTCCTTTTCATAAAGTTTCAGCTCGTCTTTCACTTCGCCTTTCTCGAGGATGTTCCCCGTCAAGGAGGACCAATCAGGTTGCACGTCAAGAACGCGCTGGCGCTGACGATACGCATCAATGAGAGCGTCGACAATATTTCGCTCACAGTCCTTTCGGTCCTTCTTGCGATGCTTGATAATGTCGGCGATCGTCTCGAGTGCGGTCGCAGAATCGGAAGACAAGTTGAAATGGCTGCAACATTTCAAGAGGGCCTCTTCGGCGCTCGCCGAATCTTGAAGAGATTTCTGCATGCGACTGGCACGGTCCCCAGTGCTTTTCTTCTTGCTCCGCTGTGCGTTGGTCGCATTCATTTCCAAGCTCTCTAGATAGGTTTCTAATTCCAAATAAATCGCCCGTTCCGCGGGCGGGAGTTCCACTTTTACCCTGTGCTCTTCGAAGGGGATTTCATCAATCTCGGCAATGTTTTGACGGACAAAACGGTCCAAAAATGCTTGTCCAAGTTGATGGCGGCGCTCGTGCCACTGCATAGACCGCACCTCAAGAAAGTGAGACAAACTCTCGAGCCCAGTCATCTCGACGCTCTTCTGTCTTGCTTTCGTTAGCTTTGCTCCTGGAAGAGATTCATTCACCCCGAGATGAGCCCCAAGCAGATTTGAAAGTTGTTGGATATCATTGAAGCTGCCATGACGAGGTGTACCCGACAAGCACCATCGATAAGACGACTTCAACGAAGTTACGACGGTCGACACACGTGCTCGCTTCTGGCCTGTCAAGTATGTAAATCTGTGGGTAACAAGGAAAGAATGGTGTAAGGACGCGTCAGTCAACGTTAAGATACAATGTGGCACCGCGAACAGAATCACTTACTCATCGACGACGATACGATTCCAGAAGAACATCTCAAGAGGAGGGCTTTTCATTCCGTTAAACTTATTGAGTTTGGCCATGCCCCAAGGATCAAGCTCAGACTTTTTCAAAGTGATCTTTTTCCTTGCCATGACTGCACTTCCATTCTTGTAAACAGTGTGCTTGCTATCCATCCGCACACTTTCATCATTTTTGCGTTGCGAGTTTCGAGTTGCGTCGCTATTGATGTCTCGGTAGATATTGTGGCAATTATCATTCTTCAGTTTTTTCACTCGCCCAAATAAGGCAGCGAGGCATTCGTAGTAGACCGCGTCAAAGTGGCGTCCTCCCTTATCACCTGACGAGAAGCTGGCAGGATCGATACCGCTGAAACGAGCAAGCCTTGTGTGATAGGTTTCCGCACCAAGCACTAAAATGTCAAAGGAAGTGGGAAAATGAGTTAGCAATGTGTCGACAGCCAGAAGCTTTCACCATAAACCTATTCCTCCTTCACTTACGTTGAAAGTTTACAACCACAATGTCCGCCTTTTGCACCATTTCGACTGTCAACTTGTTGAAATTTGCCATTGTATTGATAACGCAAACTTGTTTGTTGCCCAGAAATTTCATAATCTCTTTTGGCCACTGGGACATCAAATGAGAAGGCACGATGACAAGAGTCGCCTTCGTTGGAACGAAGCCCGGCGCGTATTCAGATGGGCAGCTTGGCGGCTTGCCGTTCACTTCCTCTGCCGAGTCAATCAAACCAAGCGTGATAGCGGTCTTTCCGTAACCAACCTAATGAAGCGAACGTAAACAGTATTGCCGGGTGAGAGGAGTCCTAAAGTACATTTAAACGAAAACACTTGGTAGCTGCTTACCTCGTCAGCAATAATACCTCCCCGGACCAATGTAGGCCGTAACACGCGTCCCTCGGCACGCCAATTTAGACTCGGCAAAATCGACTCAATGACCTCTTCTTCGAGGAACGGATCCACCGTTGCTTCTTGAGAAAGCATCCATTTCAGAGAGCGGAGTTGTTCCTTTCGCAACTCCATACGAAAGCCGGGAGGCTGACTGGCCTCTGCGTCGTTCTTATTCGAGGTAAACAGCATCTTAGGGAAGTGTCCCTTTGTTTTTTCTTCGTGGGAAACAACTCGCCAGCCAAAAGTGCACTCATTTGTGTTTGCGCCATCCAGCCTGAAAACAGATCGCCTGGCAAGCGAGTCAGCAGGAAGAAGACCAATCGCACGCTGTACCAGACTAACAGCGTTGCACCCGATCTGAAGTACAAGGGTTTCATCGCAACCAGGTCTACGAAGGCGAACAATCCACGGTTCGGGACGTTTCTTTAAAGCCCGTTCGTAAATAGCCGCCTCCTGACCGTCCTCGATGGGAACGCATTTCTTCACGTTACCTTTCTTCACGACTGTCCATCGGATCTTAGGTTTGCCAGGGGCGCACTTGGCGCAAACTTTGAACTCCCCATTTGTTGCTTCCATTTGTCTACTGTCGAGCGCAAGCCATTCGTCACGCACAGCCTAATGTCAAACGAGAGAAAATGGGTAAGTATAAGTTGCGAAAGGATCCGGTTTGCACTAGTCAACTGCGGACTTACCACATCAACAACCGCTGGAATCGAGAGTCGAGACAGAACAAAGGCCATCTCGAGGAAGACACTCTTCGACTTTTGAAGGTTTACCTCAACGCAACTGGCTGCCTTATCGCACAGCTTGAAAATCGGATGGCCGGGCTCAACTGGAACGGTGCAAGAAATTATTTCAGGACATGTGTTCCATCCTTCTGATGACATGGGCACCGTCAGCATTGACGTGGGTTGCGTCACAGTTAACAACCTACCAAGGTCGTCCATTGTCTTGATCGCTGCTTCTGGTAAAGGTATCCACTGACCCCACACCAGCGCCCGCACAGAGTCCTTATAGCACTCGAGCGGGATAGAATGAATAGGACGATACACCTCTTTTGGATCAACGCCAAGAACAATATCACGATATTCGCCGTAGGAGGTACGGTGGCAAGTTGTCGCGAATACGTAAGCGTCCTCTGTCGGGAGAGTCATCTGCTTACTTTCAATAAAGAAGAACATCTCGCTGTCTCCATCCGTCTTCTTTCGTAGCGACCCGCAGGCTCCACCACACTTCGGAAGGAGCCTGTAAGTTCCATCGATTGCCAACTTTGCATCTGCTAGACGAGGATCGCTAGACTCAACGGTGACCTTCAAGTCCTCAAATTCGTATTCGGACTCAAATTCTCCTTCCAGGCCCAGGCGCTTCCGCCAGCTGTCCTTCACTTCTGTGCCTGCCTTTTCGATCGAAAGTTGGACGACCGACGTTGTCGGAAGACAAAGCTCCCAAGTGCCATTTACAAGAGAGGCAATAGAGTCGCCATTAGGAGCTCGCACCTTCATCCGAGCTACCGGGCGCTGGAAGGCCTCCTCAAGGCCGTCGGGGGTCTCGTTACCTGTGTCCTCGGGTACGTTCCCAAAGAGAAGCCACGTGATACCAGTGGACAATACACGAAGCTCCATTCTGCCACCTTGCCGGGAAACGTAGTGAGCGGTCCAAATGCGAGACCTAGTCACGTGAGTAAAACGAAATTCCGAGGGCGTTTCGCTGCCGACAAACTTCTTGACTTGTTCCTTCCAGGCGCCCCACAATGCATCATCAACGCCAGATGGCTTGGATACAGTCTCAACGTCAAGATCATAGATTCTGATCAGCATTGGTACGAGTCGAAGCAGTTTCGTTCGGAAAGTCAGCGGCTTCATGCGAGCAAGATCCTCGTCCATGACACAAAACCTATGCTCTTCGAACTTTCTTGGAGGAACTGCGTTCTTCTTCGAAGAGCTTTGACCACACTCCTTGCACACAACGAGCTCAGCTGGCGGTAGCGCTTCGTCACTTCCTTCACTGGTACACTTCTTGGCGGAAGAAGTGGCTTCTCGGAGGAAAGCGGACCACGCCTTGGAGCCATCGAGAGATGCTGAGCCCAAATCGACTTGAGTGTCCTTGTATGAGCCTAAAGCTTGACTGATCTCTACATCCGACACGGGTAGTAAAGGAGGAGGGACCAAACTTCTGGCGACTTCTCCTACTCTCTTGGAGCCAACAGCGTTGTCATCTCTATGCGTGAGCGCAGTGTAGCCTTGAAGTAATGCCGACAGCATGCATGCGCCTACCACGGTGGTCGTCATGGCGTTTCCAGCTAGATCCTTGAGATTTTCCTCCGATTCTTTCGTCAGCAAAAGGTCGTCAGAAGGGATGCCTTGAAGCAGCAGGAGCTCCTCTCCCACCAACGGGCCGCCTCGATTCGTCACATAGGGAACCCCCGTAGGCGTCAGGCACTGGCATAGACCCAGCTGTTGTTAAGACAAAGACATTGTGATTTACATGTGTGAGAGTCGTATTTAGGATTCACCTGACGACAAAACGAAGCGATAGTCTTACCCTTCCCATTGTATCTCGATCCACATTCTGCGACAAGTTCCAGACCATGGTTTTGTAAGTGGCATCTACTCCGACTTGCGCCAGTCGAAGAGTATTAATGTCAACCAAGTCATGAATGCGATGTACCTGAGCATTCATCCACTCGTTCCAAGCATAACTAGGCATGGTTGTATTCCCCGACTCCGACCACTGCGTAAATGGTCGCATATCACCAAGTTCTTCGTCGGTTCGGGCTTTTTGATGGCGTGTCTCACATTTGGTCCAATCGGTCCGTCCAGTTCGCTCGCCTTTGCCGTCACCGGAAGAGCTCTCCATTGTCAATTTCGCCCGCCCACGAAGCACACGGGGATCACCGTTGGAAAGCATGTAGTCATCCAAGCTTGCCGAAGCCGGCCTCTCTAGACCAGTCACACTGCCTTTCCAAGCTTGGACCTTGTCGTCGTAGTTGATGCTATTTTTCTTGGATACGACTCGCTTGACAGCAAACAAGTAACCACGCTGACGCGTATGCGGAACGTAGTATTTTTTCGTATCAAGACGAAGGAACGTCGCTGCATAACCCTGGGCCTCAAAGTACTTGACCTTTTCATCCCATGGGGCGCCGTACACATTCTCAAGAATGACAATCGGTGGCTGGGCTTTCTGGATCCATTTGAGCATACCGTCAAAAGTTTGTCCACTCTCTCCTCCTTCATCAATTTTTTTCTGCGGTAGCAAAGAGAGAAATGCAAGGGGTGAGTGAGGGAACCTGGACCGGTCGTTCCTTTTGGCAACGAAAAATGTACGCTGCTTACCTTTTTGTTGTTGAGATTCGAATAGTCCACGCACGAAGTACCGGCAATCAACATGTCTACGCACCCTAGCGTATTCGGCACATTCACGAGGCCTCCGTAGGCCGTGTACGCCTTGTCTTCTCCCAGTTCCCGAATGTCGCGAAACAAAAGCGGAGGGTGAAAGTTGCGCTCAATATAAGCTTGCTTGAAGGGTTCAATCTCGCAACTAAAGACGTGTTCGACCTGCAAGACGCGATCCACATCAATGCCCATCTCGTCCATCTCGTCCGCCAAGTGGCTCGCACACTGCTTCCGAATAGCCTTTTGCAACATGTCGAGAGCAAGAACGGGAGACTCAGTTCCTGAGCACATGGTAGCGACGCGAATCGTGCGATTCTTGAGCGCCTTGAGAAGTGGAATCAACACTTCACTATTTTCTCCATTGTTGGTTAGCTTGGTTCCGATCATGTCGTCAAACATGGCCTGGGGCTCGGCAATAATCTCGAGACCTTCTCCGCCAGTGTACGGCGTCTTGAGCGCAGTGCGATTATAGGCCGTCGCCGACTCGTCCTTGGACTTCTCCTTGGGCGCTCGCTTGGACTTGGGACGGGCCTTGCTGGTAATCGCGTTCGGCTTGCGAGCAGCCGAATTGGCTCGGGCCGGCTTTTTCTTGGAAGGAGCAACAGAGTCGTCTTCGGATTCGGACTCATTATCCTCGTCCGACTCTTGGACTTTACTCTCGTCGTCGCTTTCGCTTTCAACGTCAACTATTTCGTCCTCGGATTCACTTTCCTCCTCGACTTCGGCTTCACTGTCCGACTCTTGATAACTTTTCTTCTTTGCTGCTGGAGACACGCGCGTACTCTGACGAGCCGCAGGGGGAGGAGCCTTCTCGGCCTTATTGACCTTGGAGGCTCGTTTCTTGGCGGGCATTTTCTGGTCCAGATGCGATACAATTTCGGCATCCGACTCTTGCTCATCCTCATCGGACGACGACTGCATCGAACGACGAGCCTCGGCGACTGGTTTCTTGGCGCTACTGGCCTTGCGCGCCACAGCCACAGGCACAGGCCCAGCCTTGCGCTTTTTCTTGACTGGCGTTTGCTGGGCCTCATGGGCCGTATACTCTTGCCTCCACATTTGGACTTCGGCCAGGGTCATATCTTCTTGGTCGCCATCGTCGTAGACGACATCGTGCTGCATGACTCCGTTGACGCAATTGTAGCCCGCCACTACTCCTCGAAACCAAAACGGCGCCACGGCAAATTCCTTGCGCACCACCGTCTGAACGGGATACATGCGAGCCTGTACGGCAGGCGCTCCGTCCTCGCCGACTGGGAGATGAACCTCGACCAGCTCGATCGGTACCGCGTCCAAGGAAACGTCTTCCTTTTCGTCTTGGTCTTGGGAAGAGTCGTCGAGAGCGTGCTTGGTCGGCGGTGTCTTGGGCTCGACGACTTTTCCTTGGACAGCAGCACTAGCATCCTCGTCCTTGTCATTGTCGTCCAAGAGAATAGCTTCCGCCGGATCTTCGGTGTAGTCTTTGCGCACGACGGATCGCGACGACTTGCGACTTCTGGACAAGGCCGCTGGACTGGCTGGAAATTTGGTTTGACTAAAAGACACGCGAGGAATCTCGGCCTTGTTCTTTGCTGCAGGACTCCGAGCACTGGGACTCCGAGCAAGAGGACTACGCGCACCAGGACTTCGAGGAACAGGACTGCATGAAAACCCAAAGGCGGCGAGACTCGCCTGCTGTCGTTTGGGAGGAGACGCAGTCGGCGGCATTCTGCTGTCCTTCTCTCTCTCTCTCTGCTAGAAGAGTCACTCAATGAATACTACTCGAGGGGTTCTCTGGCACCACACAACTTGTCGATATGGGAAGCTACAGTACCTCACAGTACGTAATCGACAATGATCAATGGATCATTGATCAATGAGAGCAGTAGATGATGATGGCGATGTGATGTCTCAAAGCTCACTTTGTTGTACCGCGCGGTCGATCATAAACAGAAAACGGCGGGAACGACGCCGGCCCAACCCGAAAACGGAAGACTTCGCCGTTCGGTCGCGTCGGTCGGCTATCTTCTTTCTGGCTATGTAGTTCCACACACACACCAAACACACTTTGTAGGCTGTGCGTAGGACCAGGCACCAAATCAAGCAGCTGTAGTACCGGTAGACTAGCCATTGGCATTCGTTGCTCTAATACACGATGCGTAGTAGCTAATCTAATTTGTAGGTCACAAAGAGTCTACTACCTAGAGTAGCTAGAGTAGTGCTGCTAGACTAGTCGTCCTTCTCGAAAGGCTCGAGAAAATCAAAGAAATGAATCGTAACACCCAGCGTGATCATGCTCAACAAAGACAGGATGCCAAAGGTATTGTTGACAAGGTGTTCCAAGCCGTGGGCTCCACTAAATGTCAAAAAGACGTCGCCAACAGCACGACCCAGGGTCCCTGCTTCCGTTGCCAAGAAACCAACGTTAAAGATGCCCTTGCTCCACGATTTTGGAATGGTCTTGGAAAGCAGACTCATGGTGGGACCTTCGAGCGCGTTGGCACCGATAAACATGGCAACCGAACCCAAAACGTATTGACCGGCCGAATAACTATCGCTGTAGTGCAGTACGATCAGACATCCCGCCAGCATGACAACCTGCATTCCCACCATGAGTTCGCGATCGTCATACCGTCGCGCCAGGTACGCAACGCCCAAGTTGGCCGGCAACATGAGCAAGCCCAAGGCGGCGAGGTAGATTCCGGAAAAGCTAGAATCCCAGCCAAAGTAGAACCGGGTCAGTGTCGACGCAGAACTCAAGGACGATTCCAAAATCAACTTGAGGACAAAGTAAATGAGAAACGTTGTCATGACGGCCGTATTTTTCCACAGCGGTATACTCTCTTCTACGAGTTCGCCCGAGCTCATGCCGTTCTTGTCCAGCAAGGGCCGCTTTTCGCCCGCGAGTACCACCGTACCAGAGGATTCGTCTGCCTTGACATCGCTTGTGTCATGCTTCTTGACGGGGTCTTGAAAGTACCCAATCATGAAAACCAAATATACAGCCCATACGGCAGCCATGAACCAACCCACGGAATTCTCCACTTGCCAGTACTCGTTCAAGGGATTGAGCACGGACACGTGCAAGGCTGACGCAATGGCTGGACCTGCCGCCATTCCCAAGGCGCCAGCCGTGACAAAGGTAGCCGACGCGGCCGTTCGATCGTCCTTGGAAAAGGTATCGGCAATGTAGCGTCTATTGATGGATCGGGCACTCCCAAAACCGTTCAAAAGTCGTCCCCACAAGACCAGCGTGAGGGAGTCGCACGGCAAGCCCATCGCGTACAGTACATTACCAAGCACACTACACGTGCTGGCAAATATAAGTGCCGACTTGTAGCTGTAGCTGGTCCACCAGCTATACAAGACGGTCGAAATCAATGCGGCGACCGGCGTCATGCCAATGATCAATCCCGAAACGGCCGGGTCAGACCCGAGTTTTTCTGCGTAGGAGGCCGAAGTGGGTGCGACAATGTAATAGTTGGTCATGTAGAGAAATGTCGAGAGTAGATTGAGAAAGTTGGAAACCTGCAAGGACCAGTCGTCCACCAGTAACCGGTCCGATATGCTCTCCGTCTCGTCGTCTTCGGAACCGTCGCCTCGCGCCACATCCAGCACCATCAAGGAGGAGGCTGCCAGCATGGTGGAAAAGTTGCTGCTCTGCTGGAGGCGGCGTCGAGCTGCCGAAATTTTCAACAGAATGGCTAGCGTATTGAGCCTGGCGACTGTTGCTGGACCATTCGCCTGCGACTGAAAGCCCACATGCTTGCGGACCGTTGCTTTGACGCTTTTAATGGCGGGCGGACTGGGCAGCAAGCCGTCGGTCACTTGATAGGATGACACATCGTCATCATCGGTGGCAGCAGCCAACTGTCCCATCTTTAATAATTGAAACTCGGGCGCCGTATTGCATCGAATATGTCGATTCTGTGGCGGTGGAAGACGATTGGCAGCAGCACCTGGGAGTGGTGGCGCAACGGTCCTGGCCGTAATGCTCCAGTAGGTTTGCTCCAGAGTAAAGGTCAATGCAGCTAGTGCTTCCTCTTGTAAGAGTGGGGGTAAAATGTTACCGCGGCGCCCACTTCCGCCCGACCGACTACCTCCTACCAAGACAGATTCCAAGTAGACGGGCGATAGTCGGATGCGAGTGACCTTGTCGTGTTTTTTTAGAATTTTGCGAATGCCTGTAACGTTCAGATCAACAAACTGAATCAAGTGTAACAAGTCGAGCGCTGCTTCATGAATTAACTCAGGAATCACCTTGGCAACATCATGTCGTTCATCATCGTCCGGAAAGGCGATACACAAGCGCCCTTGTTGGCGAAGAATGTGCCGAAGCTGTGCGGCAATGTGACCTTGCTGTTCCAGCAAATACAGGACAATCTTTTCGACTTGCCGGTCTAGTTGAGAGACAAACTCTGTATCAACAGAGACAGCGTTATAGGCAGCCAAGCGCGATTCCAGATCTCCTCCAGCAGTCTCTACGCCATCCAAAATGTTCTTGAGATGCTCGTAATCGAGATACTGGTCGGCCCAAGGCTTGTGTCGGCAGGCCGCGAGTTTCTGCCCAAACTTCATGGTTAACTGATGTAATGCTTGTGGTGTTCACTCCATTCTTTCGGTGGAGAGGCGGAGAGGCGGACAATGGAAAGTCTTCCGCGGCCATTGGTCATATCCATCGTCGTCGTCCATCGTCATCTTTTTACGCTTTCAGAAACGGAGTCATAGAATCGAATAACAGAAGTTTTCGAAACCAGATTCCAGTAAAAACTTAACACACCTCTTCAAAATTCTTGGGAAATTCCGAATGTGATAGGCAATCTGAACTAGACTACCAGAGCGACTAAAGGTTCGATAGTCCTTGTGACATAAGTTGGTTGAATATGTAAATGCTATGGGACAGAACCTCATTTTTGTTAGCGTATGAAATTCATGGATATTTTTAAAGACAAGATATCACATATTACTGTGACGCCAGAATGAAATACTTAATGCGATATATAGCCAGAGAGGAAACCCGGAGAGCACGCGTAGTGCACCTGTGATAAGTGATAAGTCGAGCGCAACCGACCAGGCAAAACGGGAAAATAATAGGCGTGAGTGAATCGTGGGTGTTCTCATTGATCCTCTGAGGTACCAGATATGGTACAATCCAATCTAGTCACGGAACCGTCTACCACATCTGATTGAGCATTGTTGAGAGCAGGAATTGCTGTGCTTCGTCCACCGCTGGATAGAGTACCAGCCTTAGTGGTCTCGAGGAGAAGGTATACTAATGCATCACAGAGAGAGGAGGCAAGAGGAGCGGGCAGAAGGAGCGGGCAGGAGGGGGGCGAAGAGGAGATGGGGATCCTCTCCCTTCCTCAACAGCCTCTTAACATGTTGAATACGCTTGATTGCGGTGCCCAATATACGGTATGTGTGTACGAGAATTGAAACTAGTAACACGTAAGTGCTTCATCATGCTTCGGCCATGCTATCGGAGCGAAGCTCATTTTTGTTAGCGTTTCAAATTCACGGATATTTAAAAACAAGATATCCTATTATGTTGATGTGTTGAGTGGTGACGCAAGGCTTGTATACTTATCGAGGTGTACAGCCAGAGCGGAGAAGTCTAGAGACTAGAGACTAACAACTCTTGTACTACGGTACGTTCGTGTGATACAGTAAGTCAGTAAGTCCAATAAATCAAGCGGCAACACCGCGACACAGTATCTGCAGTACTACAGTATACCAATACCAGACTGACTCATAGTTCAATAGTCCTTGTGACATAAGTTGATTAAATATGCAAATGCTATGGGAGCGAAGCTCATTTTTGTTACCGTTTCAAATTCACGGATATTTAGAAGACAAGATATCGCATTATGTGATGTGTTGAGTGGTGACGCAAGGCTTGTGTACTTATCGAGGTATACAGCCAGAGCGGAAGTCTAGAAACTCTTGTACCACAGTACGTTCGTGTGATACAGTAAGTCAGTAAGTCCAATAAATCAAGCTGCAACACCGCGACACACGCAAATTTCGGCGCGAAACGTTCAAGCAAACCATACGCGTTACCGCCGTACCGTAAACCATGACGGCAGAGACAGAGAGCAGATATAATAGCAGCGGCGAGTATTGTTTGGGGGTGTTCTCATTGATCCTACCATCCCTTGCCCGCACCCGTTAGACGCCTTTGGGCATAGAACCGTCTACACCTGAAGATGGAAGAGCGCAGGAATTGCGGTGCTCCATCCGCCCACAAGTGCAGTAAATGTCAGCTGGCGTTTTACTGTTCACAGGAATGTCAACGGTGTAAGTTCATATTTGGAGTGTTCAGCAACCATGCTATGCTATCTATGCCTAGCAAGCAACCTTGTTCGTACAACACTCACCTTCAACAGATGCTTCACCATTTTACTCTTAGCCGACTGGAAGCGCCATAAACAGACGGATTGCAAGCAAGAACCGCTCCTCCCGGTAGTTTCACGCCACAGGAGAACCTTGTCTGCCTCAACTGCAGTAAGCATTTCATGTTTTGTGGATGCACCGGGCTTGGCCACGGTGAAGACATGATGTATGTCACGGATAAGATTCCCGCCCACTTTACAATTATGCAGCGTATCAAGCGCTGGGCTCAGCTAGTCAAGTTTCACCCCTTGCTTAACCAGTTCAACGCGGAGATGTTCGTCGAGGACCTACCAAAATCCTTTGTCAAGGACTTGAAAGTGACCCAGCCTGTCATTCAAAGCCTTATGGATCAATACAAGGAGGAGAAGCTTCACGAGACTTGCGAAACTCTGGGAATGAAAGCCCCAGAAGGTTACGAATAGTGCTGCAAGGATTGTGATTTCGTTTTGGAGCACTTCTTCAAGGGCAACTGGGGTTACCCCACAATGATCGAGTATAACTTCCTTAACAATGCTGTTCAAATGTCCAGTCCGGAAGACTTTGACGAATCCATGGGTGTGAGCGTCCGGCATGTGTTCGAGTCTTTTTCCACCATTCTCTCCGCCTTTACCAAGCTGGGAGCCAAGAATCTTAACTTTCGTCTCGAAGATGAGCGTTATACAAATGGAAGGGCGTAACTTTCTTTTCCCTTGTTGGTGTGGCGTATTGGTGGCACCTTATGCCAGGAAACGGATGGAATGCCAGCATGACCGCGCTTCGTTACTAGTCGGAGAGAGGCGCATCTTACGAAACGACATTGATCCCCGACGCCGCCGATTGCAGCTGGAGCCTTGGTACATAGTAGATCATAAACGTTGGTTGCACCTGTACCCGTTGCCTATCTCCATACTCTTCTATGGCACTGTAGATAGCATAGATACTGTATCATATCGATAAAATATCTCTAAAAATCCCGGAAAAGCCCGGAGCGAGAAATCGAAAAAACGAATATGAAAACCGACCGGCGAGCAATAAACCGCGCGTCTGTCGCTACGTCGTACGTCGTATGTCGTATGTAAATATGCATTCGACCATGGCGCATAGGATGGAGCGTTCTCCCACGACCCTGTCCTCACGATGTTACTTGGGCCTGTAATTTGATTATCACTATGTTTTGCAATGGGTGACGAGTGCAAGAATTGCGGTGCTCCAGCGCCCCTCAAGTGTGGTAAATGCGACACCTCATATTGTGTCAGCGGGGTAAGTCATCGTCGACGTACTGGTAACCCTGCTCGTTCCTACGACCTAACTCCACTCACTCCACTCACTTGCCGTTTTACTGCTACAGACATATACTCTTAGTCGACTGGAAACGCCACAAGAAGAAAGACTGCTTGAAAGTCCAGCTGCTACCGGAAAACTTTACTTCTTATCCAGTCCTTTACTGTACAGAGTGCGGGAAGCACGTTAGCTGTTGCATCTGCGCTGTACCTGCAGATCAAGATTGCGCCATCCTCTTGAGCCCAATTCCATCCCACTTTACTATACTTCGGCGCATCAAACGCTTTGCTCTGCTAGTCAAACATCACCCCCAATTCAACCGGTTCGATGCGGAGAAATTCATCCAGGATCTGCCGAGAACCTTTGTCCAAGATTGAAGTTATCAAAACCTTACGTTCAAAAGATCATGGATAGATACAAGGCGACAGACTTGCACGAGTTTAGTAAGGAATATGTCGCTCTTGGAGGATACGACCAGCTTTGCAAAGACTGTGACTACGTCGTGAAGCACCTTTTCCAAGGCAACTGGACTTATCCGAATCTAAGCGAATACACGTTGTTGAGCAAAGCCCTTCTTTTTGGCGTAGGTGGTCCGGAAAACGTGGACAGTGTTGCTGGTATGGGGGATCGTCTCGAGAACATCTACAGTGCATGTGCCACCATACTTCGTACTTATCAGGAGCTGGGGGCCAAACGTACTAAGTTTTATCTCGAAGATGTAATGAATCTAAAAGTGGATGACGATGACCCGTGAGCGATGGCATAACTCTCTCTAGTCTACTTGTCGCATATCCTTGATCACAGATCTCCATGCAAGACAACCAGCCACCATATATAGTGAACAAGAATTGAAATTGTCAATACCTAACTTTATCTACGAAAGGCACTACGGCATCGCTCTCGAGGTTCGAGGACTACCGTACATGTAGATGCAGCGATCGTCCTGTGCTGGTCTTTCCATCTCGGGTTGTCTTGTAATCCTCGACTTAATCATCCAAGTGGATGGTCTTCAAATGATCGAAATAGATTATGGTGACGGCAATTGCACCGGAACCGAGCAGTGCGATCGATCCAAACGCACAATTCAGCAAGTGCTCTATACCTACACGGGAGCCCCAAAAGGTGAGCATCATATCGGAAAAAGTGCGCCCAAACGTGCCCGACTCTGTCGCCAAGAGTCCAACGTTGAAGATACCCTTGCGGAACCTTTTAGGAATCGTTTTCGAAAGAAGGCTCATGTTTGGTCCTTCCAGGGCGGTGGCGCTGACAAATAAAATAACGGTACCAATCACGTACTGGAATTCCGAATACTCCGCCGTGTACTGTATAATGATGAAGCAGCCAGCAACCATGGCTGCCAACATGCCAAGAATGAGTTCTCGGTCGTCGTAGATTCGTGCCAGATACGTGATGACCCAATTGGCTGGCAACAGGAGCAAGCCCAAGGCCGCCAGGTACACACCGACAAAGCCAGTCGACCACTGAAAATAAAAGTTACTGAGATTCGATGCCGAGCTCAGCGAAGTCTCCACCACCACTTTGAGGGAAAAGTAAATGAGAAAGGTCGTCATGACGGGAATGTTCTGCCATAATGGCGTATTGACGTCTTCAACCGTCGACACTGTCGACTGTGACGCCAACAAGGGTCGCATTTCGCCCTTCAAGCTCTCCACATCTTGCACAGTTGTCGTGGCAGTAGTTGCTGTTGTTGGACTCTTCGTTTCTTTCGGTTGCCGGGGTGGTTCTTCAAAACCAAAGATCATGCACACCAAAAACCCAGCCCACATGACGGCCATGAACCATCCCACGGAATTCTCCACTTGCCAGTACTTGTTCGACGGATTTGCCACTGTCAAGTGCAGTGCGGCTGCCACGGCTGGACCTGCCGCCATACCCAAGGCGCCCGCTGTGACAAAGGCTGCCGACGCGGCCGTGCGATCTTCCTTGGAAAAGGTATCGGCCACGTAGCGTCGATTGATGGACCGCGCACTCCCAAAGCCGTTCAAAAAGCGTCCCCACAAGACCAGCGTGAGGGAGTCGCACGGCAAGCCCATGGCGTACAGCAGATTACCCACCAGACTGCAGGTACTGGCAAACAAGAGTGCCGACTTGTACGAGTGACTGGTCCACCAACTGTACAAGACGGTGGAAATCAAGGCTGCGACTGAGGTCATACCTATGATCAATCCACTTTGCGATACACTGCCACCCAACTTGTGTGCGTAGCTCCCCGAAGTGGGCGCGACAATGTAATAGTTGCTCATGTAAAAGAAGGTGGAGAGTAGATTGAGCGTGTTGGAGAGTTTGGAGGGTTTCCTTGGCGATGACGCGAGGTCTTGTTGAAAGCTACTATCGGAGCGGTCGCTGTTGATCATCATGGGCGCCGCCAACATGACGGCAAATTCGCTGCTCTGTTGCTGAAAGCGCCGCCGCGCTGCGGCAATGTCATTCAAAACCAACAAGGTTGTGGTGCTGGAGGGTCGCACCACCGCTACCGCTTCGTCCTTGTCGTTGGCCGCCGCGGCGTCGCGCTGCGATTCGAGCGCATGCCAGGCATGTTGGAGCGTCACGGTGAGACTCTGCACAGCTTCATCTTTCAAGAGGGGACCCAACACGTGGTCGTTACCATTTTTGACAGTCGATTGCAGATAGGTTCGAGTTAAGCGACTGCGCGTGATACGATCGTGCTTTTTGAGGATTTTGCGAATGCCCGTTAGATTCAAGCCCGTGTAGTGCACGAGCTGCAACAAGTGTACAGCCGTTTGGTGAAGTTGGGTTTGAGTGGTGGAGAGCTGTTTATGTCGCGTGGCTGCATCCACCACGACAAGTGCATCTACCGCCGATACTGCTGCGAGATGGTCTTGCAGACTGGCGGCAATAATGCCTTGCTGCTGAAGTTGAAAGAGCACGATGCGTTCCACTTGCTCATCGAGCTCCACGAGAAAGGCTTGCGTGAGCAACTGCTGTCGATGTCGCGAGCTAATCTGCTTCGTGTTCGGATTACCATTGCCATCGACTGTAGTACCGGCAGGCTCGTCCTTTTCCAAGAGGTCCTTGAGCAACATGTAGTCCAAGTAGTACACCGCCCACGGGGCGTGCCGCATTACTAGCAGCTTTTTTCCAAAGTGCATAATGTATGATAGTCTAGCTCGAGAGTAGACTATACACTGTACCTTATGGAAGCAAGGGCTCGGCAACGAGAGAGTCTGCGACTGCGGGGTCGATGTTTGGCGTTTGAAAAAGACTGCAACGAATATTATTATGAATGGTCACTAAACATGAAATGCATTCTCATCATTCCAACGAATCTTCCGGAAGCGCAGCCGCCGCGAAAACGTGACGAGGCCGCCTTTTATTTTTGCTTTTCGGAAACCGGGAACGAGAACAACGATACCCTAGACTATATGATATTACTGTACCAGTTACAGTTATTCCTTGTGGACTGACTAATACGATAGTAGTTATTATCATGGAGTGCAATAATCTGGAGTATTACTGTAAGGATTCGAGGGGCTTATTATTTCTGTGGTGACGTCGCGTTGTTCGGTATGAATCGCGACAAACAACAGCAGCA
>Ga0307981_1001441_pt1 | contig 21313 bp, 17 predicted proteins | sample OrgLakmetagen987_FD_201849 | JGI IMG/M metagenome (GOLD analysis project Ga0307981, IMG submission 201849) | Saline water microbial communities from Organic Lake, Antarctica - #987 | ecosystem: Environmental > Aquatic > Non-marine Saline and Alkaline > Saline | place: Antarctica: Organic Lake... | reverse complement strand
TCGCCTAATTTGCTACCGGCAACAGGCGCCAATAGTCAAACGGGAAACGGTCTTTCGCAGCCCATGTCCCCGGCTGCTTCGCCAACGGCTGCTTCGCCAACGGCTACTTCGCCAACAGCTGGAACAGGTGGTCAAACGGGATTTGGACAGCAGCAGCAGAACTTGTCACCTGCCGCCGCACCTGTTCCAGGCACCGGCAGTCCGGCCAACCCATCTGCTATACCTGCAACTGGCACTGAGGACGGACAGCAGCAGCAGTACGCGTCCCCGCCGGCTGATGGCCAAGATCCTACGATGAACCCAGTCGTGGAGACGCGACCAGGTATCCCTAATCCCAACGCTTTTGTAAACAGTGCGCCTTCGCCGAGTCCTTCTGTCGCGGTGGCGATAAGCTCTCCGACGGCGGCTCCAGTTACACAAGCTCCAACAGAAGCCACCGAGTCGTATTACAACAACCGGCCATCGAATAATAAGCCTTGGGAGAACCCCGACAACCGAGAGCCTCCGGCGCCTCCGAAGGAAGAGTCTTACGAACCTCCCGACGATATGTTCAACGACGATCCCGTCTCGCAGGAAATCGATGAAGATATTGCCAACGAATGGGACGACAAGACTCCTTACGAAATTGCTAAACAAGAAGCAGACGAAGCTCTGCACGACAAGTGGGTCCCAATCGTGGCGTCTGTTTGCGGTGTGATTGCCTTTTTCCTCATGATTTTCGTGGCTCAGCAAATGATTGAAAATCCCGACGGCTGCTGCGCCAAGGTATGCCGATGCTCAGTGGCTTGCTTCCGTATTATATGCTGGCCTTGCCGGCTGATTTGCTGCTGTGGTGGAAGCAGAGCAAAGGCTCGTCGAACTCATGCCATCTTGAATGATACGAATCACTATGGTTATACTCATGATCTGGAGTTGACCTAAGCTTGCGCTCACTGTAGTTAACTAAACAGACTCGTTCGTTGTTAGATGAGTATAATCTAGGTTAAAATATAACGGGGTTTTTTTTGCTTGTGTAATAGATCTATAACTCAATGCCAAACAAGGCAAAGATTTGATTAGCAATCAAAAAGTAGGCCATGAGACCGGTCACATCCACAAAGCTTGTCATGGCTGGGGCAGCAATCACGCTGGGGTTAAGACCTAATGCGACGCATGCGAAAGGAATGCTGGATCCAAGTGCCGCAGCAATGATCGATACCAGAGGCAGAGTGCAGAAGATAACGGTCGAGACATGCAAGGATATTCCCATCAAATAAAAGGAAATACAACCCACCATGCCACCAAGTACCGTTCCCGTCAACAACCCCGCTATGGCTTCCTTTGCAATCACGCGCGGAGCGTCCCTGAGCGTAACTGCACTCGCTGATAAGGCCGACAGAACTGTTCCGACGGTCTGTCCACCCGTGTTACCCCCGTGCCCAGCCAACAGTGGTACAAAGTAGGCCAGTTCAATTTGCCGCGACAGCGTGTGTTCGAATCCATTCATGATAATAGCCGTCAAGGAGAGCGACAAGAGAAACACGCTCAACCATCCAACTCGCTGCGTGGCAATAGAAAAGAAGGATCTACCGAGATAGCTGGCAATCTCGTCAGGCGACGCTTCGGCGCCGCCACCGTGCGCGCCATGAGACGCAGCTGGGGCTGCGAATGTTGCTGCTTTGCCACCACCTTTGAGTTGCTTTCGGAGCGTCTGAAGCTCGGTAGCCTGCTTCTTCACGGTCTCCTTGAGCTCACGGAGGACGGCGGATTCGTCCTTGACCATGACTGAAAGGAGGGAAGTTGCTGGGTGGGGTGGCTGGAAAGTGGAAGCGGCTGATACCGAGGGCAGAACAGGCGATACTACTAATAAGGAGGAGGAGTAAGCGAGAAGCGCTGCACCGACTGTCAGCTTTTGTATCCGCATGCGGGATCTGAAGAAGTATGTAAGTTCTAGAGGGACCTCTTGTTGAAGTGTCTCGTTGCCTCACGTTGTGGTCCCAAGGAAATATAACATCGTCGGCATCAAGTTTCCAGACCTCGTCCGTGATTCGCGAGACCGCGCGGCGGACGATGCCGTCGCGTACGAATGCAGAATGTACGAATGTATTACCAAAGGATGAGCATAGCGAAGATATCCATCCAAATCCACGCGCCCGAGCCTCATGGTCTAGTATGGTGCAATTTCACGGATACTCTCTACGGTACAGTTCCTCTTTCGATAGAAACAACTACCTGGTACGTAGTACTATGCTAGACGACACGATAGGGGGACCTACACATTCGCGCTTGCGTCTATCAAGCAAACGCGAATTTTATTTGTGGAAATGCGATACTCAAGGGCGATGTTGGAAACAGGATTATTCTATAAACTTCAATAATAAATCATGCAGAAATGGAAACAAAGCAGGTCGAGAGAGAGAGAAAGATACCACCAGCGACTGCATGTCGCAATGCTTCTCTCGACTGAAGAGAAGCGCAAGAACTTGTTTAGATAATATCGGCACCGACTTCGACTTCTTCGATAAAGGATCGTGGACTCGTAGACATGGATATCGATGATTCGCTGCTGCTCGGACTCATGGCCTTGCTCAAGACATCGCCGTCCGAATCCAACTGCATTTGTGATCCATCCGTTCTCGTTTTTTGCACCGTATGAGGCTGTGCGTGTTTTCGGCGTCTCTTGATAACAAAGAAAGCCATACTCAAGACCGCGACTCCACCAATGGCAGCTGTCGCAATGACGATACCGCCCGGTCCATCACTGTCGTCGCCTCCACTCCCACTATTCTTGTTCAGGAGTCCTTCTACCTCGCTAGCAGTCAGAGTCGGCCAGTTCTCCGGAATGTTTTGATCTTCTATAAATTGGCAAAACTAATGAAAGAGAGACGATCGATTGTTTTGTTAGTGAAGCTTGCAGTTCGTACAGAGCACTAAACAAGGATGCGAACGCTTGGGCTGCCTCGCTCGAGAATTGTATGCTTACGTCTCCAGTGTATCCGGGTACACACTCGCATCCCATATGAGGGGCATCGGTCGATTCCACAAGGGCAACACAATCGCCCTCATTGGTGCAAAAGCTACTCTTGGATACCTCGCCCGATACAGTACAGTAAGCTGTCCCAACGTGTTCGCACGAAAGACCGGCCAAGACCGACGTGGCCTCAACATCGCAATCGCAAAAGTAAGAGCCTTCTTCCTTAGGCTTCTCTACACAGAAAGAGCCATTCTTGCATCGATGCTGATCGGCGCACGTCGTGATCATTGCTTAATCGTAGTTGTAACTAGCTAGTTTGACACAGGGGTTCTCTGTTGGCGCTGGTTCGTATACCGGTATCGCAATGGTGAGGTAGAAGAGCTCTCAACTTTGAACTTTGGCTTCTCCCTCGATCTCCAACTCCAGCCTGCTTCTCGTTTTACTTAGGGAAGAAAATCGGAACGGACTTTCTTAGAAAAAAAATCCTCAGTGATGTAGATGTATATACCTGTCACTCGATCAAGATGTGACATGTCACATAGATGTCCATTCGCCTGGTTCTGGTTATGAGACTTCAGAAACGGATCGACGAGTCCAATGATTTTCAATCTTGTTGGCTCGCGTGACATTAACCGGCATGACCATGGTGATGACAACGAAAGTGCTGCCCATAATCGCAAGCATGAGAATATTATCGCTCGTTGTCGGTCTGGTGATTCTAACCAGTGCGATAGTAGAAGGATCAACAGAGGTTTCGTCCACAGGGAGTGGTAACGACAAGGATGCTGCTGCGCACGCTCGCCAAAGCAGCAGTGATAGACATCAACGGAGCCGCTACCTTCGATCACGACGCGTCCAGGCGGCTGCCGAACCACTATTAGGGGGTGGTTCTGCATCCGCAACATCACCACCCGCCAACCACCATGATGCATCGCCCGTACCTCTGGCATTGCAACCACCGAATGTGATTGGCATCCTTCCAGTAATGCTGCCGTCTACCTTGCCGCAGCCAGCCGCAATATCACCGTTACCGTTGTCGACAGCAGCAGCGCTAGGAGGAGACACGCCAGAAGAGACGGTCGCGTACGAAGAGCCACAAGGGCCCACAGAAGCGGAGAATGGAAATGGACCAGCGCCAGACAACAACAACAATGGAAGCTATAATGATCAGGGAGAAGGCAACAGCGAAATTGCACCGGCGCGAGACATTACTCCTAGTGCATCTGCTGCTAGCGAGGAAAGTAGTAGTAATAGTAATACTCCCTCAAACGAAGGTCGGAATATTACACCTCCGGCAGGCCACAATGGATCGGATACTGCCAACAACGGTGCACAAGGAAATCACAATGGCGCCGATACGTCTCCACAGGGCGACGACAATTTCAACGACGATGTCGATAGCAATGGTGCCGTTCCAAAAGACGAAAGTGATGATCCGCAACTCATTCCATTGGAAGACGACCTCATACTCCAGGAAATCCAGCAGGAAGAGCGCAAGGAGTTAACCTTGGGTGGTTTTGGCTTTTTGGTTGCCGTGGCTCTAATGATCTTTACCGCTTGGCAAATGTCGGATAATCCTGATGGTATTTATGCCACCATGTGCCGATTGATTATAACAATCATTGGACTGTTTCTGCGCATTGTGTTGACGCCCTGTCGCAGTTGTCTGGGTGGACATCACAGCAATCGGCACTATGCGGGTCATATGCCAGTGTCGACCATGGACTATGGGTACCGAGATCCAGCCCTGGAACTGTCATAATGTCGTTTTCATATTTAAAAAGAGAGAGAAAGAGAGATGCTATTGAAGACCATCTTTACTACCTAGTGTTATTCTTGTCGCTATTGGTATCGGTACTCGAGTAGCGTTTGAAGTCCTCATAGCCACGTTGTTTGGGTCCGTCATCGTCTCTTCTTCCCCAAGCCCCCTTGGCCTTGATCTGTCGTTTGGGCTTTGACGTTGGCTTGTTGGTTCGGTTGCTGTTGGGTGGTGGCTTGGGTTTGTTGGACGACCTGGGCTTGTTGGGAAGCTTGACAATCAATCCACTTTCACGAGCAATCCTTGCGACGGCTGCCTGCGGCAAGGTGACTATTCTCTTGTCGGATTCTATCGCGGGTACCAGTTCCTGGATCCATTCGTCCGAGACAACGCGCTCCAGAATATCGTCCGGAACATCTCCTCCAATCCAGTACAGTAAACGTCCCGTATCGGGCTGCAGCATGTGTTGCATCCACGCGCAAAACTGTGGAATGTTGGCCACGCTCCGCCCCGTGGCGACATCAAACTTGCGATCCGCCAGCTCCTCAGCTCGTCCGTGGTGTGTCTGGACATTGGTCAGCTTGAGCTCGTCGGCCATGGCTTGGACGGCCACGAGTTTCTTACCGACACTATCCAACAGCACAAATTCAACATTCGGAAAGGCAATAGCCAAAGGCAAACCCGGAAAACCACCTCCACATCCAACATCGACCAAGGTTTTGGCTGACGTGAGTGGATTCTCTGCAACGCCAGTTTTTACACACGCTACTAGAGACGGTAGAATGTGTCTCCCAAAGACTGTTGCTGGAGTACAGTCCTTGCGAGAGACCAAGTTGATGCGTTCGTTCCATTCCGTCACGAGGGTGGAGAGGTGTTGCAACTGCTTGTATTTATCGACAGAAAGTCCCAGCTTCTCAGTGACAATGGTTCTGGCGAGATCCGACTTGGGGTCCAGTTCCCATAAGGGTACATCGAAAAGATCAGCAGCATTCAGATTGGCGGATGCATCTCCACTGGCACGCAGTGCTGCTGGTCGAGCAAAGAAACGAACGTGTTTATTCTGCAAGCGAGCATTGACTGCTAGCGATGGCTGAAAGGCCCCTACTCTGGAGCTTAGAAGCAGAACAGAAGAAAAAAGGAGTAGAATTCCCATGGTCGAATGCATGGTCGTCGTTGATGGAATTGAAGAATGTGTGAATATAAATAATTGATCAAATGTTTTTTCCGTTTCCGTTTTGATTGGTGGGCGAGAAAAAGCCAAAAAATTGGACAACAAAATTCCACGACGACAACAACAACGACGACTAATATCTAACATAGTCTACGTCAAAGATCGTCCAGTTGTGGCACCAATCATATCACACGACACGACCAGCAACAACAACGACGCACACAAAGATACGCAAGATCGTCCATACCATGACAATTGCCATCAGCAAGGACCCCTCTTACGACGCCTCTTCCTCGGACGCTGCCAGTGGTTCCAAGCTGCAGCCATCGGACGATGCCGCTACTGCTGTCACTACTACTGTCACCAGCACTACCAAAGAACCCCGCGCCACCACGCCTGCACCCGGAACGACAGCGCAAGATCAGCATCCTTACGCGCGAGGTTCCGTCGTTGAAGTGTGGCACGTGCACAAGAAAAACTCGGCCGAAGACTGGTGGTCCGAGACATCGTCCGAAGATGAACTCGATCAAGACGAAAATCGGCAAAAGACGGTGCGCATGTGTGATGTGATTGATCGGGCGCCCGTGACGGAGAGCCTTAAAAACACGGGCACCAATCTCTGGCGGTACTATATTCACTACAAAGATTTTAATCGACGCATGGACGAATGGGTCAATATGGATCGTATTGTGTCGCCACCGTCGGTTGGAAACGCCAAGGCGCGAGCCATGAAAAAGGAAGAAGAACGCCTTAAAAGAAAACAATTGCGCAAGGAAGAAGCCGCCGCGGCCGAGCAGGAAATGATGGATTGGACGGCAGCCCGGAGTCGTCGACGAGCTTCAGCGGTTCCCAGTGATCTGGGACCCGACAGTAATGGTGGTGAAGGAGGAACGCGTCGAACGCGATTGTCGCGTCGCAAGAGCAGTGCGATAGACGATGACGCTACTGTTATTGCTGGTAACCAAGGAGATGAAGATACGGCTGTCGAGGAGGAAGCAAATGCGCATCAGCATGCTCCCACCAAGAAGGAAGCCATGTCTCTTCCTACGGACGCGGTTACAACACACCAAGTGGGAGATCATGTAGTGGCTACTGTCAAAGCTCAGGAACTAGACGAGCACGAAGGATTAGACGAGGCATCCTTACGAGAGCACGAAGAGGTAACCAAGGTAAAGAATGTCGGATTTATCGAGATTGGTCAATTCCAAAGTGAGACGTGGTACTTTTCTCCCATTCCAAAGGAGCTCTTGACTGCGGGAGGGTACATTGAAGTATTGTACGTTTGCGAGTTCACCTTGCGACTCTTTGCTCGTAAAACCGAGTTGCGGCGCTTTCAGTCTCGACTGCCAACTGACCAGCGCCACCCACCAGGCAACGAGATCTACCGCAATGGCAACCTTTCCATGTTTGAAGTGGACGGACTGAACGAAAAGATTTACTGTCAGAATCTCTGTAAGTCGACGCTGATACTCTGGCAAACTGACTGGATGCCGTGGTTCATGCGCGCTCAACCAACCAACTAACTTCCAACCCCTCCTCCTCGAATTTGTCGCAGGTTATATTGCCAAGCTTTTTTTGGATCACAAGACGCTGTACTTTGACGTTGACCCCTTTCTCTTTTATGTCCTTTGCGAATCTGATACGCGAGGCCAACACATTGTCGGCTACTATTCAAAAGAGAAGTACAGCGATGTAAGCCGTAACACTTTGTTCTTCGTCAGCTTACCAAATCATGCCGTTTTCAGAGTGATTACGTCTTGGAGCGGGGGCTTTCCGCACTCGTTTTCTCTTTCACGCAGGGAATGTTTCCTAACTTAGCGAAACTGCCGCTGGTAGCTCTACCATGTGCATTACTCTTGAAGTCGTCTCTCACACACGCAACTTAACTCTGTTTACTCGACAGGTTGGTAAGTTACGGACAGGGCTATACTTGGGCTCGAAATTTCTCATGGAATTATCGTTATCGTAAATGAAGCAAAAGCCAGTGGACTTGCCGCCACCAAACTTGGTTCGGAAACCAAACAAGACAGTCAGCTTGGCATCGGCCTTGTACATGCCTCCTACAACCTTTTGTAGCTCCGATGTTGCCACATTCGCTCTTCTAGGGTGAATAATGTCAAGAATCATCATCGCAATCTCTCGCAGGCTCGAGCGCTCACTTGCACGCTACGTGACTCACACATGTATTCTATAATCTCTCTCTTTTGCAAGGCTACAATCTCGCGTGTATCCTTACCTTTCCCGCGCATCAACGAAAGGGCTACGGACGCTTCCTCATCGCCTTTTCTTACGAACTGAGTAAAAAGGAGGAAAAGGTGGGATCGCCCGAAAAGCCAATGTCCGACTTGGGACAGCAGGCCTACAAGCCTTACTGGGCGTCGACGATTGTCGACTTTTTGCTGAATCAGTCGAACGAATCGTCGCTCAGCATTATGGACGCATCCAAAAAGACCTCCATCATGGCCGAAGACATTGTCTATACATTGAATCAACTGGGACTGCTCAAAATCATTAACCAGGTTTACTTTATCGCAGCCGAGAAGACTCTGCTCGAGCGCTTGGCGAATAAGTATCCAGTAAAGGAACCCCGCGTGGATCCTTCGAAATTGCACTGGACGCCCTTTTTGACTGACATTAAGCGTGACAAGTTCAGTATCCATAGCAAAAAGCCCAGCGTCGAAGCAGAAGAGGTCCGTGGCGCAGGCGGCTTCTAGATTGATATAATACTGCTCTCTTTACTAAACTATACTACGAAGCCACACAGTAGTCCAAAAGCTGGAGCGTTGAAACGACCACCTTTACAATAATGTAGCTTTCGATTCTGAACCGGAAAGTTTGCCACTTGTAAATTGCAACTCTGATCAGCAGAGAGGCTGGCTGTATCGCATCGTGTGGAAAATTCGAGAACTAAATATCTGGCGGGACCAAAATAAAGAGCGTACGACTACCGTACAATAGTAGTATCCCAATGATGGCGACGGTACGTGACTGGAACTAATCCGTCACATGCACACAAAAACTCTCGTTTTTTAGTTACCGCGCCGGTGAGTGAGTCCCTTGTTATGAGTCGTAGATTTTTAGCGGAAGTCTCGCCAAAACTCGAAACGGAGTTACTCGCGAGTATCGATCGTGGTTGAAGTCATGGACGGTGGACGTTCACAATAAAAAACGTAACCCCGATCAAAAGGACGTGCGCATACACAACCTTTAGGCACCATGGGTAACTGCCAATCTAATAGTCACCCGCAACAGGATGTTCTTGTGGGCCATCAGAGCGCTTTAACCCCGATAAAGGCATCATTTGTGGAAGATCGAAAAGATGTGACCGAGTCGACAGAAAGCGATAGTGTAACGCTACCGCTGTCACCCGACACCACCTGGTCTCCCCTGTCTCCGCAGTCCAACTACGCGTTATCGCCTCTATCGCTTAAAGTCCCGCTGACATTTTCATCGCTAGACCAGCAACAAGTTTCTTACGCCGTAGTGGAAGCCGGCAAACAACAACGTCCTCTTCAGCATGGTCGCATTACAAGGTCGTTTTCAGGATCGTCTCCACCTCGCCCAAAAGGCCGCGCCTTACAACACCGACTGAAAAAGGCACGGTACATGCAAATGGCCCTTTCCAAGTTGGATTCGAATCGCAGTCTCGGTTCCGTGGCTTCGATGAGTATCACCAGTCGTAGTAGTACACTTGGAGATGAGTCGTTGCACAGCCGGCAACAACAACTCCCCATGGTACCGTACCGCTTCTCCATGTCGGCGGAGTCTACCACTCACTCGAGCGACCATATAAATGACGAATTTGAAGCCACCATCAGCAGAGCCACCATTTGGGCTGAAGTAGAGCACTCTGACAAAGTCTTGGCCGTGGCTCTCTCCCGAACTGAACCGTCGCTGAACCAGCAAACTCCGCCATTATTTCTCGCCGTGGGGACAGAAGATGGGACTACGACGATTCAGGAAGTACTGGACGACTCTCCTATTTCATCTACAACCGCTGTCAGCAACAACAATGATCATTCTTCTGTTTCCGCTGATACTAACTCGAACCGACTTGGTGATAGTCTTTCGATTCACCGGCAAGGTCGTGTGCGCACGCTTGATTTCTCTCCCGACGGTAAATACTTGGCAATCGGAGGTGACGATTGTGCCTGTGGTGTTTATCGAATGGACTTTGCGCAAATGATGGATGGATCCGAAATATTGCGGCATCTTCAGTTGTGTGCTGTGGTGCAGAGAGTCGATCGCGTGTATGCCATACAGTTTAGCCCCGACAATCGCTATCTCGCAATTGGTGGTTTTGACGGATCAGTGGCGATAATTGCCGTGGATCAAATTCCGCGGAGTGGTTCTCCAGATGTTATCGCCGAGATTCCTATTGATGGATTGATATTTACTTTGGATTGGTCGCCAGATAGTCGGATGCTGGCGATTGGTGGGTCCGACAAGTGCTGCTCAGTTGTTGATGTGGATTCGTCGTGGCAAATCTTTCGTACCATCAAACGACCGTCCTCGGTGCAAACTGTGAAATGGCATCCCATCGGTGGCCGCTACTTGGCCATTGGTGCTGCTGGAGATGTTGCTATTGTAGACCGCGAATCTTTCAAAGCAAAGCATGTCATTGATCTTCGCGCACAGTCAAGCGGCAAGGGCGTCAACCGCTCGGTCTATCGAGTCAATGCTCTCTGTTGGTCTCCGAACGGCAGCTATCTAGTGCTTTGCAATTCGGAACAAGTTTGCACGCTGGTAGAAGGCAAAACCTTTGCACCTGTTCACGAAGTTCGCTGTGGTGGAAATGTTACGAGCGCAGTGTGGGGACAACAGTCCACCATTACCGGATTGCCCCGTCGCTACCTTGTGCTTGGCGGTGAAGACCGGAAAGCTGTAATTCTCAAGGCTGGGTTGGAAATCAGCAGTGGGGCTTCGTCGATAGGTGACGACCTTTCCTCTACCGCGAGCTCCTACTTTAGCAATCGAGGGGAGTGGACTCTGAAGGAGAACGCCTTTCGCGACGTCGACGACGCTTTTGAGCCCAGTCCATTAGACAACCAATTCGACAGCCAAGCCAAAGCAAATGTGACAGGGGTCGCTTTCTCGCGGGGAAGTAAGTCTCGAACTTCTGCCTTCTTTGCTTGTGCCACAGACGACGGGATAGTAACGATTCGCTGCACCGTCAAGTGGAACATCATTACTGAATTGGCGTTTCCAAAGCCGATTCGATCGCTTACCTTCTCAAATGGAAGCGGGTATCTTGCGCTGGCTAGTGAGGCTTCAACTCTCTACATTGTGCAGATCCCAAGCTGGTCTGTTGTTGCTGCGAAAGACGTCGGCGCTCCAATTAGTTCCGTTGTATTTAGCAAAAACAACGCAAGACTGGCAGTTGGGTCCGCAGATGGTATTCTTTCCTTGCTAGATCCTCACAAAAGCTGGGAAGCGACTGGCGAGATTGAAAGCAACACCTCGCCAATTTTGGCATTGGATTGGAGCTCCAAGTGCCTCGCAATCGCTAGACGAGACGGATCAGTGTGCATTTACGACTCGGACCAAGTCTACAGTAACTTTTGCGTCGCTCTGGCAGAGCTTGCGCACACCACTCCTGTCAGAGCGGTTGCATTTGGTGTAAGCAGTCGCTTTTTAGCAGTAGGAGGCGACAATGGATTGCTTTCTCTCTATTCCGCCAAAGGCGGCTGGGTCCTCTGCCACCAAGTGAAGGTAGACTGCGCAATTTCGTCAATCAAGTGGAGTCCAACAGGTCGTTTCATGGCATTTGGCGGCGATAATGGGCTTTTCCAGGTGATTGATACGATATTTTGGGCGGAAGTGGACGAAGCCAAGACTTTGGTATCTTCGGAAATCAATGCGAGCATATCGATTCTCGCGTTCAGTCAAGATGGAAAGCTCATTGCTTATGGTGGGCATGCTTTTGGAGCTAGCGTCGTGGACTCCTCAACCTGGGACGTTAATTTTACTCTACAAAACACGAGAGAGGGCTTGGCCGACGAATCTAGCATTTCTTCGCAAGAGGAGGATATTGAGGGTATCCCACTCGATTGAGAAAGCAGTATGTTCCGCTTATCATTTATAAATGTTATACTATTTTACTTCAAACACGCAGTAGTATTCTGTTGATATCGAGCGGGCGAGAAGCCGGAGGACTCCTTCACTATGCCAATAAGGACTAGTAGTACACTAGCACCAACCCAGTTGCGATAAAATAGGACTGCCAGGCAGTGGTTGAAGTGCTTACAGGAAAGCTAGTATTGCTAGTATGGTAGACTACTGGAGTCACGGTAGTAGGGGGCTCGTATTTTTGGTGTTCAGGACCGGTACTTTTAAAATACATACGTATGTACAGGTAGCTAGAGCTACCATAATCACCGAAGCAAGACTACTGCGTGCGATACGTCTGCAATGCAGTACCTGGTACTGCGCATCATAATAGGTGCGGTGTGATCAAGGGTCCCCTTGGTGTGATCAAGGCTTATGAAATAGTCTAGTCTCGCTTGATTGAGCGAGTCGGAGAATCTAATCAGCCTCACACCACGCATGACTACCTGTTACGGCGAATCCCCTTTCGGAAGTCATTGAGACCGTAGGTGTACGCTCCTGTTCCTGAGGCACCACAAGGGGTAGGAGCTTGAGCGACTGGGTTGTACCCAATAGCGCTGGAAGAGGTTCGAAAACTGTCAAAATCCTCTTGAGTGAGCTCGTTTCATTGGTCAGTTGTGAGACTCATCTGTCCAGAGAGGCTGGCAATTGATCCTATCCAGACCTTGAAGAGTCGGACACAATTGCGTTGATCAATGGGTACTGCAATCTCAACAGGAGTGGTGTCGTTGTCAGTTGGAGCAGGACGGATAGGGCTTCTGTTCCCTTGCGTGGCAACAGAAAACAGCTGCAGATTAGCAGAGTAAATCCTTTTCAAGTTTACTTCAATAAGATCTCAGACGATATTTTTCTGCTATGACGACAACAAGGATACTTTATGGGCTGTATCATAACTTATTTGGTTGTTTTTCGGAAGTGTTAATAACACATAAACTTCTATCATAAGTATTATTATCCATTGGATGACGTATCTGGCTTCTTCGATTCATAAAATGCCGAACAACAGATGGCAAGGGTTTCGGGATCATTATAAGTATAGACGAGAACAGATGTTCTTGCGTGGAGAACGAGCAGATGGCTTTTTGTCGATGTGGCGTTTCCCTCTTGCGAAAGCCGGTGGGATGTCTGACAAACCCCGCAACACAAATGCCCATAAACTACTGTAACGAACACGATCCAGAGGAACCATCGACATTGACATTGACTTCGCCGCCTTGTTGAAAGAGACGAAGGCATACTGTTGCTGTGAGGTATACCAAACATTTACCCTAGCCCGCCCGAGTAGTACGATAGAGATCATTGCTGATTGCCTTAAACGTTCCGTTCCGGCATTTCAACTTTTGCTCGCGAAGTCCCAACCACAATAATCGTAAACGTTTTGTACGGACCTAGCCGAAATACCTAAAAAGAACGCCATGTCATCTACCATTCTAACGAGTGCCTCAGCTACTGATGCCAACTCCAACAGTCGACCTGACGCCAAGAGTACAAGTAGCCAAGGACGTTTAGCTCTAGGCTGCCACCCGAACACTCTGGAATCTGCTGTCGCTGCTTCACCGCCAGTGGAGGCACCTCTTGGCTACCCTCCTCCTCCTGCCCCCATGAGCTTTCTAGCACCAGCCACGCTTTCTAGAGGAAAGGGTCTCGCGTCTCCACTTATACGTAGATTCCCGCCGGTTGTCCCTCAGCAGGCATCCAGGTCCCACCTTACGCCAGCTGTCTTTCAGAATCGAAAACTAAGGAGTGGTAAATGGATCCAGGAAGAGGACAAATACGCAGACGTTTTGATCGAACTCTTTGAGAAAGGCCTTATAAACGAATGCGAGAATGGCTGCACGTTGCGCTCTTTCTTGAGTAGAAGGCTGCATTGTGCACCCATGCGGATTTCTAAAAAGTACGCTGGGAGAGGGATTGGAAAGATGGTCTACCTATCTAAGTTGAATGTGGGGATACCGGCCGGCCAGGAAGAACGACCGGCAAGAGACACGCGTACTAAGACTTTCGAAGAAGCTTTCCACAAGGCTGTATTCCCTGGCGGCGACTACCATGACGTGAGTTGAGCGACCCTCCTGCTTTGCTGATGTGTGATGCTCTCAGTCTTCCCAACTAACAAACCTTCCTTTCTCATGTTTTGCAGTCCTTTGGAACGCTGTCTCGAATCAGTGTCTCTCAGCCTCCATCCAGTCATATACCAATTGTTCCTGGCTTGATACCCGACGTTGCTCCAACGATGTTTCACTTCCCAATACCGGCATTTGCACCCAACGGCATTCCAAAGCCGGATGTACTGCCTATTGCGACTTCATCTGTATCGACTGCTGCTCAGATGCCTGCGCCACCCCCTAGCGCTACCACGGCTACAGATGATCAGAAGAAAGCGCTTCACAAGTCTTTCGTCAATGCAATGAAGGAAACGCGCCCTCCGAGCCAGAAAGGGTCCGCCGCCGCGTCTTATCAGGGTGCTTCTTCTCTGACAGATAGTGCGGCCGAGCCAGCGATACATCAATTATCTACAGTTCCCTCCACACACTCAAGCGAAGTACCAGACTTTCTCGCAGGTTTCGACACGCTTGCCGCAAGCCAACCGTCTGGGGCTCACGCCATGGCACGAGCCTCCGAAGTTCCAGACTTTCTCACAGGGTTCGACAAGCTTGCTGCAAGCCAACTGTCTGGGGCCCATGTTGCGTCACGAGTCGCCACCACAGAATCTTCGATGGAGGGTAGCCTGCAGTATTCCCCACCTTTTACTAGTCGCTCATTCGACGACTTTCATCGATTCTTGGGAACCGATTGGTCCCTGCTTGAGGATGCCTCTGAGATGAAGACCTCCAGTACCGTCGGGCACGAACAGAAGCCGCATTCATTGGCTAAGCCCAGCCTTCCGCCACCGACGATCAGTCCCCTACTTGACACAACCGCTCTCTTTGCCGCCGATTCGTATGCCATGTTTGCCCAGGAAACGGCAGCGATTGCAGCAAGTCAACACGCTGCGTATTTGCCGTATGGATACGGTCCACCGTCTGCTGCGGACGGGGCAGGTGCCTTTGATATTGATGGACTGATGCAACTTGTCTCTACAGGTAACAGCGAGAAGCTTGACAATGCTCCTGGCCTGCAGGCCATCCTCCGAAAGCCTTCGAACGCGACGACACACGTTCGACTTCCCAATATTCTACCCCGTCCTTTGAAAGCTGCAACGCAGGTTGCTAGTGAGCAAGCTTGTTCATCCGTTGCTATGACTCCGATGGAACGGCTCTGTGGAACTCGGAATTACTCGGTGGTTAGTGGAAGCGACCCTTCCAGCTCAGCAACCGAATCAGATTCAAGCGAGAGATGTGGTTCTGACAATATATCGAACACAGATAATGGGTCAAACGATTCTGAAGGGAACTCAGATTGCGCTTACGAAGAACCCCCACAGCGGAAGAAACGAAAGATCATTGACGGTACGCAGCCATGTAAGAATACATCCGAGCTACAAATAAGCTCAATACAATAGCAAAAACGGTAGCGTAAAGGTCCGCTCAATACATGCATTAGTTATAACGCTAACTTTCCAGGTCTACTCAAACGACGTAGAGGCTACTACTAGTCTATGTAGGTGAAAATCCAAATTTCTTCCTAGTGTTTCGTTCGTTAATGTTGATACAATGTAAATTTACATAAACAGGCAAATGAGAGGATACCATCACACGTGGCAGTTGCGGCGTGTAACGAGCCTAGAGGCTCGGCTTTGACCACTGCCTACTTGAGACAAGTTGACGCGACCGCCACGGCTTTTCTCTTCTTCGTGAGGCTTATAAGAATCAAAGTTCAGTGGTTGGCCTTTGGTGAGCCACCTTAGCCCTTGCGTCGCGCCGTCGCCAGCAACTTGACGTAGCATTTGATCGGTTTGCTGCAGAGACGGGTCGGCGCGAGAGTCGTCTTGGTATGCTAACTCAGCAAGCGCTGTTGTACGGTGCAGCTGTTCATTGAGATACTGGCACTGCTCCCGGCTCTGTTCCAACAACTCGTTAAGTCGATTAGCCTGTGTTTGGGCCATATCACGTTCCCTCATGACTCTGCGAAACGCAGCTTGTCGTGGTGACTTGTTTACTTGTTCCGATTCAGACTGAGAGTCGCGGTCGTCACGACAATCGACTGGAGGCGGTGGGGTTGGTGGCGACTCTTTCGAAAGCTTCTTAGGTTTGTACTTTTTGTCCTTCTTTTTCGATTCCTTCGACTTGTGTTCGGATTTGCTTTTCTTGGAGTGCTTACTTCTCTTCTTATGTCCATTCTCGCTGGAGTCGATATCGCTTTCCGCTACGGAAGGTAACTGCTTCTTCTCCTTTCGAGAACCAATTCGCGTCTCTGTGGAGTCGTCCTCGCCCAAAGCCAATGCCAATGGGCAGGAGTCGTTTCTTTCACAGAAAGTCAAGGACTGCAGATTGAATTCAAGTTGCTCTGTTCGTAGTTCTGACGTTTCCAGTCGGCCGTCGCTTACTCGTAGTTCACTAGACAAGGCGTCGACCGTCTCTCGCAAGATGTGACATTCCTGACTCTTATCTCTAAAGTCCCTCTGCAGTTCTGTCAATGCATCTGTCAAGGCCTGAACCGTCGCTTGACAGTCACGAATAGTGATCTTACTGTATTCGCTCTGGGCTTGTTCCAGCGCCATGTTCATGATTTTGTCTTCCGTGGGAGGATCTTCTGGTTGTGGCAAGCTCAAGCCTGTTTGTTTCTAATGGTCAAACGCCTTCGATGTACGTCTACTGGTACCTCGTGACACCTCGTAGATAGCGTATTCGATTCTACAGGTATGTACTGTAAAACGTAACCGTGACAGGCTGTGATCGTGATCGTCACCTGGCAACGGGTCTTTCGTGTCATCGTCTTATTCCCTCTTCCCCCCGCCCTCATCCGTTGAGAAGCTCGTGACATAAAAACGTTCACGGAGGCTTTTACTCGAGTTTAATAATATTTAGAGATCGTGACAAAGCCTCCATTATGTCAAAACACGCTAGCATGTTTTACAGCGGCCGGGGCGTGGGCCTCCTCTCATTCGCACTTTGTACGTAGACTACATACTGGGACCATACCGACTCCACAAAAGCCGTACCAGAATGGCGACTACGAGTACCTGTACACTTCCCTGTAACAGAAAGACGGCACAGCGTAGATATCGCCCATCACCTTTCAGGTAACAACGGTACAGATCCCGGAAGGCGACGGCGCCCAAAACGGCCGATGGGACTCGAAACTACCGATTGAAGGACGGCGCTATCACTGATCTCAAGACCCAGGTTGCCTCCTAGTTAGGTTGTCTAAATTCGCCCCATACCCGGGCTAGCTGGAGTGGACATTTCTGGTCGAAAAATTGCAAGCAGGCACGCTGTGTTGCTTTGGACGATGATGTACGAGGAGTAGGTCCTCTAGAGGTATCGAGCGGTGCGACGAAGATCTAACGTACAGTGTGTAATAATCAAAGTGTACGAAAAGTCAAAACTAGAAAGAACTACATGGTGGAAACGAGCAAATGCTTCGGATTCTCAACGTGGATACGAATGTCTTCGTTGGCTTGCTGCTTGTCCGCGTAGAGATGCTCCAGACCGTAGATACCAGTCTTGGCGTGCGTCTTGCTGTAGTGTTCCTTGTCACTCTTGAGGTGTTCCAGGTCGTTGCTATCGGGCAAATCCGTGGCGGCAACGACAATATTCTCTTCCAAGTGCGTAAAGCGATGCGCTCCCATGTCCCACTTGTTTTGCTGTAGAATGATTGTGCGACCAGGAATGGTTACTGGGTCGGAGCCCGCAGCGCTGGAACCCGATGCATAAATTTCACCAGCTACAAACTGTGTTTGCGCGTCACGCTCTAGCACTCGATTGATCGATGCACCCAAAAGACACGGGCCCGCAGTAAAAAGTGTATCAAAGGCGTGCAAGATGGAGAGCTCCGGGTGGTTGGTGGCGCCACAAAAGGTGGCGTCCACGTCCACCGAAGTGAATCGGTTACGGACTTGATTGACAACCGTCTCGATAGCCTTTGCAAGGTAGGGATGACCGGGGGCCGAAGCAATCAAGCCGTTCCATAGACACATTCGTCGATTCACAGGAATGCCGGGCTGGGAGGGAAAGGCGCACAAACAGAACGAGTGAGTTTTGGTGCTCCGTCCACATGGAATGCAGTTAGACAGCGTCAAATGCACTAACCTCATCAATTGGCACCATGAAACCAATGTCTGGTGCAACTGACAAATCGAGAGCAGACTCAAGCATAATATCAACATCGGCGTACACACCACCGTGGATCAACAGGACGCAATAACGAAACAGATCCGCCTTGAAGGCACCCGGCATGAGAGCATCGTAGGCTTCTCTCACTTCAGCAGGAAAGTGGGTACTCAAAAAGCTGGCCGCCTGTTCATCATCCCAGAATTTGTACTCCCATCCCGACTGACGAAAGGATTCCACCAATCGACTCATATTGGGATACTTTTCCCGACTCAACTCTTCAAACCACGTTTGGTGAATAATGCGAGGCACCAATCGGTTGGGGTCGCGCGAATAAAGAGGAATGCGGACAGTCAATTGCTTGGCCACAAACTTGGCATCGACAGTTTCGTGACAAAGCGTTTTGCAGTAGCATGGGCACACCGTGAGACACGATTGACAGTCGGCGCCAGCCTTTTCGCGGAGACACTTGGTACAAATGTCCTCCGACGGCACGCAATCATTGGCAACGAGCATATCATAAAAGTTTGGTGTCAGCAGTGTTTCTCCGGGACGGGCAAATACTTGCTCTTGAATAGTGGCGATGAACGGCAGTTCGTCTTCCTGAAAGTGACCCACTTCCGCATTGTACGGTCTAGCGGTTTCGGTAGGCAACTTTTGAAAGGGAAGTAATGGATGGCGACTCATCAAGATTGTTTCGCCGCGTTTGGCTTGATCAACAATAAAGCAACAAAAGCCAGACTTATCGGGGCAATGATGATTCAAGCGAAGACTGCTCTGCGTGCCGGTAGTCCAACCCGACGACCCGTCTTCAACAGAAGAGCGACGGAGGGGATCGACGTGACACTTTTGTTGCAAGAGATACCACGAGTCTCCATTTTTGCCTGAACCCAGCGTGTCTTTGGCGTCGACGGCAATAAGCTCGTACAAGGTTTGAGGGATTAAGAGTGAATTCACAGTCAGAGCTTCCACAGATGTCTCCAACAAGACGGCCAACATCCTGGCCGCAATGTGTGTTTTGTCCAACGTCAACACCAAGAGCGAACCATGAATGGTTCGAGGAAAATAAGCGTCGCCAAGGACTGCCAGATTGACATGTGTGTCCAATACAGTGGCCAAGGTATCTTGGAGGCGCACAATAAGTGGACTGGCTGAGTCCACGTAGACAGATGTACCCCATTGAGGCTGGGACAGGGCACAATATTTAAAGACTTGCTCGGCCAGTTGTTCTTGGTGCGCCTGGGTGAGTGCCGTGAACCGTGCCGCGGCCGGTTCCCCGCAATGTTTTTGTACAAAGACTAGCTGTTGTTCCAACGTCAACAGGAGGGGCTCCAAGAGGACAGTGTCGGTTTCCAGAGACTGCGCGAGATCTTGACGTTGCTTGCGAGCAATCGAATCATCGCTCAAAGAACCAAATACTGTAATCCTGTGCGCAGTTGTTAAGCGACGAATAGAGTCTGTATCTGCAGTGGTTGCCGTGCTGGCCGACTGCATCGTTGCTACACCGGCAAACACCAAGCACACCAAGGCGAGCGTGGAGACTCCGGCAACCATGGGCCGATTCTTCCACCATGGCTGCTGCTTGCGCTTTCGACCCAACAAGTCCATTGATTCGACTTTCTTTTCAACCGCAGATTGTGAACAAGCCAGCTATATCCCTTGTGACTGCGACTGCGACTGCTACCGACCGATGAAACGCTCTCCCAACGACCCGAACCTCGACACCCAGTACAACCAACGGCAGCTGCAACAGACCAGACAACAGCAACAAATAATAAAGCGAACGAAAATAAAAATCTGTCTTTTTACGATTACTATAAAACTGTAGTACACATTACTGTATACATCAATAGTACAGTTTGCGATGATATTTGAATATGTAAAACATCGTAATGGTATTCATATAGTTCTGATGTCCCGATCGTAGCCGCCAATAATAACGTCTCGGAAAAGCAAAACCTCGTGCCAACATGCACATACATCAGGGTCTTTGTGCCTTTTGGCGTTGCCTTTATCTGTTGCTGTTGGGTCCTCTGCGTCTCCCATATCCTCCTCATCTGCACCCTGTGTCTGTGCTTGGTGCTTACCAGCGGTTCCAGTAGAAGGAACTTGGCTGTATTCCCCGCTATCTATATACTCAAGTACTGTCAACGTCAACAGTATCATGTTTTCCTGGGCCACGGCGCAGTTTGAGAAAATCTCGGAAGCCGTTGCTCCTCCACCGGATTCCGGCGCAAGTCGTTTCGTCTACTGCTGCCAACGCGATGACGAAGAAAGCGCGATTGCGGCAGCGCACGAGATTCCTGGCGTCGGGAGTATCGTGCACACCGCTCGAGGGCAAGTGGCCTTGCACGTGGCGTGTGCCAGCTCCATGCCCAAACTCATTCGGGTGTTGCTCAGCATGCCCGGTGCAAGTTTGGACGTTTACGACGCGGCAGCTAACACGCCGTTGCACTGTGCGGCCACGTCCGACAAGCCTGCGGCTTTGGAAGTTGTCAAAATGCTGATTCAAGAGTTTGGATGTCCCGTCGCCACAAAAAACGCCCAGCACAAGACTCCCTACGATGTCGCGTCCTTGAACTCGGTGCGTCAGTATCTATTGCCCATTCAGTTGCAGCAAGAGACTCAGCATGCGATTGATAACGGTGGTGCCGGATTGGTGCCAGGTATGGACATGGGTGGACTCAGGGTTAGTAACGGTCACTTGGCGCCGCCTCCAACGAGTATGCCTTGCATGTCTACGGGTGGACCGGCTCCGAAGATGTACGTGGCGCCACCCATGGGGTCGCCATCCATGACTGCCGGCCCTCCTTCGGGTGGTGAATATCACAGTTATCACGGTGTGCCGTATCCACAGGTGGCTCCTATGGGATACCCTCCGGTAGCTGTGGCTGCGCCCATGACGCCCGCAGGAGCGCCACCAGGCTCGTCCATGTTTGCGACACCGACGGCATCCGAACCGCTGAGCCAGCACTCGTTGCATTCGACTCAGTTCAGTGCGCACAGTCAAGTGACTCCCATCATGGCACCGCCGGCTGTCTCGAATGCCACCCCGCCTGCTCCATCTCCAAACTCGGGTGGGTCTCGCGAATACGCTCGAAATGGGTATTCTT
>Ga0307981_1001440_pt1 | contig 21319 bp, 16 predicted proteins | sample OrgLakmetagen987_FD_201849 | JGI IMG/M metagenome (GOLD analysis project Ga0307981, IMG submission 201849) | Saline water microbial communities from Organic Lake, Antarctica - #987 | ecosystem: Environmental > Aquatic > Non-marine Saline and Alkaline > Saline | place: Antarctica: Organic Lake... | reverse complement strand
CAAACGTACTTAGTTACTTCCCAAATCTAGCACACTGCGCCGTCCAAACTAGCAGCATGCAACATCGTGGCTTTGCAACACGATGGAGTGACGCGCGGCGGCTCGCCCCGCGTGGCCACGTCACTCCCAAGCTCCACGAGGAGTGAGGGAGCAGAATGGATTCGGACTTTTCGAACGATCCAATACCGTTTCAAAGTCGTGCAATAATGGTCTGTCAGTCTATCCATTTACTGGTTACCGCGTTTTACTACAAAACGACCTGCTTCCATCCAACATGCCTTCTCTCTGGAACCGCCGCCGTATTGCGCCTCGGCTGTTGCTCCTGTCGATGTCCTTTACAACTCTTGTTCGCTGCTTCTTGGCTTAAAATTGCTTGCAAAGTGTCAATCTTATTACTCTCGTACGTTAGTTCACTGAGTGGTGTTGTATTGGTTGGATGGATGCGTAGTCAGTAGTCTGTCGAAGCAAAAAGGAGAATGGGCCTGCGCCGTTTCCTTGCCGCCCTTCTCCTGCCTGGACTCTCAAATATTGAATGGCGTGTACTCCCAGGACCGACGACCCCCTTTCTCACACTGCGCGTGCTACTGCATTTGTCCTCTATCGATTCCACAGTAATCTCTCAAAATGAAGCACTTGGCAACTTACTTGCTCTTGAAATTGGGTGGCAACGACGCTCCGTCGGCCGACGACATTACCAAGGCTCTCGCCACGGTTGGAGTCGAAGTCGACAGCGCCAACCTCACCAAGATGATGGCTGACTTGGAAGGCAAGGACTTGACCGAGCTCATGGCTTCTGGCAAGGACATGCTTGCTACCTTTGGAGGTGGTGGTGGAGGCGGCGGTGGTGGTGCCGGCGGAGACGCTGGTGGCGCGGCTCCTGCTGTGGAAGAAGTTGCTGAAGAAGAGGAAGCTGATGTCGGTGGTGGCAACCTCTTTGGTGATGACGAAGCTGGCGACGGTGACTACTAAATTAGCAAAACTCTTTTCCTCGCAACGACTGGGCTTACAATGCTAGCAACTCTTGTAAGAAAAAAAGTGAACCTACTCTACATAGTCGTTTTAGCCAGGAAACTTGGAAATGTAGCCTCGTTCCATGCAGTAATCCATGGCCACAGCGGTAGCTCCAAACATGGCAGACGATTCGGCCCCATTCACAAACAATTGCCCCAGCATGCTCCAGTCCAAGTACCCAAGCGGAGCTCCACCTGTTGTTTAATAAACAGAGGTATTGGTTGAGAATGCGTGTATTTCCCAATATATGCATCAATGCTCGTCTACAGCTACTAGACTACTGCACTTACAATTCAAAACCACTGCGGAACAATAGGGCATGACAACGATGCGACTTAGTGTCCTGGTTAGACAAAAGGCCCCAATCACACCCTGATTGAGTTGCTCGTTGGTATCTTGTCGGATGCAATACCGGTACACAATGGCAAAGAGTGCCGTCTGCAAGCTTCCCGCGTCATTGTCAAACTCCCACTGGGCCAGCCCGTTGGTCTGGACCGGTGCCAGTACGCTTAATAGCACAAGATCGTGCAAGGCGGCCACGGGCGCCAGAGCCAGGCTGCCCACAAGGCCGCCGACAACCAAACACTTGATGGATTCAATGCGCTGCCCGAAGCCAAACTTGTTGTCGTCATTGTCGTCTTGAGGAGTGGACGCCATGCTCAGCATCGTGTCAGTCTTTTGGATCGAACAAACATCATTTCGGGACGACATTGGGCTGCTATAAGTCTTGTGAAACTCGCGGTGCGGTTCCAGATGCCCCACTTGAAAGGCGCGACATGTGGATGTGGCTAATGTCACAAGCAGTAGAAGGGGTAGCACGAGGGTGGGACAGCAGCGGCTCGCCGACAACGTCATGGTCATCCTTCTTTCTATTGCAAAAAGAAAAATGTGAAATTTTCCGAGATGAAGAAGTACAAATAATGTCGTAACGGGAACGAACACAAAGATACGAAGCGCCTAATCGACGCACAACACACGTCTCACAGCGGACCCTGCCGGACGGACAGACGTTTCTCTCCTTCGGATCCAATTCGGAGGATCTACCACGCAAAATGCGTGCATCACGATGGGATTTTTGTGTCGTTATCTCTTTATCAATATTAACTTCCATTACGCGGGGTTTTCAAAATAGTCGCCTTATATATCAAGGAATGTTGTGTCCAAAATCTGCTTGATGGACGAGATTACAGAAGGCTGCAGACTTTCTGGAAGACGGGGGCTCGCGGAGCTCCTATTAGAGTTGCTTGGCCAGGAAGAAATGGGTATCAATGCTCGCTGGTATCGTCTTGACAGCTTTAAGGAGATGACAGTGGCCCCAAGGAATGCGTCGGATCCTTTCGAGAACCCGATATCACCATTATCACGTCATCTGGAGTTCCATGGTATTCCTTGTTTGCCTCTTGCCTAAGAACGGCTTAGTACAAAGTAGGTTTTGCATTCCCGGGACTAGTCCTTCCAATTCTTGTCAATATCACGGAATGCGACGGAGACGATGACATTTTGACCACGCCATGGGATGTCAATGTCTCCTACTGGCTGCTATTGGCTTAGTACCGCTATCATGATTCTAGTCAACCAAGTCACTCAAAATGGCAATTCAGGGGCTGTCGTGGTGAGTGGCGCTGAGCAGGACCTAGCAGAACTGTTCAATGACGCAAAAGGCAACGAGTCGGTAAGCACGGACTCCGACACGATAACCATAATCACAGACAACCAGAGCGTATGCATGGACGACAAAGACGACAACCTCGTTCGTACTACAGGTTCATTTGAAATTGTATGACAATAAAAGGCATCCTGTTAGTCCACCAGCAGTCCCTACTTTGGGCGATTGAAATCCTCAACAACAACCAGCCAAGAGTTTTGGACTATGCCTCTTCAAGGCCACGATATAGACAGCTCCAGCATTCACTGGTGGTTGATAGGGGGAAATGCAGAGAGCATCAACGTCAAATTATGTATGCGCTCTACGAGCAACCCCGCTGATGCAAAGTTGTAGGTTTCTTGCTTGTCATACTACCCGCCGGCAGCCTGTCGGTGGTCTAGCTAACTACGAGTAGGCAGTGCTGGTTGGTCTCTCCTGTCGCATTACTGATCCTCCCCACCCCCACTTGGGACTTGTAATCCTGGTCCTCGTAAAAGACTGCCACAATGTGTTGCGACTTTGATCTTGGCAGGATCAACCGGGTCCACCTTGCTTGCCCCCGTGCCGCGAGTCAGTCATTGCAGATATTAAACCTTCGTCGAAGGTGGCATAAATGTTCGCGCCTTTTTGACACCTTCGGCCCGTTTCTGCTGGGTTCCCAAAATAAAGCGAAAGCGACGACCGGCGAAATGCGACATCGACAATGGTGCACCGGTTTATACACTCATTCACTCCAGTCCAGCCGACCGTATTCACCGTTACACACCACTGGAAACTCCTTATTGCACAGAGTCGTGCGTATATCGCTCCTCGCACGCAGTCACAATAGCCTACAGTCACAATAGCCTACAATAGTTTACAGTAGTAGTAACAGTAACAGTAACACTTAACACAATGGACGACGCTCCCATGGAAATGGAAACGGTTCGATCCGTCCGCGCACTCGAAGACGCGCTCGCAGTTATTTTGCAAAATAACTTTGATCAAGACACCAAAGTGTGCTTGATTACCATGATGAAGCTCCTCGACAATCTCTTGCATCAGCCGACCAACCCCAAAGTCCGTACCATACGGCTAGCCAATCCAGCCTTTCACAACAAGGTGGCAAGTCGCAAGGGCGCCACGCAATTCCTGCAAGCCGTGGGATTTACGGCGCAGCAGGCACCTTTGCCACTCTTCAATGCAGCAGTAGCTTCTGATTGTTTAATTGGTGATGGTAGTGATGGTAATAGTATTGAACCAGTACTGCTGGTTCTCAAACCAGAGGACGAACGACAATCATTCTTGATCACGGCGCGGCGTCTTCTCATGACGCGCGCCGTGACGGACTTGGGCATGCAGGCCGACCAACTCCCGCCGTACCGATCTCCGCCGACGCTGTGGTCAGCCACGGCAGCAGCAACCTCGGCATCCGACGTGACCAGTCCAGCGTTCAATCCCTACCAAGGATACCGACACGACGCCCAATCGGCAGCCGCGGGTGAAAACTTGGGACCCGACGCGGGATACGTGTCCACCACAAACCGGCAGCTTGCCTTGCTCGAACAGCAGCAGGCGGCGCTCGAAGCCAAATTGCAAACGCCGGTCCGAGATGATCGCGCCTGGACGGCCGCTCTGCCAGTGACGGTGGCGTTCGCCGTGGCTGCTGCTGCTGCAGCAGCAGAGGAGGATCCGATGGAAAAGGGTCCGTCCGACGGCTCCCTCTTGGCAGCCAGCGCCAAGCGGCGCTGGGAGGAACACCAAAAGCGAGAAACCGCTGGTCTGACCACCAAGGCCATGCGCGACTTGGAACGAATCAAGAAGCAAAAAGTATACGCCCACGTGCAACTGACGATTCAGTTTGCCGATGGCTCCAAATTGTCGGGCAAGTTTCTGCCGAGGGAAACGGTCGCCACTGTCAAGGCGGCCATTCAACAAGAGTGTCTGGTTGCGCCGGGAGACTTTGACTTGTACGTGGCTCCGCCCCGGCGATTGCTGCCGCCGGCCAATACCTTGCAGCAAGAAGGACTGGTGCCGGCTGCAAAAGTATTTTTGAGTTGGAAGGTGGGCAGTGCGCCCGACAAGACTGCCGCAGCGGGATCATTTTTGCAGTCGCACTTGTTTGCGAGCCATCCTGCAGCTAATAACTCCTTTCCCACGGCCCAACCGGTCGTTCCGGACAAGAAACAGGAAGCAGCGGCGGATGGTGCGGTGAAAAAGGGAAAAAAGAGCACGCGCGAAGAAGGCATGCTCAAGCGCATGATGGGAGCCAAGCGTGGACTGTAGAGTCAGTCGTTACAATGGGCGCCCGGAATCTAGTTGTAGTAAAGGGCGCGTGAAATCTAGTAGCATGGCCAGCTTCATAGCGGCTGACCAACTTGGTTCAAGTAGGTGCGCGCTGACTGAGGAGTGTAATAATGCTGCTACAGTACGATGTACGATGGTCTAAAATTGTTTTTAAAATATGTGTGTATACCTATTGTATCTACAGTAGTAGACAGTAAAGAGAGAAAAGAAGGATGTGCCATGCAGTATCAATTTATGGGGGAAGATCATCCCCATGCCAGTAGAACTATCGTATCTTGACGTATCGGGAAGTGTCGTCCCTGTCACTTGCCATATCGGGTACGCTTCCTAACTTACTAGTTGTGCGCCCACCGAAAGAGTTTAGCAAAAAAATCAACAATGCCTTTGACCATCATGTAGAGAAAAGGGTCGTTGTCATTGACGGCGTGCACAACTAAATCAACGCTGCCTTTGACCATCATGTAGAGAACAGATTCGTTGACATCGACGGCGTGCACAGCTCGACCAAACAAGGGTGCACGCATCGGGTCCTGGGCCTTCTGCACTGCCACGATGCGAGGCCGAAACCTGTTGATTCTCCAGCCGGCGGGGTTCGACTTCGTTTCGCCAGATGATGTCGTCGCGCTGGTGCGAGTACATCACTACATGTACCGTCTTTACTTTCCATATTGGGTACGCTTCCGAGCACGACGTGTGCGAACACGGGAAAGTCCAGCGAACAAATCAATGTTGCCCGTAGTCTAGTCTAGTAGACTACGACGTAGACTACGGTAGTCTAGACACCACGACGTAAAAAGAGGGTGTTTTGTGCTTTGTCGAAATAACTTGGCGCCCAATATTGGTGGTTCGCCGCGTTTTGGCGCCAACTACTGTATCGTCCGCGCTCGATCGGAACGAAAAACGCTCTCGTGCTTTTTGCACTTGTTTTCTTGCCTCACACGAATATTATTATTCATCATTGCTGCTGATCCGGGTGCTGTTGTTGTGGAAGACCTTGCAAGACAGTGTGAACGGCAGCGCGCGACAGTTACAGAATCAGACGTCTCCGTGTCTCTATCTTTAAGCGCAGTAGCTGCATTGGCCAAGCGGTACCATGAGCAGTATCTTTTTGCCCAGCTCGGACGACGAATCGGCCGCCTTGGACAATATTCGGCAGCAGCTCGTCGCCGCGCCGCGCCGTCCCAAGCCAGCAAAAAAGGCTCTCGCGCGTGACAGTAGCGATGACGACTCGTCACTCTCATCTTCGTCCTGCTCTTTAAGTGACGAGTCCGAACAGGGTACCAAGAAAAAACTGGCGGTGGCCGTGGCTGCCACCAAAATTCGTTCCTTACCGTCTCGAGTCGCCCAACTATCAAGGCCAACGTTGGAGGCCCCGAATGTAGGCCAATCCGATCAAACCACTTCTGACAACTGTCCACTCGCTCTGTCGAAGAGACCGCCGCGCAACCCGTACGCCAAGGCTGCTGGAACGAGGAAAGCACCGTCCGTGCAACCTTTGGCTGCCTGGAAAGCGCCACTGCCCAAGCAAGCGTCCACGGTGATAGCGGCACGAGGGTCAGTCGCAGCGACGACTATAGTGGAGAGTCCCAATACAGACTCGGATGACGACTTTCCCTTTTTGGACCCCACTGCCTTGCAAGCCATGGATCAGCGTGTGCAGCAGCAGCAGCAGACAACCCAAGAGCAATCGCGATTCTTTTCTCCAACGCAGTCCACTGTTGCGAGTAGTCCATCGCCTACAATGCCAACCACCAAAGAAGACTATTGTAGTACAATGCATATTGGTATGACAAAACAGAATCTATTATATACGGCAGCTGCTGCTGCTACCGCCTCCAAGAGTCCAATGTCGCTGCCCGGCATGACATTTGTGCCGCCCACAAAACCGCTGGACGAGGCTCCCAAAAAGGCTGCACCCGTGCAGCATGAGAATCAATCGCAGCATTTGTTCGACAATGTACCAGAGTCGTTCGAGACCCTTCCAGTTGCGGCCGCAGCTGCAATGCTAGACAGTCAAGACGACTACACTCGCTCCGGGCAGTCGGCCCCCAAGGCAGTCATCATGACGCAAGAGACGCAAGCGTCTCGGCGCTGGGAACCAGCGAGTGATGACTACGCCAAGCCCAAGGACGACACTGTGCATTCTACCTGGAACACTGTCACAGACTCGCGCCAAGATGACAGTGACTACCACCAACACCACCAGCACCAAGTTTTGGAAACTACAAAGATTGATTTTGACGAACGCATTCCCGAAATCCATTGCTCCTTGTGTGTACCTCCACCGCATCAACCCACGCCCGAGCCCATGGCGCACTACTATTCTCCCACGAATCGTCCCATCAATGTCCGGCGCAAGACTCCAGTGTCCCAAGTCTTTGACGCGCCCATCAATAGCCTCTGGAAAAACAAGTTTGGTACCTTCAACCAACTCCAGTCCGAGATTGCCAACACGTTGGCTTACAGCGACGACAATGTCGTTGTCTCGGCGCCAACGGGCGCAGGCAAAACTGCCGTCTTTGAAATGGCCATGGCACGCTTTTTCCAGGTCGACTTGCAGCACAACAATGGCGGTGGCGTCAACAACAACAATCGCGGTCCCCGTCGCATGCAAATTTCGAAACAGCGCAAGATTGTCTACGTGTCGCCGAGCAAGGCGCTCTGCGAAGAGCGTTTCGAAGACTGGTCCACACGTACCACGGCCATGCAGCTGGGTATTGAAGTGGCCTTGATTACGGGTGACGGGGATCCTGGAGAAGCTTTTCGCGACTTGGCGTCGGCGCATCTCATTTTGACCACGCCAGAAAAGTGGGACAGTCTCACGCGCAAATGGACAGAGAATTTCTTTCTTTTTGGGTGCGTCAAGCTCTTTCTCATTGACGAAGTGCACTTGCTGGCCGACAGTGGTCGCGGCTGTTGTTTGGAATCGGTGGTCTGTCGCATGAAGGGAATCCAGCGTGTGTCTCGCAAGGTCCAGGTGACTCCAGCTGATATTGAAACGTGCAGGTACGAAGCAGCATTGTGCGGGAGCAGTAATTGTCGTCTTGTCGTTCCATTATTCTGACGTGTGTATATCTTTCTTGGGCCAACACAGCTACACAGGAACCTCTCCCGATGCAATCAATTCAACCATGCGGATCGTGGCCGTTTCGGCAACTCTTCCCAACATTACTGAGATTGCCGCTTTTCTCGATGCGAACGAAGCCCACACCTTTGACGAGTCGTACCGCCCGGTGCCACTGACTCTGCATGTGGTTGGACAAGGATTTCTTGGCGACAAGAGCAGCAACCACTTCCACTTTTGGAGTCGGCTCGAGAGAGACGTCCCCAACATTATCCATCGCTTCTCCAAGGGACGCCCGACCATTATCTTTTGTCACAGTAAGGCCGAGACTGAGCGACTCGCCGATATTCTTGCGACAGCCAATGGTATTGGTAGCGGCCCAGTGAATTCCGACATTGCGTGCCAAAGTAGAGTGCAAAAGATGCAGCGGGTTCTCATTCAAGGAATTGCCTACCACCACGCTGGGCTGGAGCTCGATGACCGGCGAATGATCGAACGCGCGTTTATTGGCGGCAAGATTCGTGCGCTCTGTGCAACGTCAACTCTAGCCATGGGAGTCAATCTTCCAGCCCATCTGGTTGTCATCAAGGGAACCAAGGCGTGGCGGGGTGGAAATGGTTATGAAGACCTTGATCAAGCGAGTCTCTTGCAAATGATCGGAAGAGCGGGACGCCCTGGTTTCGATACCAGTGGCACCGCTGTCATTATGACCGACAATGCTTCCAAGGCCCGCTACGAAAAGCTTGCATCAAGTGGTCTCGAACCTGCCAAGAGTAAGCTTCTTTCGAAGCTTGTCGAAGTAGTCAACACTGAAATTTCGCAGCTTGTTATTACCAGTGTTGAGACAGCACTCAACTGGATCAAGGGTACACTTTTCTTTGTTCAACTCAACGAGAATCCACAAGCTTTCGGACTCCAGTCTGCATCTCCGCAAGCTATCGACTCGCATCTACTCCAGCTATTTGGCGAAACGCTTCGACGGTTGCAGACTCTCGGTGCCAAGGTGCTAGAGGGTGGGCACGAGATCATCCCAGTTCCTGCGAACAACATCATGAGCCAGCAACTGGTCACTTACGAAGCCATGGAACTATTTGTCGGTCTACCTTTCGACGCAAGTCAATGCCAGATCCTCCAGGCTCTCACGGAAATCGCAGACATCCACAGACCCGTGCGACGAAGCGAAAAGAAAGTCTTGAATGAAACTCACAAGATGATCAAGTACAAGCTTCCGGGACCGCCAAGCAAAGTTCGCGTGCAGAAGCCACCAGAGAAAGCGTTTGTTCTTCTCCAAGCAGGAATCGGTCAGATCTATCTCGAAGACTACGCAATGCGCCAAGAGATGAGTTCGATGGTGGACTACTCGTCGAGAATGCTGGTTGCGGTCGAAGAGTACAGTGTACGAGGCAGTATGCATGGTCGAGTCGCAGTACAAAGCCTCAAACTTCGGCGCTCTCTTGCCACAAGCCTCTGGTCGGCAGGTGAAGGAGCACTAAATCAACTTGTAGGCGTTGGGCAGACTACCACGGCCAGCCTCAAATTCAATGGAATCACAACCTTTGAAGACGTTCTTGCGTCTACCGAAGGTGAGATCGAGAAAGCAGCGCAACGTATTGCGCCTTTTGGAGTGAAACTACGGAGCGCCGTATCTAAAATTCTACAGAGAACTTTGAAGGTGTCCGGTGAGATTGAGTTCACACCAGGCTGCAGCACGCCAAAAGCCATCATTTGCCGTCTGGGATTGCGAAAAGATGTTCCATTGCTTGGTAGTGGTTCAGACGACAGAAAGGGCTCAGCAGCAGTAGTCACATATACCCTGATTGTCCACACGGACCGACCCGGTGGTTGTCTGGTCTACCAAAAGAACGTTTCGTGCCCAGGGACGTACAAGGTGGCAAGCCCAACGGAGTTCGGAAAGATAACGATGCAGCTAGTTGCTTCCATGGTCGGACTAGACGGTGAGTTTCCTCTCCAGGGAAGAAATCGTTCCCGCACCAGTCATTGACTCGTTCTCACATTCACTCAAATCAATACCTCTTGCGCAGAAAAAGTCGAGCTTGACGGTAATGCCGAGATTGCATCGTCAACTTTTGCTGGAAAGGCTTTAAGTGGAAAGGCTGCAAGTCAACGGAAAGTGCGTGGTCCCAACCAGAAAGCCCAAAGCGGCATTTCAAGTCACTTCAGAAAGACCACACGTTCCACTGAAGATCCCAGAATGGGTCGGGCAACCACTGGCAAGCAGAATGCCCCGAAGCGTCTGTCTAGCTTGAATAATTCGAAGTCCATTACACCATCTCCCAAGCCTCCCCAGACAACTGACGCCCAAGCTATTTCAGGAAATGGAGCTAGCCTCGTACGCGATTCGACACAAAGTACACTCGCGAGCTTTGCCCGAACAGCTCCGAGTCATAGAGTCGTTGCACCGTACGCTACCCATCCAATGGGCCAGTACGAATCCCAGCCGCCGGCATTCCAAGGTGAGGCTTCAAGCGAGCCACATGCTAACAAGAGACATTATGACTCTCATCGGATGAGCCAACCAGGGCAATCGATGCATGGCCCATCTTGGAAGCAAGCCAAACGAGAGCAGCAGCGATCACAGCAGCGGGCTTTCGCCAAGAAGCAAGACAACCCTTTCTCCCTTTACAAGCATGATCCAAATGATGCTGAGTCCTTTCTCGATGCGTTGTCCTCTCGAAATGCAGGGCTCTCTCCACAAAGCAGCGTCATTCCTTCTGAAGGACTTCGAGCTTTGTCGAAGGTATACGAGACTCCACGCCACTTTCAGCAGCAGGCACGCACTGCGAACCGTCGTCATGAACCAGCATCTGGATCTTGGCTGTGCGGTCGGCGGCCAGCTCCAGAAGGTAGAGTTTCAAGCCGCGAGCTACTCGCCCAGAAAGCTGCTGTATGTAATAAGAACGCCAGCATGATGTCCTTTGACGCGACCCGACCTATGATGAGTCCCTATACCGAGCAAGGCTATCGAGCTGGCCATTCCCAAGCTTTTGAACAGCCCGGGCGCTCCCAAACTTTTGCGCAACCCGGGCGTACGAACCACCACTATGATGTGCAGATGCAACATCAGACTCACACCGTGATGCCGATGAATCATGTCGACAACATTGGGGTGCATATGCAACAGCAGACTCACGCCGTGATGCCGATGCATCGTGGCATGCCCGCGTACGCCGACGAATGGCCTGGCATGGAAGCCGGCTTCTCTGGTCACCACAATTCCGCGATTGCAACGCAAGGCTTCCCGGACCATTCACTCCGTTTCAGAGGTATGATGAGTCCTCAGTACACCAGCGAAGGGAACCAAGGTCGGGCGGCTTTCAGTCAGATGGCTAATGAGCAGAATCGCACTGCCCCGGAAGGCTCCCACCGAAACTATCACGACCCCAAACAGTATACTGACCATTCTAGCAAAAATGCAAGTACCGGGGGCCACGCTTATGAAGCAGTGCAGCTTTGTGCTGGGGATTCTCGTGGAGAGACGACGTGGACCCAGGGGCCAATGAATGGATCCGGCGCCTGGGGTGGGCGGGCTTCATACGAGCACCAACAGGTACCATACGGACAGGAAAGTCTGGAGAACACGTACGGAATGGGGCAGCAGGATCTTGAAGCAACCTTTTTCTAGATGTTACGACTCGCTTTCTCCCAAGTCTGAGCCTCCTCGATAGCGGGAGACCAAGTCAATAGGGACGAACGGAAATAAATACTTCTAAGCTGCAAAATAGACTCGATCGTCAACGCCATACTTTGACCGTACAGTCTCTGGAGCAGCTTAGTAGAGCCTTGTCGATAATCTTTAGGTCTTGCACAGCATCAGAGTGAAAGTGATCGGGCTTTTTCAATCCGTGAAAGAGCTTTCGAGGGAGTTTGTCGGAGTCGCGGAGACCAGCAGGATGAGGTTGATGACAGAGCATGAGACGGCGCGGTCCTTCATAGTCGATTCTCTCAAACGAGGGACGTGGCTGCGCGTGAGATTGTCCGCTAACAACATAGCACCTCGATGGAGTGGAAAAGTCCCAGAAGCGAATACGAGAATCGCTTCCGCCAGTTATTAAGTAGCTCTGGTCCTGAGCACCAATACTTCCCACCATGCAGTTGATAGACGCAGCAGGTGGCACATAGTGCAAGGACGGAGAGTGGCTCGTTGCCAGAAGGGTGCAGCTGTGGCGTTTAGGCGACATGGGGATATCGCTCAGGAACGGAAGTGCTTCAGCGTCGTTCACGTCTCGGCTAATGCCACCAGCCACACGAAAGGCTTCCCGACACGAACCAGTCTCAATATCAAACATTGAGCATTCGTTGGAACCACATGCAGCGAAGACAAAGGGCCGCGCTGAACCTACCATTGTCCGTGTTCCCCAGTTCTGCGGAGGCGGGACGAAGGATGTCGCGAGGCTGGTTATCGATGCTTCTCGACTGTGGCGCCATAGCTTAACTGCTTGCTGAAACCGTACGTCCCAGAGTGCCAGATACCCCCTGCTAGTTCCTGTCACTATCCACTGTCGGTCACTTCCAAGGGCAACACTTGTTAGGTACCCGAGATCAGGGCCGTGTTTTAATACGAACGGCTCTTTCGCACATCTCAGATCCCATGAGTGAACCGATCCTTTCTGGGTAGCGAACGTGATCACCGAGGCAGCGGAGGAATTGAAATGTGAAACAGCCAGAATCTCCCCTTCCACCGGGTCGACCTCTCGAATCATGGTCGTTCCGATGACTCTTGATCGTTCGTAATTTCGTCTTGTCTCGTTCTGCGCAAACGAAGTCTTCGACGCTGACGATGCTACCATGTCCACGCGCCAGACATGCAAGGATCCGTCGCTGGCACCAGAGACAATCGAATGGCTGCCCTCTACCATCGCCACATCATTAATTCGTGTGGTCTTTTTTTTCGAGTGGCCGGAATACAACACCTTACTCTCCAGAGAGCCAGGTGAATCTTCAATCTCCGGTAATTCCCAAACGCGGCATGTACCATCATGGCTACACGACGCGAAGAAGCTCTGGTCCAAGGAGACAGCAAGCTTCACCACCGGTGCAGTGTGGCCAGTGACGAGCGAGCTGCTCGCTACAAGCGCATTCATTCTTGGCTTCCAGTTGGACGGGATAGCTGCTTCCTTCCCTAGACCACGACTACTCTGCACAGTCTGCACCTTTAAGCTCTGATCACCAAGGTTCGGCGGAAGAGGAGGAACGCCGAGTGCATTCAGTTTTGTGACCAGTAAGGAAGTGTCGACGACGTCAGGATCGAGACGCGTCTCGGAGCCCCATTGCCCGGAAAAGGCGGCCTCGATTGTTTCTGATTCAGCCCCACGAAGAAGGCTTTGTTCTTCATCGTCTACCCCTGCAGATCCATCAGCAGCGCCGACAATATTTTCTGATGTTCCCTCCGCAGGGCCCATAATGGATAGTCCATACACGTGCCCAAGTGTCGACACGGAACGGATAGCTGAAGATTCAGACACAATAGAGTTCTCAGCTAGTACCGCATCCCGCAGCGAGCTGTACCAAGCAGGGAGGTGGCTACTTGACCGTATTCCACTGTGTCTTGGGAACATGATACTTTGAGCCAATTTCACCGAACCTTCAATTCCGTTGAGCATCCCTGACGGCTTCCCTCGGCCATGGTTCGTCGACTGCTGGGCACTATGCTTTGCAAGCATCCGTAGATATTCTTGGACGCGTTCCACTTGAGATTCTGGCAGCTTGGTATTCGATGCATCGCGACGCCTATCAACGACGTGCCCTTTGAATTCTTTCCGTGGGCTTACACTTTCCTCCTCAGAAAGTCCAATGCTAGTCCAAGTGCCAACTGTTGGAGAGAGCGAATCATCCGACGCAACCAAGCGGAGCAGCTCGTCCAAGAAAGCTTCTCTTGTCCAGGAAACATGAAGACAGCTCTTCATTCCGGCGACTGTACTCAGATGCTGAGACGATGGTTGGAAGCGAAGAAAGGGAGCCAGAATAGGGACGACATAAACCTCGCAATCTGGTGATCCAAGCGCTTTGGAAGCACTATTAAAAATCTCTATCGCACCAAGTCTCACATCCTCCGAAGGGTGCAGAAGGAGCGCCCCGTACTTTTTCAGTAGACACGCGTCACTCGGCTTTGCAGTGCTCGTAGAGAGTCCTCCGAGGATCACAGATCGAGAGAGTAGACCCATCTCTATCAGCCTGGATAGACACGAGAGAACGCGACAGACAACCTGATCTTCGCCGTCCACGAGCCCAATCTCTACACACGGCAGCACGAATTCCTCGGTAGCTGCGCGACCAATAATGTGGCAAAGAGACGGCAAGTGCTCAAAAAGAGCTGCTCGTAGCTCCCAGTCTTTGCGGTCATTCAGGAAAGCTAAGATCTGTGGCAAGACAAAGGCCATGACACCTTCCAAGCCAAAGAATGCGCACAGGCGACCAAGATCATTCAGAAGAGCGCGCTTCGGCAGGGAAGATTGATCTGACTGATCTGTTGATACATGCACCACCCATCGTGATATCGTTTCGTGCAAACCAGCCAGTTCTGCGTTGTAGGTACTGCCAATCAGGGTTTTCCCAGCTGCCATTGCTCGCTCCGACCTCCCCGACTCGACAGAGCTTTCTGTATGCTTGGTCATACTTATTCTCGACGAGTGCTGTGATTGAGAATCAAGTAGCCTTGCAACATCATCCCTAAAGACGTTCGAGGAGTCCTTTTCTTCTTGGCCCGACCCCCCCGCACCACTACCCACGGCCTCATACAATCGCACAGCGTGACTGATATCTAGAAATCGAAGAGCCGTCTCTGCAAGAGTAGCGACACAAGAAGCAAATACCAAACGGACAACCAGAGCAGGATCCGAGATCATATGAGCAACACGTTTGAAGAGGTACTGCGGAAAAACCTTGGAGTCCGAAGGGGAGAAACTCTGAATAATCGACATGGTTGTAGTCAAGACTTGAACAGCGGAAGCTCTCACTAGCGCGTCTTGGTCGTGAAGGAGCGAAATTGTAACGGGGACAATACGCTGCAATCGAGTTTCATCCGAGGAATACCGTGCAAGTCGTTCGACAAGCCTGAGAGCAACAAGCTTGGATGCCGGTCTTTGGACATGACGTATCGTGGATAGGACGAGCTGCAAAAATATAAGCATTGAACTCTTGCACATGAGCGATCTGTCGATTTGTTCGTCTTTCTCTGACAAAGCGGACTGGGGTTCGACGTCCTCGGATGTATTACTGGTACTCGGCATGGCTTCCTCGTCGTTTTCAAAGGTCAAGGACTCTAGCTGCCGAAGCAGAGCTTCAGTCTCGGCAAGAAGATCTTCGTTGGCATCCTTTGCGACAGCAGGTTCATCTCTTGCCGAATCTGTGGGATTTTCTAGTGTTGCTGCGTCATGCGCGCTGCGTTCTCTCTGAACCAGAGTTGGCCCCAATACCTTGTCAATATATGCGGTACCTTCTTTATCGCGCACACCCATGGTTTCCCACAAGACTTTGCTGTACGCCGCAGCCGCCACGGCAATACTCGCATCCGGTGTCAAAACGACCGTCGTCACACGCTCCAGAATGGCAGTCAGACAGGCAAAGGACTCTGGAATTTGTTCCGACGCCTGCAATCGCTCCCAGTACGCTTGCGCCGTCAGACGCTCGGCTGGATCCAGATGCAGCATGTGCCGACAGGCGGCCCGCAAACTGCTGCTTTCAATCTTGTTGAGCTTTTGTTGCAAAGCAGCTGTCACGGTTCCAGCCCGACGATAATCCATGAGATCGCCCAAATCGCAACACCGTTCGCCATTCAAAAAGAGTTCCGTCAAGACACATCCTGTACTAAACAGATCTACGGCAGGTTCCAATTTTGTCGTTGCCGCAGGTTCGCCTGCTATAGGCGTATAAAAACGTTCTGGAGCTAGATAGCAGCGTTTCTCGCTGCGACTGCTAACCTTGGGAGCGGCCGGTTGGTCCGATTCGGCTTGCTGACTCTGCGGCTGAAAGAAATACAAATACGCCGACGGATCATCGTCCGGCAAAGGCGTTTGGCTCTTGTAACTGGCCACATCCAAGAGCACCACCCATCCGGCAGCCGTGAGACCCACATTTTCGGTACACAAAAAGCCGTGCACGACGCCTGCCGCGTGCAAATGTTGGACCGCCTGCAGAATTTGCGACGTAATGCACAATTTTTCCACGTGGTGCAACCAGGGTCGACTTGCCAACCGATCCGCCAAGGTGGTGTACACGTGTGGTCTCAGTAGATAGACGGGTCTAAGCTGAACCAATGGTATCCGAGTGTTGCGCGGGTCGCCCGCAAACCAAGCGCCAAAGGCCGCCACGTGGGCTTGACCTTTCAAGGCTGTCTGAATGCGTAGCAGTTCGGCTTGTTGGGCAGTCAAGTCTTCGGCTGCTGCTACCCACATGGCTTTCACGACGGCTGTTGATTCCGTTTGTCGGCCAACTATGCGATAGGTGCGCATCATGCGACCGGAGCCGGGAAATAGACCGGCGTCGACGCGGTACTGCTGCAGCACGGCATGAGTTTCGATGCTTTCGGCCAAATTGAGAGTGTCGTCTTGCTGAACTTGCAGCGTCGATTGACTGGTTCCCATGATGACGACACACCTGTACTACAGTACTATGTAGAGGTATGAAGTGTGATGCTTCGTTACGGATTCGTGGTGACTCAATCGCTGGTTAACGCCTATCGTATCGTTCCTCCTTGACCTTATTGTGTCTCGCCATCGTGGAAGGTCGCAAGTCGCAAGAATCGTCGTGGGAACCCGATCTTTAGTGGAAGAAAGTAGAAGGTCACACTTTTCAGAAATATCACACTCTCTAAAGGAAGCAAGCCACGTATTTGTCTAATAAGTAAAATCGAGTTTTAAATCGCCACAAATTCCGATTCAATTCCGACACTCAACACCACAACCTCCACATCCAAGGCTTACAACCAATTTATTGCAGATATTTGTAATAAGCTCCAATTTAATTGCAATCTAATCCTAAACGCAATTACTATTGCAATTGCTGAAGTGGCTGCAATTACTATTGCAATTGCTGAAGTGGCTGCAATTACAATTGCAATTATTGAAGTAGTAGCAATTACAATTGCAATTATTGAAGTGGCGGCAATTACAATTGCAATTACTAGGCATCAAACAATTCCACCTCTTCGTTCTCCTCGTCTATGCGAGCATTGACTCGTTCGCTCCTTGCCATGTGGATTGCCCTCTTGGTCAAATGTACATCCCAAAGCCTCATATTCACTCTCAAGAAGATGATTGCTTCAAACAGGATCGAGGATGTATTTTCCGGTCGTCTGTTAGAATGTTGTCCGCAATCGACCAAAGTCTCTCTACCTCTGCAGCTGATCCGAGAATGAAATCACAGTTGCGGTATTCCTGTGCTGGATTTGTTCTCTTTCGCTTGCGCTGCCCCAAACGCTGTGCATAAGTCAACGCAGCAGCCTCATTGGGCTGCTGGGCAACAGCCTCACCAGCATCCAGAAGGAGCACCAAACACGCTTCCTTTTCGTTGTCTGTCATTAACGCGACTTCTCCATTTTGGATTTTGCAAACCCCACACTCGAAATCAGAGTCAGGCAGAATGTCTGCATTAGGTCCAATGTAGTGGTCGTCTAGTTTGCATTGGTAGAGATCAGCACCAGCATCAGCGCGCTCGGCCTCAACTTGCTCCGTCAGTGCCTGTAGCGCCTCACAGCAGTTGCCTAATGTCAGCTTACGTGTCTGAAGATATTTCGTGCAGTAATTGATATGTTTCATCTGGTTTGTATACTTCGTCACTTTATTCTTGAAACGAACAGTATCATCCATATCCAAAGTCGAATCGCCACTTTCACTCACAGACATCATTAGGGGCTCGCGGAGCCTCAGCCATCGAGCAAGCATCTGGAATTTCCCAGACCAACGCGTCTTGTTGTGAATGATAGGTTTCAAAACCACTAGATTTCGGAGCAAAGCTGCATTTTTCAACCGCTGCTTGCATTGGAGCATCGTGTTATGCACAGTCTCGATTGTGTCGGTGAGGTCCACGCTTCTGTCAGTCATGCGATTCACTTCCAAATTCAGTAGATGATTCTTGCAACCAATGTGAGGGATATTAAGCAATCGAGCAATCTTAGAGTTGACAGCACAATTATCTGCAGTTTGGCATAAAGCCCAATCACCAATATCAATTTCGTAGTACAGGAACATGCTCTTGAAATGATTGCAATGCGTATCGGCAGTGAAATTAACGGCTTCTTCATCATCATTCGATTCCTCCTCAGTTTCAGTCGTATTTGCCATCGGAGAGCAAGATAGAAGTACAAGCTCAACGATCTCGACTTTGGTATTTGTGCCGTCTTTTGCACTGTGAATTGCAGTGCGTATGTAGCAAGCGTAGAATCCAATATAGTGGACACTTCCACAACTCCAACCATCGTGTAAAATCAAGCCCTGTCCAGCAGCCGCCATCTCTTTCCCAATAAGCTGTTCAACAAGCTCGACTGCCTTGAAAATGGTTCCCTTTATCGTCTTGACTGAAATTGTAAAGTCGTATTTTGAGAAATTTTGGTAAAGAGTATCTCCGACGATTGAGACTGGAAGATTATTGAAAGCAATCATTGCGAGGTAGACATGCACTGCATGCTCATATGGAGTGATGCGTTTGGCTGATGGTTCAAAGTAGGCGCCAAAGTAGACGCCCAAACCAAGTTTCTGTTTGCTCTTCAGATTCTCATCGTAGATAACGTACAACACCTCCTCTTTACCGTCTGCAACACACGTCTTTAAGTGGTTAAAGGGATTCGCAAATCCAGATTTCTTTTGGAAGGACAACAGGCATTTGGCTTCCTTGCAGAGGTAATTAGGGCATTCATAGATTAGATGAACAACATCTTTGTCACCGATCAATCTCGTCACCTCTCCTTTGGGCGTGGCCAACTCTGCCGTCAATTCCACAAACGTCATTGCATCTTTCGGTTGGTGCGTGCTCTCAATTTCAGCCCAGACGTAGTCCGCTCGACCGCTTGGCCAGCTCTCGTTCTTTGACTGTTCAACATGGTTCAGAGACACATTGTCTGTCAGGTAATGTTAGGTACAGCATTGCTTTCGCGTTGTCGTCTCGCGATTTTGCTTTCACTTTTCCTTCGACCGTCGTTTCGTCGAACACTTCTCCTTCTGTTTCCGGTATGTTCGTGTCTCCAGTCAGGGCCTTTCCGCAGCCCTTAAACGATAAGTACGCTTTAAACTTAATAGCAAACCTCGCGAAAGTTGCCGTACTTCCATCCCACCTGATGCCTTCTGTTAACCTTTGTCTTCTTTGCCGGTTTCTTCGGTCATTTTGTTATGCCTTTTTTGTTTTTTTTGTTTCTGCTCTTTGTCTCTTTTCGTCGATCCTATCCGCACTTGCGTTGGTCAACCTTCTATCCTGCTCGTCGTCGAACACTCTACCGCAACTAGCAGTAAGTACTTCGCACAAGTCTTCAACCGGTCTGACGTTACCGAAAGTCTCTCAGTTTATTTGAAGTGTTCACTGAACCTTCTCGTTACTTTTTTCCTTCTGGTCTTTGGAGCTTCTTCGCTGAACCTCCACGACCACTTCCTCTCAGAGTTGCTCTACGAACTCGTTTATAAACGTGTTAGAACACCTTCTTAACACTTTACTGTAACAACTAGTCACAAGATTTGCTGCTTTATCACAACAGATAGTTTCGTCTACTTTAGATACTACCAAACACTGAACACACCATCGGGTTCAGTTACAAAGTCTACTGGTTGGATTCACTGGGTCACATGTTTCTCCGAAACCATTGACCACTACCAATGACCAGTGACCGAGAACTGTACGGAACTATAATTAAACACATTGCTCAATCACATTCCGACATGGGCTTGGCAAGCATTTGCACGACCGCCTTATAGCTTGGTTTCTTCTTGTCTGCTGTACTTTGCTGCATATTTCTACTCTTGTCTCGTCCTCAGCCGGAGCTTGGAAGTCAGTTCACTGCTGCTTTGATAGATCCAAACGATGCTAGTGTAATGGCGTCGACGATGTTGCTTCTTCAGCAGGTTGCAAAAGGGTCGACGACACAACAATGTAAAGGGGATGCGACGAGATCTACCGTACGCATGCGGAAGTTCGCGCCTCCTTGACTAGTTTGACTACAATCTAAAATCTGAAAAACGAAGTGCAATTTTCATGCAAGCTCCGATGTTTATTGCAATTGTCGCCACTATTGCAATTAGCTGTCTAACTGCAATTATCATTGCAATTAGTGAGCGTGGCTGCAATTAGCCATTGCAATTGATTAATTGCAATTTGCGGTGCCCTCCACCATGATGGAACCTAATGTGGAGGGATCGAGGCCGACGATTCATCACCTTACACACATATCCAAGACAAGAATCCATACCGTCTTTAAACAAGGGACGCCAAAAACGGCCTTTGCAGCACTTACAGCCCCTCGTTAGTGGATTGGTAGCAATCCTCATTCTGACAACCCAACTGACGGCCCTACACTGGTGGGAGGTGCCACAGCCTGTTGCTAGCTTGGGCGCACCACACCGTCACTTTTAAGGATACACCAGAAGAAGCAGCTGATACTGAAACTTACGACGGTATCTTTAATGGAGCGCCCCTGAAACTCCAAAACCAGCCCCTCCAGTTGTTTGTCCACTGCGTTGGCGACAACTTTCAAGAGAATGCTTGGATGCAACAATCTTGCGAGTTCTCTTTTTTGTGCTTGGACACGGCCACGGCCGAGTTTGTCAGGCCCGAGGATGCGTGCACCCTTGTTTGGTTGAGCTGTACACGCCGTCAATGACAAGGCAACTCTTATTTTCCTGATGATCAAGGGCAACGCCAACTTGTTTGCTGGACTTGACAGAATTACAGACAGAAATTATGTCAATGTAACATTGGGTGATGTACGACAAGTTGATACAACACACAAGAATAAACAAGTTCAGATGGAGGAGTAATTCACACGACAATGGATGATAACACTGAGAGTATTGGAAGTAGACGACCACGAGCAAGATAACCAAAAGCAACTTCAAGATCTGTTTTACAGACGCGAGAAGTCGATACAAAAGTACGGAAGCGAAATGATATAAATTAGAACTGTGAGCTTATTTTGTGATGAGCAAATCCGGAGACTTGTCACTTGTTATCTAAACTAAACCCACTGCTCTCACAGGGAGCATGTAGGATGGACGATCATGCTAATCGTGAACATCTTGAGGGTCATATGCCCTTCCAATGTAAACCGCCTAGGCGGGAACAACTAATGATGCCTCTTCTGGCCTTCATATACAATA
>Ga0307981_1001435_pt1 | contig 21354 bp, 16 predicted proteins | sample OrgLakmetagen987_FD_201849 | JGI IMG/M metagenome (GOLD analysis project Ga0307981, IMG submission 201849) | Saline water microbial communities from Organic Lake, Antarctica - #987 | ecosystem: Environmental > Aquatic > Non-marine Saline and Alkaline > Saline | place: Antarctica: Organic Lake... | reverse complement strand
GTTGGCCATGGCTTGGACGCGTGCCATAGCTAGCGCGTGTTCCGTTGGAGGAGGAACGGCGGTTGCTGGCGCAAAGGGCGTGTTGGGGATCGCTGCTGTGACGTTTCCGGCGTGGTATCCCGCCTGGCTGGAAGTCGTGAGAAGGGAGGAGCGGTCTTGCTCGGCCTCGGTGAACAAATCTTGAAATTTCGCCATGTTTTTGTTGGTGTCGCGAATTTTGCGCCATTCGTGGCATGCTTCGGCGGAAAGTCCGGTATTCGCGATAAGCGTGTAGCCGATGCGAAGAACTTGGGAAAGCGCATGGGCTCTGAGCCATTGGAGGCAAACTGGCTTCCGCGGGTGAGCTGAAGGAAAAGATCCTCGATTGGCTGTGGCGGATTCCATGGCGCGCTCATGCGGGTGGTACTCTCGGCGAGTTCGGCCTGCGTGATCGTACCGTACCGTTCCCAAAGTGAGGTCATGATGGTCAGTGCTGACACATTTCCAAACCCTGTGATGTCGTGGCTGAGGGAGTTGACGTAGACGGGAGGAACAGCTGCAAGGATGAGGTTGCGCAACGCTTGATCAACGACTTGGTAAGTGTTGAATGTTTGTTTCAACTCCAAGCAAGTGCATACGATTCGCCTCCGTGATCTGTGGCCCGGTGGCGCCGACTGCTTGTTCTGGCTGCAGCGGAGGGTTGAGAGGAGGAACAAACGCGACGTTGCCGGTGATGGCAAGATACTTGGCTTCAGATATGGTCAAGGCAAGGTGGCCTTGCCGTCCGTTGCCTAAGAGCGAGCTCACTGAGGCTGCGTTGCCGCTCAGTTCCTTCTGCCGGATGGTGAGCGTGGCGTAGCTGGGGCGAGACGTTGACGGAGTCAAGGATGGATGAGGGAACGCTGAGGTGATGTCGTGAGCGTTCATGGTTGGTGGAATGCTGAAGAGCGGTGCGAAGGTGGCGGCGATGGCCTGTGCAGGTTAGCTGAAGAGCGGTAACGGCGGCACTGAGAAGTGATGGAGGTTGAAAGGCTTGGGGGGACTAAGTAGTTCTATTGATGAAACGATGTCAATCCTAAAGATGAACTACTTGGTTTATGGGTAAGTAGTGGAAAGACCACTGAAAGCTGCTGCAAGATGCGTTGGCAAATGGTCGTAGTCTTTGTAGTCGTGTGAGATCGTTGGTGGAGATGAGAGCTAGGCGATACGGCTTGTCTGTGGTCGGGATCTGCGTGTAACCCGGAAGTGGTAACGCGGCAGGTTCTCACTTTTGCAAGCTGGCGCACAATAAAACGAGCTAGTCTACGAACGAACTCGTTGATGATATGAACAAACGACAAACGACACTTCGCGCCGCCAAGCAAGCAAGCACGTCTGTACCGTGCTCGTATGAACGACATACAGGGACCGGTATGTACGTACCGTACGCACGTTACAACCGGTCGCATGTCGCATAGCGCAGAGAGCTAGCAACGGAATACGGCGTTCTATTTGACAAAGATCAAGTTCCACGCCGTCCACTTTTGGTTTTCGATCGAAAAACTGAAACCACAAAAGCATTCGTCGCATTTCGACGACCATGGGATTTACGATGACACCAATTCAGGCTCTGTTGGTCTCTCTACTCCTAATCACAACTTCAAGCTTTCAACAGAGTCCAACATGGCGTAGAGCTAGAACAAAGCAAGCTACAATGAAGCGAAACAGGCGGCTCGAGTTAGTTTCGTTAAGGGCCACTGGTGGCAGCGGTAAAAAGAGCTGGACTGCCTCGGAGTTTGCCCGGCGGGAAGAAGAGAAGAGTAGACTGGAACGAGCTGGAGACGTTGTTATTGGAAAGACTTCAGCCTTGGCTGGTGCTTCCGACTACGTACTAGACCCCAAGGCCACGGCAGAAGAATGGATGCGACAGGCGTCTAAAGTGGAGCAGGAAGTGTACCGGCAGACTGAGGAAGGCATGGAGATGCTCAAGATGCTCAGGCTGGAAGAAGCCGATAAGGCCTTTGATCGAGTGTTTGAGTTGCGACCTGAAGCATATCTGTGGCAGGCGGGTATTGCCAAGTACTACTTGGGCGATGTCAAAGCTGCAGCCGACATTTTCACTCGGAATGCTGCCACCTTTGAGACCAAGTTTTGCGAACCAGCGAGTGAAGAACGCATCTGGCGACATGCCTGTGAGCTCAAAATCTACCATACCATGAGCAAGGATGAGAAGAAGCGTGTACTGGAAAGCGGGGGAATCGAGTCGCTGCTACCACCAATCCCAGAGAATGATAGCACGGTAGAGCTGCTTCGGTCGGAGAGTCGAAAGGCCATTCGAATCACGCGAGAGCTCTTTTCAGCCTCAGTAGCAGGCGACTACTCTGGACTAATTCTTGCACGAGCCAAGCTTCGCTCGATTGGCGGTGCTTTTGAAGAACAGCCAAAAGCTGATCGAAAGATGTGGAAAATCAACGCTTGGTTTTATCTTGGTCTTCACTATGATGCTTTAGGCAAATATGAAGAAAGTAAAAAGTGTATGAAGATGGCCCTACAACTGTGCCCGAGCTTTGGAAATGGCGTTGACATTGTACACACGCTACCCATGCTTCACATGGCTCAGAGGGACTGGTTCGACGACGACGATTTTGTAGAATCGTGGACCTTATCTGAGAGTACGGAGAAAAGCAAGAGAACTGACCCAAAAGTATCAGATCCAGCAGTGACCGACCCTGTTGTTGTCGAGTCTATAAAAGTAAGCATCGCTGGAATGAAACTCTCTGAACTGAAGGATGCTCTCAAAGTACGAGGATTGAAAACCGCAGCCTCCAAAGAAGAATTGCAGGGAAGGCTGTTCCAATCGCTCATGGACGACACAGGGCAGTAAAAGTATTAGAATAATGTAGAATATACGGTAGTCATTACGACTTAGTAGCTGCAAGATTCTCGAGCTCTATTCCTGTGAGGTGCGTCTTCTCATCGCTGGACAGCGACTTCCACACATCATCACCCGCAACCCTCTTTGCCTTCATCATGGCCATCGGCATTAGCTTAGCTTTCAGAGCCGGATCGATCTCTAGCTCTTTCTCCTCGGCATCTTCCATAACAGCATCTTCCTCTTCAACATCATCCGCATTCTCTTCTTCGTCATCCGATTCTTCCAAGGTGATACTGGACTCTCGGACTTTCCGAAACTTGATAGCTGCGTATAGCCGGGAGATCTCGTATTCTTCTTCAGAAACGCTGCCGCTTCTATTCAAAACTCTCATATTGTACAAACTGCTGTGCGCGCCGGCGTTGCTGCTGGGATCGGAGCGCTTTGAAAAGAATTCGTGAAAGTTTTGGGCATAGACGAGTTCCAATCCAGCTTCCTTGGCGAGCGACTCCAATACTGGAATCGGTGTAAGCCACTCCGGAAGATTGACAGCATCTCCAACGCCTGCATCGTGGTCAGATCCCTCCACGAGCGTAAAGGTATACTCGAGTCCAAAGAGGTCATCTCCGGACTTGGAAGAAAATATTTTCTCCACAATTTCGGGAGTGAATCGAATGCGACAAGCTCCACCCCCTACCTGAATAATGGCCTCGGGCTTCTCTTCTGTTCGATTCTCGTCAAAATGCAAATCGAGACCAAGCTTCATAATGTGATTAATAACAACACGAGCGTCAATCGTAGTCGCAATGAGCTCGCCACCAATCTCCAGAAGCTCACTGGCAGTTTGAAAGAACCGTCTTGCACGTTTCTGGCTCGACATCATGTAATGAATCGCAAACTGGACGGATATCACGTCAAATTTGTCGTCCATCGAGACGCCACCACCGCGAACCATTTCAAATGCTGGTGGATTCGTTTCGTGCTCCGCCTCTCCCTGTATCGACCACGACGAGAGCTTTTGCATCTGAGTCCTACTGGGCGATTTGAATCGACCCGGAACGTCAGCTCCCAAGTCGGCCACGGTAAATGTGCACGTTTTGAGCTTTTGTCGCATCTGACGGGCCCGAATCGCCGCATCCACAAGAGAGCCTCTCGCCACATCGATACCCACATAGTTGCTGACCGTTCGAGAATGCAAAATCCACTTGCCCAGGTCACCACCTTTACCGCAAGCTAAATCCAAAACCCGAATGGGTCCGCCCAATTTCTTGCTACCTGGCAGTCTCGTCTTGGGGTTTAGCTCTTGAATCTGTGTCGCCTTGACCCATCCATTAAAGGCTCGCATGTGGTAGAGCCGCGAATCCGCGCGGGTATCCAGCGATCGAGTCAGCTTGCTGTAAAATTTGTCGGCGGCGGCCGCCCCTGAATCAGCATGGAACTCTGACTTGACAGCAGGCTTGTTGCTACTACTTGATTCATACGCGACGGCACTTTCGTTGAGTGCCGGTGGCTCCCAAGCGTTTGATTCCGCGGTTGCCGCATTATCCGCAAAGGCAAATGCGCCGCCACCACCGGACGGTGGCTGCCAAAAATTTGTAGCAGTTGTAGTTTCTTCATCTTCTCCAGCGCTCGGTGGTTGCCACAGGTCTCCGCCATTTGTTGCGCCAGCACCAGTCGCATCTGGTGCACCGGGTGGCTGCCAAAGCCCCCCGTTGCTGCTTTCGCTACTAGTCGCAGCTACAGGGGCGGCAGCCATGCCTTGTGCGAGAAAGTCCTTGACTTGTTCCACGTTTCCCACGTGACACGCCACCACATAGTCTGCCGCTGGCTCTGCCGTGTCTCGGACGGGCTGCAAAATACCAAATCGGCCGTACTTGTCCTGCGCCGTGACGGCCACGAGCTCTTCAGCCCGCAGTCGATTCACCAAGGCGCCAAACGCGGCCGAGTTGATCACATCCTTTTCGCGGAGCCGTTGGTGGTACGCACCGTCGGCGCGTCGCACGGCAATCTGACAGGTGGTCAAACACGCCGCAATAATACTGTCGTCGTCGTCGTCATCGTCGTTGTTATTATTCCCCACCAACTTGCGAACGGCCGCTAGAGATTGATCGGCCACACCGATAATAACCAAACTGCGACTGAGAGGAGGAGTGGGAGCGTCGTCGTAGGAAAATACGGAACAAATGGCTTTTAAATCGTCAGCCGGCAGCGGTTGTTGGAGGGCGCTAAAGAGGGCCGCCGTGTTGTCAAATCCAAAGTGGTCCTTGAGAGAAGTAGTCGACGAGTCGGGTGGCAGTCTGGGACTCACTAGATCGTGCTTGACGACTGGGTTACCCATTGGATACGTCATTCTAGCAGTGTGTGTGTCGTGTTAACTCACTCGTTCTCTAGGAGACGGATAGCGGATTTGAAAGAGGACGGAGCAGGGCGCTCATGGATCTCGCCATTGTCCAGCAGTAGTCTGTTCGATTTTGTGCCCACCGGGTCGAATTTCTTGGAAAAGAAAAAGTGAAAACCGCGCGAATCGCGCGGTTGGTTGACTTTGAAAAAAAGATCGAGAATTAAAAAAGCCGAACAAAAACGCGACCAGCAATAAAGACGTTGATTGTTGGTGTCAAGGTCAAGGGACCATGGCGACGAGCCGTTTATACTATTCCAGCTATTGGATAGACAGTCGAGCCAGTATGAAATGGTTGTGGCCTTTTGTGGCGCTGCTAGGGGTTTTGTCAGCGATTTCACCAACGTACGCCTTTTCACCGCTCCCATCCAGCACTACCGGTAGTAACGCTAGGCAAGTCAAGACGGCAATCACCAACATTAGTAGCAGACGCCGACAGTCTTCCAGCTCATGGTCGCCCCTGTTTCCTCCCGCGTTCGATAATTCACCACCCGTGATCCTACCGCTCCGTCTCTCAGCCTTGTCGGATAGTATCAACAGTGATGATGACGATGACGACGACACAGCGTCTCCCGCCACCAACCCGAACTCCAATGTCAATCACCACCAGAATAGGCGCACGGCCCGAGACGCCATTGGCGCTGCCACGGGCGTGTCTCTCACGGCCGCCCGCGCCACCTTGCGCGCCGCCACGGGATTTTCCTTGACCACGCTCTACGCCAGTAGCTTGGTGGCCACGGGACAATGGATTCGCACCAGCATGCAGCTTGTCTTGCAGGTCGTGCCGGCTCCGTTACGGTCCGTCTTGCAACCATTTTTGGTCTTGTACTACGCACCTCTCTTTATCGTGCGCAATTTGACGGGGCCACGGCGGGCGCAAGCGCGCAAAGTCCACGAGACGGCCATGGAAGGGTGGAAAAAGGCCGTCGCAGCGACCGACACGACTGCGTCGTACTGGCCTGTGCATTTGGATTCGGAGGGCTATCTAGAAAAGGACTTTGATGAAGTGGACGTCAACGAGGCTGTCGTCGAGGCCATGGAGATGGAGCTGGAGGGCAAGACGAGAAACAACGATGAAACAAAGTGACGGAGTTGCGAACTCTTTTCTGATCGTGTAATCATGTATCTCAAGCATGATATTATATCTGTTGCTAAGCTGTTGACTCATAAACGCTACGATTGCATTGTACGCTACATTTTACTAGACATGCTCAGTATATTACTTCCCACCAGTTCCGCACCCGTTCTCATTCTCGTTCCTTTCTACAATCCCTGCTCACCAAACACCCATTTTCTTCGCTGTCATATTTGCATTCATCAATGGCTTGACAAGGCCACAAATTCCTGCTCTGCTCGATCCGACTCTTCGCTGACCTGCTGGTAGACCGCTTGGACCTGACGCAAGCTACTACGCAACTCGGAACGCTGTGTAGTGGAAACAAGACGACGGGTATCAGTGAGATGACTGAATACTAAACACTCCATGACGCGCAATATCATTCATCCATTTGTCCATTCATTACTAAAAGTACGTACCTGAACCAGTGACGATCGCACTTGCACGGCCAACGCTTGCACGGCATAATTCTCTTGCGACTCGTTCGTTTGCGATCGTTCCATATCCGCCCCCATTTGCGTCTGTTGGGCGTGCCACCAATCTTGCTCCCCATCCCAGTCATCCATATGTTGCCGCAACACCACCAGTCGGCGTTCCCTGTTTGCCTCGCGCTGCTCGTGCGCTCGAATCTGACCCTGTACGTTCTTGGCGTAGAGTTCCGTCTGACACTCGTGCTGGGCAAAGAGGGACTGCATGGTGGTGTCCCAGGCTGCTTGGCGCTCGACAGTGTTTTGTAGGATTGTTTCCGTTTCTTGAATCATGGTATCAATAGATTGCTCGCACTGGAACTGATTCTCCTGCTGCTGTAGTACTTCCAATTCGACCCCGTGTCGATTGCGAATTTCTTCTAAATACTGGCGACGAATCCCAGCATGCTCTTGCTGCAAATGATCCAATCTTGCACGCTCTTCTTCCCAAGCCGCTTCCGTCTCACGCAGAATGTCACGTTCCTTTTGGAGTGTCACGACGCGCTCCTTCATGCGCTTGGCGACGGACGCAATGCCGTTCGTGTCGGCAGCAGCAGCAGAACCACCACGAGTGGAGCTGCCGCGCGGTAGGAATCCGTCCGTGACGCCAAAAGCGGTGGAATTCATGGTTGCAAGAATTCGAGTGACGGCACTACCGACGGCTAGATGACTGTACTACGTTGGCAAAGCAACGGCAGGTTCAGCGCACGCGGCCAGAGCAAGAAATGCGGGAATCTCCATGGTGCTCTTTTCTTTCCGTTTTTCGCGCCAAAGCTGGTTTGTCGCGAGCGAGCAAGCTTTATAAAAAACGCGCGAAAATGAGAAACGCGACCATGGCCGATCTTTCGTCTCATTCGCCGCAAGCGCACTCCCATTCCACTCCAGCGCACTCCCATTCCACTCCAAGGAGCCAGCGTTGCAACCATACACTTCTTTGTCACTTTCCCTTACATCCTGGTGCTCGCAACGATGCAGTCTACCGAAAGTACTCTGCACGGAGAAGGCAACAAACACATCAAAGTGATGCACACTTTGGCCGAGGATGAGTCTGCTGCCATTGTCGACAAGAACGCCAAACAGCCCAGTGACAGCGTCTTTGAAGACACCTGCACTCCTACCAAACGGTTCAAGGTATCGCAACCTGTTACGTCCATGGGATCCTCGAATACCAAGACGGTGGTGGACCCGTCCTCCTCGCTCGTCACTCCCATGCCCACCATGCATCCGTCAGCACCGCAACAGAGCAGCAATCACCACCCCACGCCACTTTCCAAGCAAGAAATCAAAAATCTCCTCTTGCAAGAAGCCAACTATTGCGGAGACACTCAAGGCCAAAAGAAGCGTGCCGACTATATCTCGTGGGACGACTACTTCATGGCGGTAGCTGCCTTGTCGGCTCATCGTTCCAAAGATCCAGGCCATCCAGCTGGAGCTTGCATTGTCGACGCTCGCAATCGCATTATTGGCATTGGCTACGCGGGATTTCCCGCAGGCTGTTCCGACGATTGTCTTCCTTGGACAAACACTACCAGTAAATCAACAACAGCACAAGTGCCTTGGCTTCACTCGCCCCAACCTTATACAGTCCACGCGGAAATTAATGCCGTGCTCAACAAGTGCTCGGAATCCGTCGCGGGCGCCGTCTTGTACACGGACCATTTTCCCTGCAACGAATGTGCTAAAGTTCTGGTACAGTCACGCATATCTTCAATTGTGTATCGTATTGATAGCCAGCCAGATTCGGACAGCAGTCGAGCCAGCCGCATCTTGTTTCGAATGGCGGGAATTTCGTTGCGTCAGTACCAACCCTCCCAGCGTAGTTTGCAGTTGGATTTTACCCCGACACTGGATGCCGGCGATTGCTGCAATGGTGGTGGTGGTAGTGGTAGTGATGATGCACATGCCATCGATGCGACTGCTGTAGCCCAAGCCAAGCGAGATTCTGCGACAGCAGTTGAGCAGTACCGCGACTTGTTGATTCAAGAAGCTGGTTACGATCCAGTGGAAAGAGGTTCCACCAAGCGCGAGGGCTACATTTCGTGGGACGACTATTTCATGGCAGTGAGTTTCTTGACGGCGCAAGGTTCCAAAGACCCCAACACACAGGTGGGAGCTTGCATTGTGGATACCGACAAGCGCATCATTGGCTTGGGTTACAACGGATTCCCAGCTGGCTGTCACGACGACATGCTTCCGTGGTCTAGAGAAGGCGAGTCTGCTCTGCACAAGAAATACCTCTACGTGTGTCACGCTGAAGTGAATGCAATTTTGAACAAGTGCTCGGCCGATGTCAAGGGTGCGTGTCTGTATGTGGCGCTCTTTCCTTGCAACGATTGTGCCAAGATGATTATTCAAGCAGGTATCGTCGAGGTGGTGTACATGAGCGATCGATACCACGATTCGGATGCATGCCGGGCATCCCGCATCATGTTTCAAATGGCAGGCGTCAAATTACGCAAACATATTCCTACCATGGACTCGGTCAGTATCCAGCTCGACGATGCTTCTTCTCCTCTCACGAATGATAATGGCAACAACGAATGAATGAATAGAGAGACAAGAGTCACACAAAGAGTAGCTTAAGACGCGGCGTTATAAACTTGTTTAATTTCCCACAAGAATGTTGTTGATGGGAATATGAATCAGCTTGACAAAGAATCCAATAAATCCCATGATGAAAAAGCCGGTGGCGGTTGCTCGGGCAATAGCGGTAAACTCCTTGCGATCGGGCTTGGTGCACTTTTTCACCAGGTGCATCGAGTCCTTGGCAAACTGCTTGAGGGGCTCAATGAGCACCTCGTTGAATCCTTCCTTGTCGGCCATTGTATACAATAATTCTGAAACAATCAATAGGGAACAAGGCGTGTTAGAGAGTCATCGTACACGCCACTGGTTACCAAGCAAAGTCCGCTACCTTCCCGGCCTTTCCAATGAGACGTGTGTAGTTCCACTTTCATTAATCATTCCAACAGTCTTCTCTATCCACCTGGTAGTCATAAGTAACCATTCAATACTTCAAGGGAGCCCTCATAACACACAACAACGCCATCCTCCCGACCGCCATGGTCACTTCCACGTACCCTCGTCAAAAAGTGCCGCGCAGCCTCTCGCATCGAATTTAAACCCATAACCCGGTACTCAACGGACTCATTCGACCCAGCACCTCCCACCACGAAAAAAAAACAATCGAGAACAAATCGAGAATGGCATTTTAGTGTCGTGATATGCGATCTACGGTGATACATCAGTGCTCTATTCGATATACTGTAGAGAGACACCACCACCATGGAAGACGCCAAGCTGCAAGCCTTGCACGACAGTCTAGCCAAGTTGAAGGGGCACCAGGGGCTGGGTTCGAATTCCATCTATTCATGGCAGAAAAAGGGCAAGGACGACGAACCATCAGGCCCACGGACCGACGGCTTGCCGGCCAACGCCTTGTACAACCACTTTGTGCCGTCGGGAACTTATGATCCCAAACTTAAGGCTGTTAATGATGGAGATGGAAGAAGAATCAAGCGAGACTTTTCGGATACCGCTGGCGGTGACGATTCCGACGAGAATAATGATGATAGCAGCAGTAGTAGCAGTAGCGACGACCAAAAGATGAGCAAGAAGGAGCGCAAGGCGGCCAAAAAGGCTGCTGTCAAAGAGGTCAAACAAGCGGTCAAGAGAGCTGCCAAGATGGAAGAAAAGAAGCAGGCGAAAAGGCAAGCCAAAATTCTGAAGCGTGCCGCATCGGCCATTACATCGTCGTCGCAGGTTATTGACGACTCGACAAGCAAGCGCAAGGAGCCACAGCAAGACAGTGCTTCTGGGGCCGACGACGAGGAGACAAAGCGGGACAAGAAGAAGCAGAAAAAACTGAAAAAGCTGAACAGTTCACTGAGTGAGCCTGTGACATTAAAGGAAGTCGAGGCTGCCAAGGATAAGGTATCCAAGAAGGACAAGAAAAAGAAACGAAAGCTGGAAGAGGCTGCTGCAGTGGAGCAAAGTGCCGGAGAGAGCAGTGCACCAGGAGCCGAGGCAAAGGCAATCAAAAAGAAGAAGAAAAAGAAGCGCCCCAAAGATGAATAGTTATACTAAAAATAAACTGCTGCAGTCAGGACAACACCACATTCATAATGTAGTATCTGTCGTTACATCTAGAGCAATTATCTGTCGAAACCGTGTGTTTGGAAGTGATCCAAGTCGTTGATGATGAGTTCCATGAGATCCAAGACTTCAAAGATACCATCCTCAACCGGGAGTAGATCAGTAACGGTCGGAATGGAATTGGTGACCCAAAACTTGTCAAAACACGCACGATCGCCGCCAACGTTAAACCTCTTCCAGCTCTCCCGGGGAAAGACAGCATGCGATACAAACGCATTAACGCTCAGAGCTCCTGCTTCTTTCAAAACCCTGCCGGTTTCGTAGAGCGTTCCTCCAGTCTGTACCAGATCATCAACAATCACAATATGGCGACCCGCGGCATCACCATCTTGAATGACAACGGTGCGCACGTCGCCTTCTCCTCTCGTTTTGCCGCAAACAATAATTTCGACATTCATCTCTTCAAATAATGTCATGAATCGCTTGGCGGCTCCGTCGTCAGGAAATGCAACGCAATCCACGTCGGAGTATCGCATGCGTCGCTTTAGCAGTGGCTGTGCAACCGGTTCGGGACAATAAAAGGCTAGTTAGGGGGGGGGGGTAAGGGGGTTTGCCACTGCAATAGTTGCCATAGGTGCAACTTACAATGGCTGTTTGCAAACTAGCGACAGAGTTGCCATGGAGGTAGAAACGATTTTGGAGTGTATGCAAGTCATACACCATCAATCGTGTTGGCTTCCCACAATTGGGTAAGGAACTAAACATATGCGCGTAGGTGGCGGCGGTAGCCACTTGTCCCTCGCTCACGACGCGTTCCATCGTACCGACGGGCGAGTACGGCAAGACGACGGTCAAACTCTCAACAAAGGACTGCAGCAAGCAAATCATGACTTGGAACTGTGAAAGTGTGACATCGTTGTTGTGAAAGCTAGCCAAGAAGAGCACGTTCTCGCCAGATATTAGGTTCTGTGGAGTAAAGCCACCCAATTCGATGGAATCGGTACCGTCGGGAAACTTGTTCCATTTTGTCGAATGAAAGGTAAATCGATCGGGATGCAGTTCTTCCATTCGTCTTGCGAGGGGTTCCACGGCTTCGGCAGCAATGATTTGGTAATGCATGCTTTCTCTCTTGTGTAGCTGTTGGTTGTACCTACTGTTGTACATGCTGGTTTCCTTATCGTTATCGTCGTCGACGTTGTTGGAGCTAGCTAAACGAGACATCAGATTGGTGGGTCTGGCGACAAAGGAAGACTGGGACACGGTGCTGCTTAGGAAAGTACTAACAGTTGGTAGTAGACTCAGAGTAAACCACACTGCTACAATGGTCACCAGATCGACACGTTTGGACCTTGGGCTATGCATCTTTAGGAACAGAAGTGAAGGTGAAGATACCGCTAGATGCGATAACAACCGCAGATTTTTGAGATTTGAGGCCCTCGTTTTCGAAATAGAGACCCAATGTCTCTTTTCTTTAAGGCTTATGTAAATCATTGAAACGTATTGCGTACTCGTAGCTCACATTTTCTTAAATCTGGCAACTTTCCCATCATCCAACCATGGTGCTTGCGTTCGGCTTTTCTCAGTTCGCACGTTTGGCCTACGTTTCTTGGCTACCGTCAGGAGAAGATCAGTACTAAGGCTATATGATCATTGATGTGGAATCTCTGTTGGTGCGGCGCGCAGTCGCCTAGGCTAGTCTACTAGTAGCTACTACTACAATCGTACCAGTATCACACATGACTTGTCGTATCATACAGTACATACATACGTACAGTAAAGATGCAGCTGGACAGCAACAGGAGTTCTATAATGGTTACTCAAATGAGAGCCGACTTATTTTTTGTTCATTTCCAAATCCTTTCCAGCTTCCTGCCTTTGCGCAGTAGGCTTTTTGTTTTCACCCATCTTGACAAAGGTATACATCAAACTACCGCCCAACACGGTAAATATACCCATCACACCCATGACTGTAGCCTCATTTCCCCAAATGTGAAAGGCCATCATGGATTGGACCGCAGCCTTGGCGGTTCCCGAAATATTATGCGTAAGGGGACTGGTGGCCTTGATTTGCAAGACAGTCACGATACCAATACTGAAACCGAAAAACCCGGCAACACCCATGGCACCCCAAAAGACAGTGTTTGAAAACTGATTTCCAAGGGCAGCCATGAGGGGTTGATGCTCAAATATGAGAATCAAAGGCAAGAACATGATACAGGCATTTACATTGTTGTAATAGGTGAGCTTCCAGTGGTCATTGTCCACCACGGGAAGGACCTTTTTGGTGTAAATCGAGTTGAGCGACACGAACAAAGACGATGCGATACCCGCCAAGGTTCCACGCATCGAAAAATTGAGTTCACCTTGCGAACCCAAAAAGAAACCCAGAATGACAATCCCGAGGCACATCATGGTCTTGGTGGAAGTTTGGCTTCCCAACATGTAGGTGGAAAATCCTACATTAAAGACGATAGTCAAGGATCGAGCCACATTGTAAAAGGAGACGGCCACCCACTTGAGACAGAGATTGTTAAAGGTGATCATTCCAACAAACACGATACTGAGCGGGAGAATCTTTCGTCCGGTTCCAATCTTGTACTCGGCCTTAGGGAACTGGGCAAAGAAGGAAGGTCTGGATACCTCCTCCGAATCGCCATCGTTTTGTCGGACTGCCTGATAGTCGGTCTTTCTAAAGTGATCACCGACCTTTCCAGCGAGGTAACAGATTAATGTCGTAACGACGCACTGAAACCACGTGACAAAGAGGGGCGCTGGAATAGAAATGTCGTCGTTGCTCATGAGGAGCTTGTTCAAGTAGACCATACTTATCGAAACGAACCAGTAAGTCGCCACGACAGACGCGATGTACATGGCGGTGCTATCAGTCGTCATGGTGCCAACGTTGCTGTCTTTAGTCTACTAAAATTGCTTGGACTAGCAGCTAATATCAGGAGATGCAACATGAATGCAACCGCAAACAGCATGATGGTCGAAGGTCGATCGACAAAGATGACCGAAACGGACGCCGATGACCGATGAACGGAAGACCCAAGCAAAAAAAGCGCGAAGCAATTCGGGTCTGGACGGGTCCCGATTCTCGCAACGACAGAATCACTACCAACGCGAACCAGAATTTCAACCCTTCAACTTGTCAGTTCTGCGATCTCTTACAACACCTTGTTCGCGTTCTTCACGATAAAAGAGAAGCAATCATAATACAATCGTATCCAAAGTGTAGTTTAGCATTCGACTGTCAAACCAACAAGAGAGCATCCAGCAGCATGACTTCGATCTTATCCCCCAACGCCTCCTCCTTCCACCCTGCCCCTGTGTTCGAGCCCATCAACGTAGCCATCTACAATGACGGCGTGCCTTCAATGACTTTGGTCTCCGAAGAGGAGATCTCCGAAATCTTGCACGGAATCCAAGATGAAGCCCTCGATGAGGGCTTTCCCCCGACGGCCGAAGAAGCATACGAGATGGAAGCCGCCGTAACCTTTGTCGAGTTCATGTCTTGGCTTGCCCACCTGGAGGAGCGAGAAGAACAGGCGCGCACAAGCTTTAATCACGTCCAAAAGCGCTGGGAAGCTCGTCGCTCTGAAGGCCTTATTGGCCGCCCACGTCCTGCTAAGGCATTCGGAGAACAGCAGATACGTCGGCAGCATCATCTCCCCAAGTCCATCAACTGCCAGGCCCTTGTGACTCATACCCATCGTCATATGGAATTCAAGATGCGCCATCAAGATACGGCACGCCACCGTGAGCAGCCGCGTGTCAAGAAGATGCAAAACTCCCACATGTATCGTCCTCCGATCATTCAGCCGCGCAAGCAGAATTAGGCAGTGCCCTGACTATGACTGTTCTCACCTCACACACAAAAACTACGAAAAAAGCAACCTTCCCCTTTTTGAAACCCCACAAAAACAACAGTGTTGCACACAAAAATCTCGTTGAAACGATATAAACAACAAGACACGCGCTAGCCAACCGATGCTAACGACCAGAAAAATATACTATATACAACGTTCATAAGTTACTCCAAGGCCCCAACTTTAGACTACTGCAACTCTCGTTTCTTGCTTCTATTAGTCTAATAGCCCTGCTCGAACAAGAAAGAGGGACGATCTATCTTGCATGACCGCTCCACGAGGCGTCAAGCTTTGCTCTTCCATTACCCACCCACACCGGCCAACTTGTCTTTTGTTCAGGATTTTTCGTGGCATCTCTACTGTACGTTGCTCATCTTCCAAATCAAACAGGATCTTCAAGATAACTCTACCGTAGTCTAGTCTATCGTTCGAGAGGCAATCGTAAATTACGACAGTATGTACAAAGTAGCCGAATCTTCGACGATCTTCGGACAAACGAACAATCCAGCAAACCACGCGCATCCATGCGCGCTACAACGGGAAACACCGCGCGCGAGAAACCCTCGGCGGCGGCGGCCGGTGCCAGTAAGTTCTGTACACGCAAGGCACGTGGAGAGGTGAGGAAGGCTCTGCTCGTGGGACCATGGTGCTTTTTGTTAGAATAAACAGTTCTACCGTGATGACTGTATACGGAATACGTGATGGTTTTGGTCTTGTAGTCAAGGAGTATCCAATAGTCAAGATATCCCGTGGCACGGATACGGCTTGGCGGACGCTTTTTGTCGTACAATCGCACGTTAAAAGTAGTACTGAAAAAGTTCGGTTGGTGAAAGACCGGGATGCAATCCGTGTGTCTTTTTCGTTGTGTTGCCATCGTTGCTGCTTGCATCCGCTACGTTAGCCCAAGCCTATTGTTGGCTCCTGCATGATCGTACTCTTGCTGGTATCATTATCGTGTCGTTAAAATCTTGCGAGAGGTCCTGTGGAGATAGTTTGACCGTTGAAGTTGAGCATTATTTGTCCCTCACCAACGCGCAAGGAGTTATCTTACTTATATACTGACACACTTTGCCTCTTCTCTTTGCACTCTTATCTCAAAAGTCTATCTAAAGGACTTTTAAATGGAGGCGACTAGTGCAACGTCCTCGACGGCATCGTCAGTCGATGGACGAAGCGTCGGAGGCGGAGGAGCAGGAGCATCCGACTATCTAAACTTGGGAATGTTCAATGCAGGAGGCGGCGGCAGCCAACAGCTCGGCGATCTTTTAGGGGGAGCCGGTGGCTTCCCACTGGGGAATGGGTTCGGTAGTAACGACCAAGCTAACTCCGCAGGAGGCGTATCGTCTGCACCACCTGGGACATCTTTTGATCTGAGCGACTTTCCAAGTCTGGGAGGGACGGGAGGAAACGCACAAGTAGGATCCGCCGCTGGAAACGGATTAGCAGCAGCCCTACGACAGCAACAGCAAATCCTCGCGCATCAACAAATGCTTCAAAACAGCAGTAGTCTTGGAGCTGGCGGTGGTACCCCTGGCTCCAAGTCCTCGAATCTGTACCGACTGGCAATGACTGGAAACGGAAATTTCAACATGGCGACTGAAGATTTTCCGGCTCTTTCGGGAACGCCAGGAGGAGGCGGTGGCCCCGGTGGACCTTCCTTGAGTGCACAATCACTATTGTCGGGCGGTTCAAATAGTGGAGTGGTGTCACGAGCGCCATCGAACGGACACGCCGGTGGACTGTACGGAAGTGAACTCGAGAGTGGTAATTCGCAACTGGACGGAGCCGGTCTTCTTGGAGGTGCAGGATTAGGAGGCTTAGGAGGACTAAGAGGTCTGCAGCAAGCAGGAAATGGTCAAGGCTCTTCTTTGTCACGGACGCCATCTGCAACACCGTCTGCCGGAGCTATTGGGAACCCCGCAGGCTCTGGTGGTGGACCGGGATCGGCAGCTGGCTCGGCATTAAGTGGAGATTACGGATTACTTGGCTTGCTGGGTGTAATTCGGATGACGGACGCGGATCGAAACGCTCTGGCGCTAGGATCCGATCTGGCGATGCTAGGGCTGAACCTTGGAACGACCGACCAGATATACAGTACCTTTTCTAGCCCCTGGAACGATAGCGCAGCAAAAGAGCCGCATTACCAGGTACGTTAGACGCCTTAAGCAACGAATGAGATTATTGTCGGGGTGACTGGAAGTCTCATATCTCACACTGACTTTGTTTCCTGTTGCAGCTTCCTTCGTGTTATTACATGCAACCGCCGGCACTGAAGACGGGTCACTTGTCAAAATTTCAGCTGGAAACTTTATTCTACATATTCTACGCCCTTCCAAAAGATGTGCTGCAGGCATATTCGGCCCAAGAATTGTACTCGCGGGAATGGGTGTACCATGGCGACCTAAAGCTTTGGTTCAAGAGAGCTGGGCCCTCGGATGGAGTGGCAAACTCTTCTGGCGGGTCGCAGCAGTACCTTTACTTTGACATTAACTCATGTGAGCGACGTCTGTTCAACGGCAGCATGCAGAATATCACGAGCGGCTTTCTCCCTGAAGATGAAGTAAGAGTGAAGTTTTCCAACTCGTGATGATTGTGTTTTGGTTGTCTTAGTTCAGCAACACCATTACGGGCGTCGCGAAGCATGTTGAAGCTATAGAACTAATAAACCACTCACAAATCGTATTGACGTGCCTATGCAGCTAGCTGGTCAGTTTATTTTTGCTAGAAATCCGTCCCTGTCGATGTTGCGTTTTATCACTCTTTGAGATCGAGTGAATGACGCATCGTACGCCGATGATTACGAGCTAGACAACGTAAATGAACGGTAGTTGCGTACTACATATCAAGACTCTCTTTGCCCAACTTGCGGAATGCTGTATTACTTAAAGCACCATCGCCACCAGAGCAGCACTCAAGGATGTCATGGCCGACTCACACCCAGCCGACGCAACAGTACTACCACTGAAAGTCGAGTGATAATTTGTGCCGAACAAGTCATTGGAGTTAAAGCGCCAGATAGAGCCAAACTGATCCACCACCGCTGCGTTGATAATGAGAAAGCCTCCCCCATTGTGAGGGATCGAATCAATGAGACCAAGGGGTGGCTGTATCAGTGAGCAAGGTGAGTTAAGGGTGGGCATAGATTAATGTACCCTGAGAATCCAGCAAGAAAATCCGGGGATCTCCTGGAAATCGCTGGAAATCAAACCCGTCATGATATCCTTCAACATAGGTGTTCCCAGCGATAGGGTCAATGGCAAGTGAACCGTGAGCAAGACCCGAATAAGAGGGGTAATAGAGTACACCCACAAAAAAGTGAAGAGCTTCGATTAGAATCAAAGACGTAGTATTCGAGTTTGCCGATACTGGAAGGAACACGTATTTGAAACGTCGTGTCTGTCAGAGCGGCAGCTGCGATCGGCGATGCCTTGCGCGACATCATATGTGTCACCGTCCTCTCCACAACAGAGAAAGTATTTATAATAATAGAAAGTGAACAGGTTCCATCCCTGAATGGCACGGTTCTCGTCTCAATGAACTTCGATGAGTGGAGAGTGGACCTTCGCCAACTCCCAGCTCGCAGGTAGCATTTACAGTGGAAGCCGCAGCCGCAGCGGGTTTCAAACCGATAACGGCAGCACCTACTTCAGATGCTGCAACAGTCACGATCCGCTCCTCACCAATGGCGTAAGGCCTGGATAGAACCGGATCGGAAAGAACACGTGTGCCGAGAGCCCCCAAACTGATTTCTTCTTAATCCTACTGTGTCAGGATCTTCAATGTAGGCAAGAATATCTGTTTTGGAGATACGGTGGGTGCCTGTGTGACCGGAGCAGAGAGCATCAGGAGCATATCCTGGAAAGTTCTTCCCATCCGCTCGGAACAATGGTGAGGACGACAAAAGCCTTCGTCAGCGAGCTGAAACGAGAGATCATGGTTACGCGGAAAGCTTGTATTCTTTGATTTTCATTTTGGTCCGTCCGGGCTCCGTTTCTTCTCGACAAATATGTACGACGTACGGATGCGTCCTTTTCCCGCCCGTGCGTGCAAGCTGTTACTCCGTGGAACATTGTTATTAGCGCGAAACGGAGGGGCGCGCGGTTGACGTCACAGAACAGGTCTGCAATCGTCATCATCAAGATCGGGGGAAAGATAACGGGCACAAAATAGAACGAGAGAGAACGGTTCCACCATGTTGTCCATTCGCTCTGCCATTGCGCCCGCTCTTCGCCGCACTGCGGCTCGCACCTTTGCTACCTCGGCTGGTGCCAATCTCAACAAGACGCTTCTGGAAACAGATCCGGAATTGAGCCAGTTGATCGAGCAGGAAAAGGCCCGCCAGCGCAACAGTCTCGTCTTGATTGCTAGCGAGAACTTTACCTCCAAGGCTGTCCTCGATGCTCTCGGTTCGGTCCTTTCCAACAAATACAGCGAGGGATACCCCGGTGCTCGCTACTACGGTGGAAATGAAAACATCGACCAGGTCGAACTCATGTGCCAGAAACGTGCATTGGAGGCCTTTCACCTCAGCCCTGACGAATGGGGTGTCAACGTCCAGTCTCTTTCGGGATCACCGGCTAACTTTCAGGTGAGTTTAGCAGTGATTGATTTTCCACAGTAGTTTGATTGTTGCTTGTGCATGTTTGGTGGACGCAACCATTGTCAAAGACGACGGATACAGGCGCGCGAGACACGACATGCGCAGCTCCCACAACACGTCAACGTCACAGAAGCACCGTGATTGAAGAAAATCGGCAGTCACGCTCGCTAACCTTTTCTCTCTTTCCATTCTACTAGGTCTACACTGCCCTCCTCGACCCTCATGCTCGTATCCTTTCCTTGGATCTCCCTCACGGTGGACATCTCTCGCACGGATACCAGACCGCCAACAAGAAGATCTCCATGGTCTCGCGATACTTCGAGTCCATGCCGTACCGCTTGGACGAAACGACTGGACAGATTGATTACGATCAGATGCAGAAGAGCGCTGAATTGTTCCGCCCCAAGCTTATTGTCGCTGGTGCCTCTGCTTACTCTCGCCTAATCGATTACGAACGCATCCGCAAGATTGCCGACAGCGTTGATGCCTACGTAATGGCCGACATGGCTCACATTTCAGGTCTTGTTGCTGCCGACGTGATTCCGTCTTGCTTTCCATACGCTGACGTTGTGACTACCACTACTCACAAGAGTCTTCGTGGTCCACGTGGTGCCATGATCTTTTACCGCAAGGGATTGAAGGGAAATGACAAGAAGGGCAACCCGATCATGTACGACTTGGAGGAAAAGATCAACTTTGCCGTCTTTCCTGGTCTTCAGGGAGGTCCCCACAACCACACCATTGGTGCTCTTGCCACTTGCCTCAAGCAGGCTGCTACTCCTGAATTCGTGGAATATCAAAAGCAGGTGTTGAAGAACTGCTCTCGCCTCGCCGACGAACTCAACGCGTTGGGATACACCCTTGTCAGCGGCGGAACTGACAATCACCTTGTCTTGGTTGATGTTAAGACTTCCAAGTCTATTGACGGTGCCCGTGTTGAGCGCGTCCTTGAGCTTGCTTGCATTGCCAGTAACAAAAACACCATTCCTGGTGACACTTCTGCCTTGATGCCCGGTGGTATCCGCATGGGAACCCCGGCGCTTACTTCCCGTGGTTTCATGGAGGAAGACTTTGCCAAGGTAGCCCACTTCTTCGACCGTGCCGTCAATATTGCTGTCAAGTTGAAGGGAACCGAAAAGGGTGGCAAGCTCAAGAGCTTCCGGGACATGTGTGCCGTTGGGCCTTCTATCGATCCCGATCTTGTCCAGCTTCGTCACGATGTCTCGGAGTTTGCATGCTCTTTTCCCACGGTTGGCTTTAACGAGGATGAAATGACATTTGAGGGAGAGTACAACGTCGACTTTGTCGCATAAGCGTTTGCCACAACACGAAACGGTGGCGCGTTTTTCATTCATGTTTTTGTTTTCAAAAACATAAAATCGAACGTCGATAATCTATCATAGTGACTTGACTCTGCGCATCCTACATTTATTTGGACATATTCTAGCTAGTCTTTTCGAGTCATCCGCGAGATGTTTGTTGCTTCTGGAGTGTTGATTTTGTTGCTCTTGGAGCGTTGATCTTGCATTAGCAAGCTCTCTAAAGACGGACCACTATCGTGATATGTTTTTGTCATCTCGCTCTCGTGTTTCGCCCACGGGACACAGCGACAACATCATAGTGTTGATTCTAGGAGAATCTGATCACGCCTCGAACCTTCAGTTCTCGGCTGTAGTGTGTCAGGACCCTCGATAGTTTATCTATAGGAAGAGTCAATCAAACTGTTCTTACGATGGGATTAATCAAAAAGAATGAACAGCCACTGGTGCCAATTTGAGGCCCTTTTTAAGAACTGACGCATACGTCGGAGCAGATGCGACCTCCATCTGTTCGGACACTTTTTTCTTGGTCGGTAACGCGAACGTCTGTCCGCTACCTCCAGATCGAACTTTCTCCAATATAGGATTCTCAACACGCTCCTCGGATGGAGGTAGCGGAGATCTTGTGAGCGTTTTCACATGGCAATGACCGAGAAGAA
>Ga0307981_1001433_pt1 | contig 21370 bp, 19 predicted proteins | sample OrgLakmetagen987_FD_201849 | JGI IMG/M metagenome (GOLD analysis project Ga0307981, IMG submission 201849) | Saline water microbial communities from Organic Lake, Antarctica - #987 | ecosystem: Environmental > Aquatic > Non-marine Saline and Alkaline > Saline | place: Antarctica: Organic Lake... | reverse complement strand
AAAAACAAAGAGAGGCCATAATAACAAAAAAGCGTTTATGGATAAGGTACGCAATAGTAATAAATTCGGCTAGACTGATGCCAATATCTGCGAGCGGTTGGTCCAATATAAACATTGAAATAATACTGAATGCGAGAGTAATGATGGACGCCCTAATTCCAAAACTAATCAATACATAAATGCACAAACCCATGCCCCAAGATAGACTTAACGCACCATAAATAGGAATCGATAAAAACAAGTTAGCAATAGCCGCAAAAACGCCAAATAGCAGTCCTTGTAGGATACTTTCTTGAGTCCGTTTTTGTATTATATTGAGCATCTAGTAGCTAGATTTTTTTAATTTACTTGAAGCAACAACACTAGTCTTATTCAGATTAAAAGTCTATATTTTGCACAATTTACATGCAATCAATTAGGGGGGTAGCGTTGGGGAGTGAGTTTGTTGCTACTGGGCATATATTGAGATTTTATTTTTGCCAGTACGTTTGCTTTTATAAAGTTGTTCGTCTGCCGATTTTACCAATCCATCGAAGCTCATCCCATAGTTGCTGCCCATGCTACTAACACCAATACTAATGGTCATTCCTACAATAATATCCTCACTGCTAACTTTTATTTTTTTTACCGCATTGTGAATTCTTTTGGTCAACTCATGGTGCTCTTCAATATTGCCACCACTCAGCAAAATGATGAATTCTTCGCCTCCATATCGACCCAGTAAGTCAGTGGTACGTTTGCAAAAATGATTAAAGGTTTTAGAGATAGAAATAATGCAAGTATCACCAAAAGGATGGCCATAGGTATCGTTGATTTGTTTAAAATCATCTATATCAATGAGGACCATCGACAAGGGAATGTGATTGCGCACGCAATTACGAAAAGTCGTGTTGGCAAGGTCATCAAACCCACTCCGATTTAACAGGTTAGTGAGTCCGTCTTTTTGCGCTAAATTGTATAATTGATTGTTTAACGTCGTTAGTTGCTTGGTTTTATCTTGCACTCGCAAGGTTAAATGCTGTTGAAAATTCAACATTATTTCACGAGAGTTAATTAACTTGTCGGTGACCTTCATCATCTCATCACTAATCTCAGCTTCGCTTACCATATCTTCCGAAGCCGAACTATCATTAAAATGGTTTGCCAAATTAAATAGAGGTAGGGTTATTCGTTTACTTAATTGGTTCGCAATAATGGCAAAGACAATAAAAGTAATAAATAAGCATGCAGCTAATATATAAAAGTTTTTTGAAATAACTTGCGTGACAATGCTAGGAGAAGTTAGCACGGTGATTGTCCAGTCATGCTGGGTTATGGACTGGTAATAAAGGTATTTATTATTCTGAAAGGTGAGCTCCGGTATCTTGTCTAACAGTACATTCTTACTCGGCTGATAGCTAAATTGCGACAACGTCGCTAATTCAAGGTTTGGTGATGCGAATAGAATCATATTATTTTTATCTGTAATGACGTATTCGTAAAATGCAGTAGCATCTAAAACAGTCTGCACAGGTAGCGAAAAACCAGACTTGGAAAACGTGGTTGCAAGCGTGTTTACTGTGGTTAAATGACTGTCAACAAACGCATCTACAACATACATGATTTGTTCGCCTTGTCGTGTGAGCGTGTTCGCTATATCTTGTTCCTTTTGAGCTGTATTTTGCCAAGTGAAAATTAAAGAAATAATAATTGTGGGCAATGTGACCGTCAACATGCAAAGCGAAAAAATAACGGTTGCCAACTTTGGCGGTTTTCCTCTGTATTTTTTATACACGTTTTTGATGGGCATAAATGAATAAATAAGGGCTGCTAAAGAAGCTCCAAATATGCCGTTAATACTTAATGTTAAGCCTGAAATGATCAGCAGTTCTGATGAGGTTGCACTTGTTAACATCAGCAATACCAACGTCAGCGGCACGCCAATAAATAACCAATAAATGGCATCCGCTAATAATAATGTCTTTCCATTGCGCAACATTATATGAACGGCGAACGTTTCGCTGACTAATATAATAAACAAGAACGGATCGTCTAGCTTTATTGCCAATGCGGTTGCTGAAATTACTGCGGCAATGATACCAGCATTGAGTCCTCGCGCCACAAGACACAAAAGAACAAATATTTGACCGAAATAAAGTGAAAAATAGCCGTAGAAAGGAATACTTAGGAAGTAGTTGGCTAGCGCACCAATAATACCAAAACTGAGACCAAACAAAAGAATGCCTGCTGAAAAAACAGATTCTGAATATGGCGGGGACTGACTTACTAACTTTTTAATAACAAAATCCCTTCTCCTAAGCTGCGGTAAATATAAGCACAAATCGAATGTTTTACGCACATTTATATTAATCCTTTCAGTATCGAGATCAAGAGATTGCGACAGTTTTATGTCGATTTATAGCCGTTTATGGTTCGTTTGCTTTATTTTTGTACAGCGCTTGGCTCTGCAATTAGGTTTGATCTTAATCCACAAAGACTTAATACTCTATGTATTAAAAATTGCTATCAAGGAAAGCTCATGGAACAACATTTTATAAAATCTAAAGCAGCGGTCGCGTGGGGCCCTAATCAACCGCTCGTTGTGGAAGAAATTGACGTGATGCTGCCTAAAACGGGTGAAGTGCTAGTGAAGATAGTTGCCAGTGGTGTTTGTCATACCGACGCATTCACTCTATCGGGGGAGGATCCTGAAGGTTTGTTTCCAGTCGTATTAGGACATGAAGGCGGTGGTATTGTTGAACAAGTAGGCGAGGGTGTAACAAGTGTTTCGGTAGGTGATCATGTTATTCCTCTTTACACTCCGGAATGTGGAGAATGTAAGTTTTGTCTATCGGGAAAAACTAATCTTTGTCAAAAAATTAGAGAAACTCAAGGTAAGGGCGTCATGCCCGATGGTACATCTCGCTTTTATAAGGATGGTAAGCCCCTTTATCACTACATGGGGTGTTCTACTTTTTCTGAGTACACCGTACTACCTGAAATTTCACTAGCCAAAGTGAATAAGCAAGCGGCACTGGACGAAGTCTGTTTATTTGGTTGCGGTGTTACCACAGGTATTGGTGCTGTCATTAACACGGCCAACGTTCAAGAAGGCGATACCGTCGCTATTTTTGGTATGGGTGGAATTGGTTTATCGGCCATAATTGGCGCAGTCATGGCTAAGGCTTCAAGAATTTTGGTTATCGACATCAATGAAAGCAAATTTGAATTGGCTCGAAAGTTAGGTGCAACCGACTGTATCAATCCAAAGAAAGTGGATAAACCCATTCAACAATATATTGTTGAGCTAACTGATGGTGGCGTTGACTTTTCATTTGAATGCATCGGCAATGTAGACGTTATGCGAAGCGCTCTTGAGTGCTGCCACAAAGGCTGGGGTGAGTCAGTGATTATCGGTGTAGCAGGGGCTGGTCAAGAAATTAGTACACGACCTTTTCAATTAGTAACAGGACGGGTATGGAGAGGTACTGCGTTTGGCGGTGTTAAAGGTCGCAGCGAGTTACCCGATTATGTTGAAAAGTACCTTAAAGGCGAAATCGTCTTAGATGACTTTATTACTCATAACCTACCCCTTGAAAAAATCAACCAAGCCTTTGATTTAATGCATGAAGGTAAGAGCATTCGCTCGGTTGTGCACTTTCAACCTAGCCCAAAAATATAATGGAAGCGGCGATGAAAAAACTATCTTCGAATAAAGTATTCGGCGGCGAACATGCGCAATATAGTCATTACTCTGAGGCTAATAAGTGTGACATGACCTTTGCCATTTTTTTACCGCCGATAGCCTTGGGTAAAGGCAAAGAAGCACAGAGAGTTCCAGTGTTATATTGGTTGTCTGGGCTTACCTGCAATGAGCAAAATTTTATGCAGAAGGCGGGAGCTTTCAGAGCCGCAGCTGAGCTAGGAATTGCCATTGTTGCTCCTGACACCAGCCCACGCGGAGATGATGTACCTGACGATCCAGACAGTGCTTTTGACTTTGGCTTAGGTGCAGGTTTTTATCTCAATGCAACACAAGTACCATGGTCAACCCATTTTAATATGTATGACTATATTTTAAATGAGCTGCTTGTTGGTGTTCAACAAACGTTTTTTGTTAATAAAAAGTCAGCAATATCAGGTCATTCAATGGGTGGGCATGGTGCTCTTACTATTGGTCTGAAAAATCCTGATGCGTTCACTTCTATTTCTGCATTTAGTCCAATTTGTAATCCGGTAAACTGTGCTTGGGGTCAAAAAGCCTTTACACATTATCTCGGTGACGACCGGCAGACTTGGTTGCAATACGATGCATGTCATCTTTTACAAAATGCCCTAAAACAAATCCCAATTTTAATTGATCAAGGAACTGACGACAATTTTCTGAAAGACCAACTACAGCCTAATAACTTAATCAACGTAGCACAAATGTCCGATTACCATCTAACGCTTAATATGCGTTCGGGCTATGACCATAGCTACTTCTTCATCAGCAGTTTCATTGATGATCACTTATCTTTTCATGCGACATGTTTGTTTGCAGGTGAATAAAAAAGGGATTATTTTGCGTATTTAATTTGATATCAAATCGACCTCAAGAATACCCATTTTAGGATTTAGGCCGACAGAAGTAAGGTACTATGTAGATCGTTTTTTAATCACTATTAGTGTGCAAAATGAAAATCAAACTAGGTTGCCTACTTATATTATTGCTTATTTCGACTGTTAGTTTTGCAGTCGACTCTGTAAATGATATCGACACTGCTAGTTATTACTCGAACAGAGATAATCACCCCTCTGTCCTCGATAGTGAGGCCGGCAGCTATTTCATCGAATTTCAATTTGCACTGAAAAACGATCTGAAATTAACCGGTCAATGGACACACCTCTACGATCCATATAACGACGGTTATGCTGCTAGTAAAATGTTACGTCCAGTAGAATGGAGCTTAGCCAATGAGTCACGAACTTCAAGTGCTGGTGAGCTCGGAATAAATTGGACCGTGTTTGAAAGTTTACATGCCTATGCTAAAGTTCAGACAGTGAATGGATCGCCATGGATCCCCCTAGTTTCAGTGCCTCGTTTTGTAACACAAGCATCGGAACAATGGACCTTGGCTGCTGTTTCGCTTGTTTATCGTTTTTAATGCTTTCAATGCTTTTGACGCCATTGTTAAACTCACTTTTGAAATTATCCCAAAAGACCACATTTTCAATGGTTCTGGCACCTCATGTCGTTTGTGTTCAAGCGCTAGCAGCGGCCTTGTATAGCAATCTGATAACTAAAACATATTTAGAATAACTTCTCATCAAACTGGCATTGGTAGAAAAACTAACTATGCTTAAAAAGTAAACAAATCTATTAGCTGAAAACAGAAGGGACTGTATATGTACGTAGTCACTAACCGCGTCATTGGGAAAGGCAGAACTACAAAGGTATTTGGCCATACTCCGAGCCCCGCAGGCCCGAATGAACTCAGAATGCTTGAATTAAACAAAGTGAATAATAAATGGAAAGTCTCTGAAATAGACGACAAATTAACCCAAGAACAGGTAAGTCAACTAAATAAAGAACATCACCTCAATTTCGACATTAAGGCTGATTGGCATGGTTCATTGCAAGTTGCATGTAACGTATTTAAAAGAGCAAAAGTTGAAAAAAAGGCGGTTCTATTTTTCGTGCACGGATATAACAACGATATAGATGACGTGCTGAAAGCAGCAACGGATTTGGAGGCATTATATAAGGTAATCGTGGTCCCTTTTACTTGGCCAGCTAATGGTGGAGGTGCTATTTCAGGCACGGCCTCATACTTGAGTGACAAGGCAGATGCAAGGGCCTCCTCCGGCGCGTTTAACCGATTTGTTGAAAAAATTCAGTTCTTTCATACTGCGCTTTCTGAAGCTAACGTAAAATCAATCAGGCAAAGCGTCCAACACAAATATAAGGATAAAGATAATCCGATGGCTGCAGCCGCCTTGTATAGCAATCTGGTAGACAAAGCCTGTAAGGTCAAAATAAACTTGCTGTGCCACAGTATGGGGAATTATCTGCTCAAACATTCATTAATGACCAGTGATAACGCAACGTCAGAATTAGTCTTTGACAATATAAATCTAGTTGCTGCCGATACCAATAATAAGAACCATGCGAATTGGTTAGACAAAATAGATGTTCGCAACCGTATTCATGTTGTTATTAATGAGAACGATTCAGCACTAAAAGCGTCACGGGTAAAACCGGGCAAAGAACAAAGAGCGCGTCTTGGACATTATTTGAAAAGTCTCAACAGTGAACATGCGGTTTATATTGATGTAACTGAGGCCCATGAAGTAGATAGTGAACATAGCTATTATAAGGGAAGTGCGGTGAACAATAATGCACATCTAAAAGCACTGTTCAACGATTTATTTACCGGTTATAGCGTTGAAAAGAGACTCCCTTATTTTGCAGCGAATAATTATTTTAAGCTGGAATAGTCTGCGTTTAATTTTGCTCTTATTGCATGAGTTGTAAACAGCGGTATTTCTCATTAGTGGCTTGGTAATGCTATTATATGCCATGGTTAATTCCTACAATTAAAAAATCGGGCCGCAAGAAGGTCAAGACAAGGAATTAAAGGCAGAAATGTCGCGTCAGACATTTAGTTTGAAAATATTATATACAACATGAGTTTAAATTGAATAACACCACTAACGCACTTGACCATCGTCTCTCCGTCGCCCCCATGCTTGATTGGACCGATCGCCATTGTCGATTCTTCCTTCGTTTACTATCAAAACATACTGTTTTGTACACTGAAATGGTGACTACTGGAGCGATCATTCATGGCAAGGGTGATTATTTAGGCTACAACAAAGAAGAACACCCTGTGGTATTGCAGTTAGGTGGCAGTGACTCCAAAGCAATGGCGCATTGCGCTGCTATCGCCGAGCAGCGCGGTTACGACGGAGTGAATATTAATGTTGGTTGCCCTTCAGATCGGGTCAAAAACGGTAGTTTCGGCGCTTGTTTAATGGCAATGCCTGAAACGGTTGCTGAATGCGTTTCGGCGATGCGATCCGCTATTTCTATTCCAGTCACAGTTAAATGCCGTATTGGTATAGATGATATGGATGACTATGAAGGTTTGAGTCGTTTCGTCTCTCTTGTTGCTGAGGGTGGATGCGAGCATTTTATTGTTCATGCCCGAAAAGCCTGGTTGCAAGGCTTAAGTCCAAAAGAAAACCGAGATATTCCGCCATTAAATTATCAGCGAGTTTATGATTTAAAAAACGAATTTTCTCAGTTGCAAATTTCTATTAATGGCGGAATAACCACGCTTGAAGATTCTCAACAACATTTGCAACTCATTGATGGCGTAATGATGGGGCGTGAAATTTATTCAAACCCTTACATTTTAAGCAATGTTGACTCTTTACTCTATGGCCATGCAGGTGATGCTATAACAAGAGAAGAGATGGTAATAAAAATGACGGCCTACATCAAAGACCAAGTTGCACAAGGTTCAAAAGTTTGGCACATTGCGAGACATGTCTTAGGTTTGTTTCAAGGACAAGCCGGTGGTCGCATTTGGCGTCGTTACTTAAGTCAAAATGGCACGCAGAAAGACGTTTCCACGGATCTTTTGCTGCATGCTTATGAGCAAGTACTGCAAGCACAAACAAAAGCACGCGATTTTAGAGAGAGAAAAATAGACAGTTAATACGCTTATTTCTTTGCTTTTTTAGTACCGTAAACACACAATCTCAATATTTGGCTAATTTTACCAGTTCTAGTGGTTAATTTAACCACTTATCACTTCATTACATCCGTAAATTCTCGGCACTATTACATGTGAATTTATTAAGTCTATGATATTAAACAATTAATTATATTATCTCAAAGTTGGCACAACAATCGCTATAGCTAAGTGTCGTTGCCGAAAAGGCACTTAACTTAAGGTTCCGTAGCAGTAAACGTAGCCAATAATTTTTAAATTTTGAGGAAAATATCATGTCCATAAAAAAAACAGCTCTAACTACTTTATTCGTCGCTTCTATCGCGTTAGCTGGTTCAGTGCAAGCAAATGAATCACATGTTAATAATGTTTTGTCAAACATGGTTAGTCAAGCAATGAAAACTGCAAAAACAGAAATTAATCAAGAGGTTCAGAAATCAATTTTGACTTCAGCTTATAACTTAACTTTTGCAAAGGCTGTTGACCCATCTGCTCCGGCAACGCAAGTAACAATTACTGATATCGCCGGTACAAAAGGTAATGCGAAGTCTACAGAATCAATTGTTACCGAAAATAACGAAGAAAAATCTTCAGATTAGTTGCTTCGCAATTTGTTTGTTTACCAGGGAGAGAGTTATGTTAAGTCACATCAACCTTATCGGTTTACTAGTAACACCTATCCTATTTTACATAGGTAGCGCAACCGTCGTGATATGCCTTGAGCATTTCAAGTTAATTACATCCGGCCAAAGCTAAACTAGCTCGGGCAATACGACCCAGAGTTGTTCTTAATATTTTACAGTACGAAGAAATCACAGACAAAAGAGGTACTTACAATGAAAACAGTGATCAATGATAAAAGGCTATTCAGAGACGCCAACCGCGCTATTATTTCTGGGGTTTGTGCTGGCTTGGCAAAATATCTAGATATCGACCCGCTATGGGTTAGAGTTGGTGCTATCGTTAGTATGATATTTTTAACTTTTCCAACGGCATTAGCTTACGTTTTAGCAATCCTTTTGTTGCGATACAAGTAGGTAGGCTTGTACAATACAAGCTCTAGGGGCCTAGTTTTTTATTTTCAGCCGCTTAATTAATCGGCTGTCGGTGTTTCGGCTCAGCTTAACAAACGTTAAAGGATATTTATGACACAGTTTTTTTCGACTAAAACAGTTTCTGCGGGCATCTCCATTATCGTACTGTTGTTTGTATTGCTTGGTTTTTGGTGGAGTTTTGCGCCAGATACATTTAATGTTCGCCAAAATGCACAAGACATGGCGGCCCAGAAGGGTCATCAAATGGTGACGGGCTATACAACCACATCTACACTGATTAAAGTCACTGAGATGATGCTTTACAAAAAAGGCGGATACATTACTAACGATGTACTACCACCGGGCATTTTTATGGACAATATCCCTGCCTGGGAATTCGGCGTTTTAGAAATGAGTCGAGACCTCGCGCTTTCGATGCGCAAAGATTTTAGTCGCTCTCAGTCGCAGTCAATTGAAAGTCCACAATTGGTGCAGGCACAACCTTATTATAATAATGACAGCAATCGTTGGATCTTACCTTCCTCTGAATCTCGATATGAAAAAGCTATCGAGCAACTCTATTTATATCAAGCTGAACTTGGCAATATTGATAGTGTGAATACCCAGTTTTATGCGAGAGCGGACAATCTGCGTGATTGGCTAAAGCAGGTTGAAAAAAGACTCGGAAGTTTGTCACAAAAATTAAGTGCCAGCGTAGGTTCCGATGTCATTAACACCGAACTAGCCGGCGACCCGGAGGCAAGGCAGTCAACGCCGCAAAGCCTTGTTGTTAGAAACAAGACCAGTTGGTTTAAGTTAGATGATAATTTTTATGAAGCGCGCGGGGCAAGTTGGGCTCTGTTGCATTTTTTGAAGGCGATAGAAGTTGATTTTAGAGATGTTTTAGAAAATAAAAATGCAACCATAAGTTTGCGTCAAATTATTCGTGAATTAGAAGCGACTCAAGAAACTGTGTATACGCCCGTTATACTAAATGGAGACGGCTTTGGTATGTTAGCTAATCACTCGTTAGTAATGGCGAACTATATTTCAAGGGCGAATGCTGCTTTAATCGAATTATCAGAACTACTAAATCAAGGATAAAATATGAAAAAGTCACTTTTGGCTTGTGCTTTACTAGCTGCAACGTTCGTTGCCCCAGTGCAGGCTGATACCTTACTAGGCGCTTATGTTGGAGCGCAGGCGTGGAATATGGGCGCAGAGGGTGGTTTTTCGAATCAAGAATCGTCGCTTACCGACTTCACTTTTGAGGATAAAACAAATGGCTCTTTTTATGTTGCACTAGAACATCCGGTGCCAATTATACCAAATATTAAAATAAGCAGAACAATGTTGGACACGACAGGTGCTACGACACTTGCGACAGAATTCGTGTTTAACGATACGCCGTATGCTGCCACCACAATCCTAAATACTGAATTTGAAATTACAGCCACTGATTTCATTTTATATTATGAAATTCTTGATAATGACCTAGTTAGTATTGATGTTGGTATTAATGGTAAGTATGTCGATGGCACTATTCTGGTTTCTGAGGCCACTGGTAATAGGATGACGTCGGAAGATTTCTCTGGTGTTATCCCAATGGGTTACGCAAAAATTGAACTTGGCTTACCTTTCACTGGCTTAGGCTTGTATGCAGAAGGTAGTTTTTTATCAATCGACGATAATACTGCCTCTGACTTCCAAGCCGCAGTAACCTACAGTTTCGTGGAATCACTAGCTTTAGATATGACGTTGCAAGCGGGTTATAGAGCAATGACAATAGAACTTGAAGACGTAGACAATCTCTATTCAAACCTAGAGTTTTCAGGTGTATTTCTAGGGCTAGAATTCGATTTTTAAAAAAGACCATTTGATTTGCTTTTTTTTAAGTCCAAAAAGTAATAAAAAATCTGATTTAATTCTTTCAAGTTATGATTAAAAGTCGTTAACCTTAGTCCCGTACTAGCTAAGGTTAACGATAAATGACATCAAATAACGGCAATAACAATTTTTCAGCACTAACAGAACAGCAACTTCAGTTGCTTTCGAGTGCCTCCTCATCTTTAAGTAAAGAACAGCTTATCTGGGCAAGCGGCTTTTTAGCTGGCTTAGCCGGTTCAGCAAGCGCACTGCCAATACCAAGTTCAATTGAAACAACGAATCATGCCGCTTCCACGTCCACGTTGACTATCCTATATGGCTCGCAAACCGGCAACGCTAAAGGTGTTGCTAACAGTTATAAAGCCTCTGCACTTGAACAAGGCCATCAAGCAAATGTGGTAAGCATGAGTGACTACAAACCACGCCAGCTGAAAAATGAAACTCATCTTGTTGTTATTGTGAGTACTCACGGTGAGGGCGATGCGCCTGATGATGCAGTCGAATTATTTGAATTTTTAGCCAGTAAAAAAGCCCCTAAATTACCTAATCTAAAATTCGCCGTCGTGGGTCTAGGTGATACTAGTTATGAGTTTTTCTGCCAAACAGGCAAAGACTTCGAGACTCGTTTGCTTACGCTTGGCGCAACGGCGTTAGTTGAAAGGCTAGATTGTGACGTCGAGTATGATTCTGCTCTGGCTGATTGGACTACATTGTTAAATGCTAAGTTGAAGGACGAACTAACGCCAGTCGCAACCGCACAGATAATTAACTTAACACCGGCTGCCAACGCTGTCGCTGAATCTCTTTACAGCAAGAAAAACCCGTTTGTCGCTAATTTAAGTGCAGGCTTGAAGATAACGGGGCGTGATTCAGTCAAAGACATTCGTCATATTGAAATTTCTTTAGAGGACAGTGGTATTGTTTATAAGCCAGGTGATGCCTTAGGTGTTTGGTTTAGCAATGATAAAGCTGTCGCAATGCGCTTACTATCAGCGACATCAACAAGCGCTGAAGATAAAGTAATGGTGGCAGATTTAGAGCTTACGCTGCTAGATGCCCTGATCAATAAATTAGAATTAACCCTAAGTTATCCAGGCTTTGTGAAATCATATCAAGCCACCACTGGTCATGCAGAATTGGCTACGTTGATGACAGATAAAGGCGCACTAAGAGAGTATTTATCTGTCTCTCAAATTGTTGATATTGCTGAAAAATACCCAGCAAAAATTGCGGCTCAAGCCTTAGTCGATGCGCTCAGACCTATTGTGCCAAGACTCTATTCAATCGCATCAAGCCAAGCAGAAGTTGAGGATGAGGTGCATTTAACGGTCGCTCATGTTCAATACGAAGCGAACGGTTATATCAATCAAGGCGGTGCGTCCGGGTTTCTTTCAACTCGCTTGGAAGAAGGCGATAATCTAAATGTTTACGTTGAAAACAATGATAATTTTAGACTGCCATCGGATCCAAAAACGCCAATTATCATGATTGGTCCTGGCACAGGCATCGCGCCATTTAGAGCTTTCATGCAAGAAAGAGATGTGACAGAAGCCGAAGGTAAAAACTGGTTGTTTTTCGGTAATCCTAATTTCACTCAGGATTTTCTTTATCAAACTGAATGGCAGGGCTACTTAAAGTCAGGTTTGTTAAGCAAAATAAGTTTAGCGTTTTCGCGTGATCAAGCTACTAAAATTTATGTGCAAGACAGATTAAAAGAAAATGGTAAAGAAGTATTTGAATGGCTAGAGCAAGGCGCACACGTTTACATTTGTGGTGACGCTTTAAGAATGGCCAAAGATGTCGAAACAACACTATTGGCCTTAGTCGCCGAACACGGCGATAAAACGGCTACGCAAGCAAAAGAATACCTAACAAACTTACGTAAATCAAAACGCTATCAGAAGGACATTTATTAATGAATGATGACAGCAAGTTCAAAGTTGAAGGTAAATTCTCTGATAATGAGCGATTAAAAGGTCAGAGTAATTTACTTCGTGGCACGATCACCGATGATTTGAAAGACGACGTGACGGGCGGATTTACAGCGGACAACTTCCAACTCATTCGCTTCCATGGAATGTACCAACAAGATGATCGTGATGTTCGTGCAGAACGAATGAAGCAAAAGCTAGAGCCTTTGAATAACGTGATGTTGCGAGCTCGATTACCAGGTGGCGTTATTAAACCTGAGCAATGGTTGGTTATTGATAAATTTGCAGCTGACTATACGATATATGGCAGTATTCGCTTAACAACCCGTCAAACTTTTCAGTTTCACGGGGTGCTAAAGCCGAATATGAAGTTGATGCATCAAACCTTGCACAAAGCGGGTATTGATTCTATTGCAACAGCGGGTGATGTTAACCGCAATGTGCTGTGTACGTCCAACCCAGTTGAATCACAAGTACATAAGCAAGCTTGGGATTGGGCGACAAAAATTAGTGAGCATTTATTACCTAAGACTAATGCCTATGCTGAAATTTGGCTAAACGGCGAAAAGGTGGAGTCAACGCAAGAAGACGAACCCATTTTGGGCAAAAGCTATTTGCCCCGTAAATTTAAAACAACCGTTGTTATACCGCCACAAAATGATGTAGATGTGCACGCTAACGATTTGAGCTTCGTTGCCATTGCAGAAAAGGGCGAACTTATTGGCTTCAACGTGCTTGTAGGTGGTGGTTTGGCAATGACCCACGGCGATCATACAACGTTTCCGCGTAAAGCCGATGATTTTGGTTTTATTGCGTTGCATAAAACATTAGATGTAGCCGAAGCAGTGGTATCAACGCAGCGCGATTGGGGTAACAGAGTTAATCGCAAAAACGCAAAAACGAAATATACGATTGAACGCGTTGGTGTTGAAAACTTTAAAGCGGAAGTAGAACGTCGTGCGGCCTTGAAATTTGAACCAAGTAAAGCATATGAGTTTACTAGCCGTGGGGATCGTTTTGGATGGGTCGAGGGCATCGATGGTAAACACCACTTAACACTATTCATTGAAAACGGCCGAATTTTAGATTATCCAGGTAAAACACTGAAGACAGGCTGTGCCGAAATCGCAAAAATACATCAAGGTGATTTTAGGTTAACTGCCAATCAAAACTTAATTATTGCTGGTGTGCCTGCGGAACAGAAAGTAAAAATAGAGGCCTTAGCTATTGCGCATGGCTTGATGCAAGCAAGCGTATCGAATCAGCGTAAAGACTCAATGGCTTGTGTGTCTTTACCTACTTGTCCACTCGCTATGGCTGAAGCTGAGCGTTATTTACCTGCCGCAGTTACCGAAATTGAAGGCATACTTGCAAAACATGACATGCAGGATGAAAGCATTATTTATAGAGTAACCGGCTGTCCGAATGGTTGTTGTCGGGCAATGTTGGCTGAAGTTGGTTTAGTAGGTAAAGGGCCGGGTAAGTATAACTTCCATATTGGAGGTGATCGTCAAGGCACCAGAATTCCTCGAATGTTTAAAGAAAACATTACTGACACTGAAATTATGAGCCTTTTGGATGGGTTAATTGGCCGTTGGTCTAAGGAAAGAAATAAAAAAGAAGCGTTTGGTGACTATGTGATTAGAGCGGGCATAATTGCACCTGTTGTCGATTCGGCTAGGGACTTTTATGACTAACTTAGCAAGGCAAATAAAGCCTGAAGGCAATCTGGATTTTAATGTTGATACGACTTTTCTCACTGAATTAAATCAAACACTTGAAGCGATGTCGGTAATAAAGCGGGTTGAGTGGGCGTTGGATAATTTACCCAGTAATCATATGGTGTCATCTAGTTTTGGTGCACAATCAGCAGTAATGCTGCACTTACTAAATGAGGTTGCACCGGGTATTCCGGTGGTACTTACTGACACCGGTTACCTATTCCCTGAAACGTATCACTTCATTGATGAATTGACGACGCGGTTAAACCTTAATTTACACGTGTATAGTGCTAAGACAAGTCCGGGCTGGCAAGAAGCTCGGCATGGGAAACTATGGGAACAGGGCGTAGAAGGTATTCAAACATATAATAAATTGAATAAAGTCGAACCAATGCAGCGTGCAATTGATGAGCTTGAAGTCAAAACTTGGTTCGCGGGCTTGCGTAGAGAGCAATCCGATTCGCGTGGCAAACTGAAGGTCTTACAAAAGCAAAGCAAGCAATTTAAATTTCATCCCATACTTGATCAATCAAACAAGCAGTTGCATGAGTATCTCAAAGCGAATCAGTTACCATACAATCCTCTGTGGGATAAAGGGTTCGTATCCATTGGTGATTGGCACACGACTGCCGCTTTAAAAGACGGTATGACGGAGCAAGATACTCGGTTCTTTGGCTTGAAGCGCGAGTGTGGCTTACATGAATTTGGTGATGGGGATGGCATTTAAGACAGTTGATACGAATAACCCGATAGCACCGCTAACTAAACACAAGTTGACTTATTGACCAATAAAACGACTCATCGCACACGCTATTATTAACCTCGTAAAGCAACTTGGATTAAGCGCTATTGCCGAAGTTGGACAGAGTGGAAGCCACGCTAACTAAATGTTAAAGCTAAGAACAGATGAGGCGCAAGGTTACCTATTTTACTAGGCCGATGCCATTTAAGCATCTAAAAGCGTATTTACTGTCGCATAACGATGATAAAGTTGTCTTTGGTAATACCTAAAAGCAACTTTTAATAGTTAGTTAGCCTTGATGTTTCGATGTAGTGGTCTGTTTGTTATATTAAATAGTCGATTAATTGCGTAAAAAGACTAATAATTCATGGTTTTGTCGTTTATCTGTAATATAAATGTAATATTAGTGTGATTGCGCTTGAGTTTTAGGTTATAGATGAGTATACTCAGATTACTGTTAATTCACCGAGAACTGATATGAAGTATTTAAAAGTCATCATGTTAATAACAGTTTCTGCGATCGCAATGTCTGCGAACGCAAAGTCCGGTGAAGCTAAGTTGTTCAATTGCATGGATAAAACTACATTTGAAGTAAATAGTGAATGTATGAGTAAACAAATAGCATCAAATTTAGTCTTCGTACGAGCTGAAGAAGCTGTAATTCAAAAAGCCAGCGATGTAAGTGATAGAGCAATAGCTACTATGACTTTCAATCCCAAAACAATGTCGATTGATATTGTGGCGCATAGAGACGCATATTTAGCTAAAAACTAAAAACGCATTCGTAAGATACAAAAAAACCTCCTAATAAGAGGTTTTTTTTTGTCTATATTGACTAGTAAAAAAACTATTCAAGGGCGAGGATTGAGGATATATGGCTTTGCCAACCTTGTATTCACAAAATACTCAGTTGTCCTGCTAGGAGTCTATCGATGATGCTGGTATTAAAACAAACGCTTAGTGCGAGCTTGTTTTGTATAGCATATCCGGCTAACTATGGGCTGAGCAATAATTTGTTAATAATTCAGAAATCAAGAGAAAGGATGCCGGAGCATCCTTTCTTATTAAACTTATTAATTAAGCCGATTGAGGCTCTAGGTAAAAGGAGTACATTATTCGCCACTTCTGCTTTTGAACCGCGAGTGTGTGTTTTAACTCTTTATATTTGAAATCAAGCTCTAAGCGCTCATATGTTGCCTTTAAATTTTTCTTCTTCATATTCACTAAGCGTTTCTTAGTTGCATAATATTCAACCATGCGATGCATCAAAACGTCGTATTCATATTGAATTTTGGCAACAATTTCTTCAGCGTTTGGTAAGTGTACCGCCTTATCTTGCGCATATTTTAGCTGCATTTCTAATTTAGCCTTTTCAATGCGTTCTTCAGTACCAGTTCTAAGATTGGTCGTTAGCTTTAAAAATGATAAGCCTTTTATCATCCATTTGGTTGGATCAAACTGCCACCATTTCACGCCATTTCTATAGTCATATTCGAATATATGGTGGAAATTATGGTAACCCTCCCCAAATGTAAAGAGAGCTAAAATACCATTGTCCCTAGCTGAGTTTTTATCAGTGAAGGGTCGCGAACCCCACATGTGCGCCAATGAATTTATGAAAAACGTAACATGATGAACCAACACAATTCTAGTAATACCAGCTAGTAGCATCATGCCTAAGATGTCACCATTTAACCAACCTAATAATGCCGTAATACCAAAATTTGACAGCAACACAATAGGCAGGTAGTGCTTGTGTTGCCACATAACTATTTTTTCTTTTTGTAGGTCTTTGCAATTGCTGTAGTCTGCATAACGAGTGGAGTGATATTCACGCAACATCCAACCCATATGAGAAAACCAAAAACCTCTTTTCGCCGAGTAGGGGTCCGCATCATTAACATCAACGTGTTTATGGTGCACACGGTGATCAGATGACCAATGTAAAATACTGTTTTGCACAGTCATTGCGCCACCAACGGCCAATATAAATCGGACAACAGGATGAGCGCTATACGTTTTGTGTGACCAAAGACGGTGATAACCAGCAGTAATCGACATGCCAGTAAAATAAAATAAGAAAATGGCGGCGCCTACTTCGAACCAGTCGAAACCGTAGGTTAGTGCCCAAATTGGTGTCCCTACCAATGCAATCAGCGTCAGGACACTAAAAATTAAAACGTTGGTAATTATAATGGGCGGTTTTTTCAAGAGATACCTTTAGATTTGAACTTACAACTGTACGTTAATTTAACTTTTGTTGGCTGACTTGGCAAGAAATAAAGTTCTTAAAATTACATTTTTTGATGTATTCTAGTTATATATGAATAGACAAGAACAAAAACTCCAAACAAGACAACGTATAGTTGATGCCGCGTTTAGTTTATTGAACGAAGATAAAAGTTTATCTGCAATGAGCCTGCGTGAGGTAGCTCGCGAAGCCGGAATCGCACCGACTTCTTTTTATGGGCACTTCACTGATATTAATGAATTAGGTTTAACATTGGTTGATGAGGCAGGCTTGGCACTGCGCCAGCTCATGCGACAAGCTAGGCAGCGAATTGAAGCTGGTGGAGGCGTAATCGACATTTCTGTTGATACATTTATGGAGTTTATTACGGATAATAAGAACGTATTCCGTTTATTGTTGCGCGAGCATACAGGCACCTCTGGCGCGTTTAGAGCGGCGGTTGCCCGAGAAATACAGCACTTCATAGAAGAGCTAAGTGACTATATTGTATTACAATTAAAACTACCCAGAAGTATCGCCACCATGCAGGCCGAGGCCATGGTTAAGCTCGTGTTCAGTGCTGGGGCCGAGGCCCTTGATTCGGATAAGCCATGTGTGGCTGAAACTGCAAAACGAGTCAAACTTCAGCTTCGATTTGTGCAACTTGGGGCAGTAAAATACGCTTCACGTTGAAATCTGCAGCATTCAACCCTTATAGTCGACGCTCCAAATACACACCACTTTCAATATGACCAGTAAATGGAAACTGATCAAATACGGCTGCACGTTTAATCTCGTGGGTTAAACATAAGCTCTCTAAATTTTCTGCAAGCGTAAGCGGGTTGCATGAAATATAGATAATGTTATCGAATTGCTGAATAAGGTCGAGTGTTTTGTCATCAATACCGGCACGAGGAGGATCAACTAGCACAGTCGAAAAATCATATTTGGTCAAATCAATATCGCTTAAGCGACGAAACTCTCTGACGCCGGACATCGCTTCAACAAATTCTTCACTTGAGAGTCTCACAATAGTGAGATTGTCGACTTTATTCATTTCAATATTAAACTGCGCAGCGTTGACCGATGTTTTTGATATTTCTGTTGCTAATACGTTTTTAAAGCAACCGGCCAGAGGAACTGAGAAATTACCAGCTCCACAATATAACTCGAGTAAATCTCTATTTTTGTCACTCACTTGAGCCATCGACCACTCAATCATACTACAATTGACCCTGGCGTTAGGCTGAGTAAAGCTATTTTCAATTTGTTTGAATTGGTAAGTTCGCTTATTGATACACAGTTCTTCAATAACAAAGTCGTTGTCCAACATGACTTTTTGTTTCTTCGAGCGACCAATAAAACTTATTTTCAAATAACTCGGGAATGTTGCTTTCAACTGTTTTATTTCGTCTTCCCAAGTCTGATCTAGTGCCTTGTGATAAATCAATGTGACTAATAGTTCTTCAGTGAGTGTACTCAAGTAGTCAACCTGAAAAAGTTTTCTTCTGAGTATTTCATTTCCTTTTAACGCAGACGTCATTAAGGTCATACCTTTGTTAATGATTTCGCTCGCCGCGTCCAATTGGTCAACTCGATATTGTTCTTTATTCACTTTATCGAACATGATGTGGTAGGTATCGGGGCCATCATGCCAAATCCGAAACTCTGCTCTCATTCTGAAATGTGTTGGTTGAGAGGCGTAGATATCAATATCTGATTGGTAAAATGAAGAGAGTAAGTTGATGACTGTATTGCTTTTTTCATCAAGTTGTTGTTGATATTTTTCGGTTAGTTGGTGCGACATGTATTACCTAAATATTTATTTTAGAGAGTGAATTGTAAAGTTTTTTAAAAATTTACCAAGTTAAAGCTAAAGGTTTTATTTTTGGGTGCCGATAACAAATGCGAGGCTAAAGAGGGATTGGTAATGAATTTAAGTGAAATTAAAGCTACACAGTCAGACCAACCAAAGATGGTTCGTCCTGAAGTTGCACTTGACAAACAACTACGACAGGGTGGGTTGATGCAAGCCAAAGAGCTTCAGCAATCTTTTGTAAGTGAAAATCAAGGCATTTCGGATAGTCGAAAAGTGGCTGCACGTGTCTTAGGTGTGTCTATTAGTCACACCTTGACGATTGAGGGTCGAGCAGCTGATGTAACCGCAAAAAATAAAGAAGATGAACAGACCGCTAAAATGCCGCTCTTTGATTTTGAAGAGGTTGCGCGTAACGTTCTGAGTTTTGTTGGTAATGTTATTAAAAAAGCATCAGCGGATGGCGCATCTGATGACAAGCTCAGTTCACTATTTGATCAAGCTCGCTACGGCGTGTCCAAAGGCATTAAACTAGCCGAAAATGAATTGGGGGCAAACTCTACCGACGAAGTTAAGCAAGGAATTGCCAAAAGTAAGGCATCCATTTTTGATGGAATTCAAAAGCTAGAAACCAGTATTTTTGATAAAACAGAAAAAAACGATACAATCGTAAGTGATTCTTTATCCTTACAGAAAGCAGAATTGAGCGAATTTTCAGTGCACACTCGAGACGGTGACGAGGTTCAGATTCGTTTTGGCGTGCGCGAAAGCACGTCCAAAGAAAGTTTTATGGCATATAATGGTATTTTACAAGGCAGTCTTATTTATCAGCAGACAAGTAGTTTTTCTCTGCAAATAAAGGGCGACCTCGATGAGGCTGAACTCCAAGCGATTGGTGATTTAGTCGCACAAGCGGATGATGTTGCCAACACCTTTTACCATGGCGATATTGAAAAATCGTATAACAAAGCACTTGAAATTGGATTCGATAACAAAGAGTTATCTAGTTTTGCGTTGCAGTTAACTAAAGTAGAAAGCTCACAAAAGATTCAAAAGTATGGTGAGGTGCAGCAATATTCTGAAACGCCAAGTGTCGATTTGAAAGCGCCTAAAGCAGTTGCTGAATATTTGAATAAAGTCTTAGAGGGTATGAATCGAGCTGCACAGCAATTAGGCTCGCAAGAAGATTTCAAATCGGTGATCAATAGTTTAGTGAATGAAATGAAAGACGTTCAGGTACCTGATATCTTGAGTGCGATCAACAGATTCCATACATTTAATACAAAACTATTGGATAATTTAAATATAGAAAAACCATCCTTTGCCGCAAATGAAAAGCCCGCTGAATAGCGAGCTTTTATATATTCGAAAGAAAGATAAGTTTAAGCCACTTTATCCTTAGCGGGCCTAACCTTTATTGTTCTCTCTTGAAACTCTGAATCATTTAACTTGTCGATCATTGAATCAGCTTGTTGTGCAGAGACTTCGACAAATCCAAATCCTTTTCTTTTTCCAGTTCGTTTATCTTTCATTAGTCGTACTGACCTAACATAACCGAAAGTTTCAAAATGTTCTTTTACTATTTGTTCGTTAGCACGATACGGCAGGTTACCTACATATAAAGTGGAAACGTCTTCATCAGATTCATCATCATGATCATCATTCGAAGTAGCTGAACTAGTAGCTGAACTAGTCGCTGAGGTCGATGCTGCAGCAGCATTAGATTTTGTCATGCTGCTTAATATAATAATTAAAACAGCGTTGAGAATGACCCCAACTGCAAACATCGACTTTTCAATACTTGTTGATCCTTCTCCAAGTATTAGACCTGCGACATAAAAGCCAATCACAGCCAAGATGACTGAAGCCACGAATAATAGTGGCGTTTTAACGGATACCATAACCTTTCCTTCTCTTATTTTTGTTAACGTTATGTAAAAGGCGCTTATAATATGACGGTTTTATGTCAGATTTGCTAGTACTGTGTTCATTGACTGGGATATTTATTACTAATTGTTCGTATTTCAGTCGATGTGGGTAGATTTAAAGCATATAAAGCTTTGATTCGTGAATTTTTCAATTTATTTTAGAAAAAGACTTGAACATATTTCATATATCTCTATTATGCGCCTCTCTTCAACGCAGACATCCAAACAAACGTTCGGAAGTTGAGTTGAGAGAAAAGTTTTAGCGCAGTTTGAATTGGTTTTACCGGCAGTGTCGGTTAAGAACGAATTCACAAAGAAGTGTTAAAAAGCTTGACAATAAAAACCATGTAGGTAGTATATGCATCCCGCTTGAGAGGGCAC
>Ga0307981_1001427_pt1 | contig 21446 bp, 20 predicted proteins | sample OrgLakmetagen987_FD_201849 | JGI IMG/M metagenome (GOLD analysis project Ga0307981, IMG submission 201849) | Saline water microbial communities from Organic Lake, Antarctica - #987 | ecosystem: Environmental > Aquatic > Non-marine Saline and Alkaline > Saline | place: Antarctica: Organic Lake... | reverse complement strand
CGCGCGACGACGAGGCCGTGGCCTCCGTCGCGCCAGATGTCGAGGTGTTCTTGTCGTCCATGTCCTATTCTCCTTCGATCGAAAAATAGCGCTCAGAACTGTCTCAAGAAACCGTGCCCCAACCCACCCATAACGGCCATCGCAGGCTCTCTGGTTGCGCTCACTGTAGGGAAACCCAGTGGTTTTTGACGAGCAGCGCCAGAGAGCCGCCTATGTATGCGCGTGCAAACGACCGATTCAACATACCTATGTGGATTGTAAAGCCAGCTCACAATGGGCAGGATCAGCTCAATTCACCATAAGGATGGCCATATGACGCTGATCGGCTATGCCCGAGTCTCGACCGAAGACCAGACGACAGCGCCTCAGGCCGAGGCCCTGCGGGCCGCAGGCTGCACGGTGATCCGCGAGGAGCAGGCCTCTGGCGCGAAACGTGCACGTCCGGTGCTCAACAAGCTGCTGAAGGAGATCAAGGCCGGCGAGACCCTCGTGGTGGTCCGGATCGACCGTCTCGCGCGGTCCCTTTCGCACCTTCTGGAGGTCATCGAGGGGCTGGAGGCCCGTGGTGCACACTTCCGGTCCCTCGGGGATCCCATCGACACGGCGAGCCCGCAGGGCAAGTTCACGCTGCAGATTCTGGGCGCCACGGCCGAGTTCGAACGCTCCCTGATCCGGGAGCGCACGATGGCCGGACTGGCCTCGGCGCGCGCGCAGGGCCGCACCGGCGGCAACCCGGCTCTGAGGGCCCGAGATCCGCAAGCCATCAAGGCCCTCTCGGCTGCCCGTCAGGATCATTACATGCAATCGCTCATCGACTCGGCGGCGGATTGGGTGCCGGTGGTCAAGGCCAACCGGCCTGCCCTGACCTGGGACCAGGTCACGACGCTGGTGAACCGTGGCCTGCCCGACGGCAAGCCGCACTGGAGCAAGGAGCGCCTGATGCGGGCCGCCCGTTTCTTCGTGCGGGACAACCTTCTTCCAAAGGAGGTGCTCGGGCGCGCAAAGCCCAGCCTCAATGCGGATCGCATCGGCGGTCTTGATCCGGTCTTTGTTCTGGCGGGCCTGAAGACCCGCTCACCGAAGATGACGCTCAAGGATCTTGCCGCGTCACTGGAGGGCATGCATATCAAGACACCGCGCGGCAGCCACACATGGTCGACATCCACCGTCGCCCACATGCTGTTGGTCGCAAAACAGCGCGGTCTGTTGGGATGACGAATAGTGATCAGGGCGAACTTTGCGATTTAACTTGGTCTGACCCTCAATAAGCTATCGCAAGCTGCCTTTCACGCGCAGCATAGCCCAAGCTGTTCTTACCACGGACAAGCGGGAAACGACCCCGTTCAGGTATGACCGCTTCCTTAATCGTTGTCTCGGCCAGACGCGACATGTTGAGACCAAGCGACCGCGCGGTTTTCCGTGACCTATGCTGGATGCGCGGTTACGGTCCGGCGTTCCCGAGGCAGAGAGGTCAAAATTCAATTCCGGCCACAGCTTGCGGGCGGGCCTTGCCAGTTCCGCCGAGGTCGAGGAGTTTTTCGTCCAGAAGCAGCTTGGACACGCCAGCGCCGAGATGTCCCACCGCAACCAGCGCCGGCGGGACCGGTTCCGCGTGAACCTGACCAAGGCCGCCGGGTTGTGACCCTTAAAAGGGGTTTTCCAGCGCGGCCCCCGTCGGTTCGAAATCGCTGACGTTTCCCGTCACCACCGTTGCGCCATGCCGCAGCGCCGAGGCCGCGATCATCAGATCGGCGCCGCTGTGCCCCAGCTTGGCCGACAGCGTGCCCCAGATGCGCGCATCCGCGGCCTCGAAACCAAGAATACGGTCGGAAAACAGCAGGACCGTGCGATCAAGCCAGATGCGCAGGTCGCGCGCAAAGGTGGGGTCTTTCCTGTCCTGCTGGTGGATCCCGCGCTCGATCTCGCCAAGCGTGATGACGCTCAGGAAAAGGTCCTGCTCGGCCTTCCCGCGCAGCCACGTCGCGACGCGGGGCGCGCGGTCCGCGCGACGCACAGCCGAAATGACCTTGGTATCAAGGATATACATCAAAAGCTGACGTCTCGCGGGGTGGCCTTGGCGCGCGGCACGTCCTCTCCGGGGAAGGCCAGCAGGTGATCGGCAAAGCTCTCTCGCGCGCGCACGGCCCCTTGAACAAGTCGGTGGTATTCATCCGCAGAGAGGATGACCACAGCCGGTTTCCCCCGCCGCGTAACCTCTTGCGGGGCGCCCGCAAGGGCGGCATCGACAACCGCACTGAACTTGTTTTTCGCGTCCTGAACTGTCCACATCGGGCCATACCTAGCTAGCTACCTGTCTAGCTGACATAGGCGCTCATACAACACAGGTCAAGGACTCCGGCGGTTGCGGTGCCACCTGCTACCCAACCGCCATGGCCGCCCTATGTCCTGACGGGAACCAAAATCCGGAGCATCCGATGATCCTTTACATCGTCACCGCCGTCATTTTCCTTGCCATCGACGCGGTCATGCTGACCTACGTGATGAAGCCGATCTTCACGCGGCATCTGGGCGACGCGATGCGCGACAGCCCGATGTTGGCACCGGCGGGGCTGTTCTATCTGGCCTATGTGGCGGGTCTGGTATTCCTCGTCTCGGCCCCCGCCCTGCGCGAGGCGGTGCCTGCGCGCGCGGCCCTGCATGGCGCGATCATCGGCGCGATGGCCTACGGCACCTACGAATTCACCTCGATGGCGATCATGAAGGACTGGTCGTGGCAGATGGTGGTGACGGACACGACCTGGGGTGCCGTGCTGACGGGCTTTTCCGCATGGGCCGGCGTCGCGATCATGTTGCGCTTTCAAGGCTGAGCCGCCGGTCTGACAGGCGTCGCAGCCCTGCAGAACCGGCACGACCGGCCCGTCAGGGGTCTTGACATGCTCCCTCCCCTGCCCCGTGATCGGCACGACAGCGCCCCGCACCGACCAGAAAGGCCCCCCATGAACGATCTTTCCAACATGTCGCTGACCCAGATGGACCAGCTCAGCCTGTTTCATCCGGTCAGCTCGATCAGCGACCTGCAAAAGAACGGCCCCGTGATCTACACCCACGGCGACGGCGTCACCGTGACCCGCGAGGGCGGACAGACGCTGATCGACATGGGGGCGGGGCTGTGGTGCGTGAACGTGGGCTACGGGCGCCGCAAACTGGTCGAGGCCGGCGCCACCGCCATGCAGAACCTCAGCTTCCAGCACTTTTTCGGCGGGGCGGCGGCAGAGCCCACGATCCGGCTGGCCGACCGGCTGCTGGGGCTGTTCCGCGACACCGTGCCGGGGTCCGACATGGCGCGGGTCTTCTTCGGCAACTCCGGTTCCGACGCCAATGACACGGCGGTCAAGCTGGTCACGCTTTACAACAACCTGCGCGGCAAACCCGCCAAGAAAAAGATCATCTCGCGCGACGGGGCCTACCACGGCCTGACCCTTGCTTCGGCCAGCCTGACGGGAATCAAGGGCTACCACACCGCCTTTGATCTGCCCCTGCCCAATACGCTGCACACCGGCGGCCCGCATTACTACGCCTTCAAGCAAGACGGCGAAACCGAGGCCGCCTTTACCGACCGACGCATCGCGGAAATCGAGGCGATGATCGACCGCGAAGGGGCCGACACCATCGCCGCCTTCATCGCGGAACCCGTCATGGGCACCGGCGGTGTCTTCCTGCCGCCCGAAGGCTATTTCGCCCGCCTGCAAGAGGTGCTGGACCAACACGATATCCTGTTGATCGCGGACGAGGTCATCACCGGCTTTGGCCGCACCGGTCAGTGGTTCGGGTCGGGCACCTACGGGCTGCGCCCCGATATCGTGTCGCTGGCCAAGGGGCTGACCAGTGCCTATTTCCCCATGTCGGCCTCGATCATATCGACCCGCATGTGGGAGGTGTTCGCGGATGCCTCCGACGACATGGGCGCCGTGATGCACGGCTTTACCTATTCGGGCCATCCGGTCGGCGCGGCCATCGCACTGGCGAACCTTGATGTGATGGAGCGTGACGCCCTCGTCTCGAACGCAGCCGAACTTGGGCCGGTGCTGCTGCAATCGCTGCGCGACAGGGTCGGCGACAATCCTTACGTGGGCGATATTCGCGGCGTGGGGCTGATGGCGGCGGTGGAATTCGCGGGCTTCCCCACGGGCACTACGGCGCACAAGATCGTGGCGCGCCACGCGCTGGACAAGGGCGTGCTGACCCGCGCGCTGCCCTTCCTGCCGGTCACGTCCTTTTCACCGCCGCTGTCGATCACAGCTGCGGAAATCGACACGGCGACCGATCGCTATGCCGCGGCCCTGAAAGCCGCGATGCCGGAATTGGACGCCTTGAAGGCATGAAAAAGGGGCGCCGCCGAAACCGGCGGCGCCCCTCAATTCACAATCTGGCGGTTCAGTCGCGCAGGTCGGCGGGCAGCAGGTCCTGCGGCATGTTCTGGTAGCAGACCGGACGCAGGAACCGGCGAATCGCCAGCGTGCCGACGCTGGTCGCGCCAAAGTTGGTCGAGGCCGGGAACGGCCCACCGTGCACCATCGCATCCGCCACTTCCACGCCGGTCGGGAAACCGTTGACCAGCACGCGGCCCGCCTTGCGCTCCAGCACCGGCACCAGCGGACGGGCGGCATCGGTGTCGCCGCTGTCCATCTGCAACGTCGCGGTCAACTGACCGTGCAGCCCGCGCGCGATCTCTCCGACCTGCGCCGCGTCCTTGGCCCGCACGACGATACCGGCGGGGCCGAACATTTCCTCAGCCAGTTCGGGATGCGACAGCCAGTCGTCGCCCGACACTTCGAACATCGCGGGCGCGCCCTTGCGCCCCTCGCAGGCGGTGTGGACATGGGCTTTCAACCCGTCGATGCCCGCGACCTTGGACGTGCTCGACTGATAGCCCTTGGCCACGCCGCCGGTCAGCATCGGTTGCGCATCGACGCCCGACAAAACCTCGGCGGCGGCGGTGACGAAGGCGTTGGCCCCCTCGCCCTCTTGCAGGATCAGGAGGCCGGGGTTGGTGCAGAACTGCCCCACACCCATCGTCAGCGACCCAGCCCATGCGGTGCCGATGTCACCACCCCGCGCGGATTGCGCGGCGGGCATCACGAAGACGGGGTTGATCGCGCCCAGCTCGCCGTAGAACGGGATTGGCTCGTCGCGGCCCATCGCCAGATCGAACAGCGCCTTGCCGCCCCCGAAGGATCCGGTGAAGCCCACGGCGCGGGTGACCTCGTGCAGCACAAGCGCTTCGCCCGCCTCGGTGGTGTTGGACTGGACGAAGCCGAATACGCCCTTGGGCATGCCCGTCTTTTCGATGGCCGCATGGATCGCCTGCGCGACCAGCTCGCCGCAGCCGGGGTGCCCGGGGTGGCCCTTGTAGACGACGGGGCAACCCGCAGCCAGTGCGGCGGCGGTGTCGCCACCGGCGGTGGAAAAGGCCAGCGGGAAGTTCGACGCGCCGAAAACACCCACCGGACCAAGGGGCCGCTGGATCATCCGCAGATCGGGGCGCGGCATGGGCTGGCGGTCGGGCAAGGCTTCGTCATGGCGACGGTCAAGGTAGTCGCCCGCGCGGATATGGCTGGCGAACAGGCGGATCTGGTTCGCCGTGCGCGGCAGTTCCACGGACCGCAGGCGCGGCTCGGGCAGGCCTGTCTCGGCCATGCCGACCTCGGTGATGGCATCGACGCGCGCCTCGATCTCTTCTGCGATGGCGTCAAGGAAATTGGCACGCTCTTCGCGCGTGGTCCAGCCGTAGGTTTCAAAGGCGGTTTCGGCGGCCCGCATGGCGGCGTCGATCTCGGCCTTGCCGCCGTTGCATACGGTCATCGGCTTGCCCGATACAGGATCGGACTCAAAGGTGTTTCCGCCCTCTGTCCAGGTTCCGTCAATCAGGTGGCGTCCATTCAGGTCGGTCATAGTTTGCTCCGTTCAGTCAGTCGTGGAAAGGGTCGTCCGCGATGCGGCGGCCCAGCATGAATGCATCGGCGACATGGATCAGCGGGCTGCTGTCCACATCAGATTGGCCCTGTGCGACAAGCGTCGCGAAGTGCCGGTAAAGGTCGGGATATTCGCCCGGTTCGGTCAGCGTCTGTTCCGCTCCGTCGATGAACAGGCGCGATCCGCCCTCGGTCAGGCGCAGGGGGCCCGCGTCGGTCTCGACGGCGATTTCCCATATTTCGCCACCCTGCTGCCGCCAGTCGAAACCGGCGGTGGCGTCGATAGAGCCCCCGTCCGTAAAGGTCAGGTCGGCTGCGATGGGCGTGTCACGGTTGGCCGGAAAGGTCAAATCCGCCGCCGTCAGATGAAGCGGCACCGGGCAGATCGCCGTCAGGATCGACAGCGCGTTGATGCCGGGGTCAAAGACACCCAGCCCGCCCGGCTCCCAGATCCAGTCCTGACCGGGGTGCCATTTGCGCACGTCTTCCTTCCAGTCGATGCGGATGCGCGTGACACGCTTGTCCGCCAGCCAGTCCCGCGCCGGGGCGACGCCCGCCGCATGGCGCGAATGCCACGTGGCGAACAGGGTCACACCGGCGTCGCGCGCCAGAGCATCCAGCGTCCGCACCTCGGCCACCGTGGCACCGGGCGGCTTTTCCAGCATTACGTGACGGCCCGCCGCAATGGCAGCCTTGGCAGCGGCAAAGCGCGGCAAGGGCGGCATGCACAGCGACAGCGCTGCGATATCAGGCCGCGCATCCAGCAGCGCCGCGACGGTGTCGAAGTTCGCGATACCGGCGACACCGCCCGACCGGCTGACCGTCGCGGCCAGATCATAACGCGGATCGGCGGCCAGAGCCGGAATATGCTGGTCGCGGGCAATCTTGCCCACGCCGACGATGGCGATCTTGATCGGGTCAGTGGCTGTCACGGGGCACCTCGTTTCCACGGCATCCCTTGAGGAAGTCAAAGTCGGCCCCCGTATCGGCCCCTTCGACATGATCGTGAAACAGCTTGGTATAGCCGCTTTCAGGCCCGTCCGTCGCAGGCGTCCACGCCGCCAGCCGGTCCGCCAGCTCCGCATCGGAGATATCCAAATGCAGCCGCCGGTTCGGCACGTCCAGTTCGATCATGTCGCCCGTCCGCACCACGGCCAGCGGGCCACCCACTGCCGCCTCGGGGGCGGTGTGCAGCACGACCGTGCCATAGGCCGTGCCCGACATGCGCGCGTCCGAGATACGGACCATGTCGGTGATCCCCTTTTTCAGCACCTTGGGCGGCAGCCCCATGTTGCCGACCTCGCTCATGCCCGGATAGCCCTTGGGACCACAGTTCTTCATGACCATGATGCAGGTCTCGTCGATATCGAGCGCATCGTCGTTGATCCGCGCCTTGTAGTCGTCGATATCCTCGAACACGACCGCACGGCCCCGGTGCTGCATCAGCGCAGGCGTCGCGGCGGACGGTTTCAAGACCGCGCCGTTGGGCGCCAAATTGCCCCGCAGCACGGCGATGCCGCCCGATGCGGCCAGCGCCTTGTCCACCGGCAGAATCACGTCCTCATTCCAGTTCTGCGCGTCCTTGACCTCGTCCCAGATGCCGCCGCCCGACACGGTCAGCGCATCGCGGTGCAACATGCCCGCCTCGCCCAGACGTTTCAGCACGACAGGCAGGCCACCGGCGTAGAAGAATTCCTCCATCAGGTATTTGCCCGAGGGCATCAGGTTCACGATCGTCGGCACATCGCGGCCCAGCCGGTCCCAGTCGTCCAGCGTCAGATCGACACCGCAGCGCCCCGCCATCGCAAGGATATGCACCACGGCATTCGTGGACCCGCCAATCGCGCCATTGACGCGGATCGCGTTCTCGAAGGCCTCTTTCGTCATCACGTCAGACGGCTTCAGATCGTCCTTGACCATCTGCACGATACGCCGCCCGGTCAGCTGCGCCATGACCCTGCGCCGCGCATCGACAGCGGGGATCGCGGCGTTGCCCGACAGCGCCATGCCAAGCGCCTCGGCCATGCTGGCCATGGTGCTTGCGGTGCCCATCGTGTTGCAGGTGCCGGACGACCGGCTCATCGCCTGCTCGGCCTCAAGGAAATCTTCCTGGCTCATCTTGCCGGCCTTGATATCCTCGGACATCTGCCACAGCGCGGTGCCCGACCCAACCCGTTCGCCCCGGAACCAGCCGTTCAGCATCGGCCCGCCGGTCACGACGATGGACGGAATGTCGGTGCTCGCGGCCCCCATCATCAGGCTCGGCGTGGTCTTGTCGCAGCCGACCAGCAGCACGGCCCCGTCGATGGGCTGGGCGCGCATCGTCTCCTCAACCGCCATGGCGGCCAGGTTGCGATACATCATCGCCGTGGGGCGAAAGGTGTTTTCGGACGCACTGAACACCGGCACCTCCAGCGGAAAGCCTCCGGCCTCCCAGATGCCGGCCTTCACCTTTTCGGCCAGCTCGCGCAGGTGGCCGTTGCAGGGCGTCAGGTCCGACCATGTGTTCAGGATGCCGATCACGGGCCGCCCGTCGAACAGGTCATGCGGATAGCCTTGGTTCTTGAGCCAGCCACGGTGGTAGATGTTGTCGCGGCTCGTGCCGCCATACCATTCCTGCGAGCGCAGCTTGCGGGGCCATTCAGCGGGTTGAAACGTCATGACACCACCCGGATTTCGGTCAGCGGCTCGGCGCGGCCCAGTGGTTTGTGCGCCAGCGCGTTGCGCAGCGGCAGGCCAAAAGGCGCGCATTCGATCTCGAACACGTCGCCGTCCTGCGGCGTGATCCCGTCTGCAAAGGACAGGGTCGCGGTGCCGAACATATGCACATGCACGTCGCCGGGCTGGCGGAACAGGTCATACTTGAAGTGGTGGTGTTCAAGGTTGTGAACCGTGTGCGACATGTTCGCCTCGCCCGACAGAAAGGGCTTTTCAAAGATCACCTCGTCCCCGCGCCGGACGCGGCTGGTGCCTTCGACGCTGTCGGGCAGATCGCCCACCAGAAGTTCAGGCCCGAAGGCGCAGGGGCGCAGCTTGGAATGGGCAAGGTAAAGGTAGTTCTGTCGCTCGGTCACATGGTCCGAAAACTCGTTGGCCAGCGCAAAGCCGATCCGGCAGGGCGTGCCGTCGGCGGCAATCACGTAGACACCCGCGATCTCGGGCTCTTCGCCGCCATCCAGCGCAAAGGCGGGACTGGGCAGCGGCGCACCGGGCGCGACCAAGGCAGCCCCCGTGCCCTTGTAGAACCATTCGGGCTGCACGCCCGCCACACCATTGGCAGGCTTGCCGCCTTCGACACCCATGCGGAACATCCTCATCGAATCCGTCTCGTCCTCGGGCTTTTTGCTGTGCATCGCCGCCCGCGTGGACGCGGACCCCAGATGGGTCAGACCCGTCCCGGTCAGATGGAGGTGCGCGGGGTCCGGATGGGTCAAGGGGGGCAGCATCCGCCCCTCTTGCGCCAGCTGCTCCAGATCGCCAGCCCCGTTCAGACCCATCGACAGCACATGGTCGCGGATCGACACGCCTTGGGCAATCGCCTCTTGCGCGATCTCGTAAAGCGACAGGGTCGTCTTGACCTCGTAGGCTTCCGACCCGTCGCGGGCGACAAGCTGCGGGCGACCTTCATCGGTCCTGTATTGAGAGAGAAGCATCGGTTTACCCTTTCTTCTTGTTCATGACGTCGAAGATCACGGCGGCCAGCAGCACCAGCCCCTTGATCACTTGCTGGTAATCGATCCCGATCCCCAGAATGGACATGCCGTTGTTCATCACGCCCATGATGAAAGCCCCGATCACGGCACCGACGACCGTGCCGACACCGCCCGCCATCGACGCACCGCCGATGAAGACCGCCGCGATCACGTCAAGCTCGAACGCCGCCCCCGCCTTGGGCGTCGCCGTGTTCAGACGCGCGGCAAAGACCAGACCGGCCAGTGCGGCCAGCATCCCCATGTTGGCGAAGGTCAGAAAGGTCAGCCGCTTGGAATTGATCCCCGACAGCATCGCCGCCTTCTCGTTGCCGCCGATGGCATAAAGCCTGCGGCCCGTCGTCGTGCGGTTGGTGACAAAGGAATAGACCGCGATCAACAGCGCCATGACGATGAAGACGTTCGGCAGACCCCGGAATCCGGCCATCAGAAAGCCCAGATAGGTGATGCCGCCGAAGATCAGCAGGGTCTTGAAGATGAAGAAGGCGAAAGGCTCTTCGGGGGTGCCGGTGCGGGCCTGTGCCGCGCGGTTGCGGATCGCCATCCAGGACAGTCCCGCCGCCACGGCAAAGGCGACGACGAAGGAAAACAGGTTGAACCCGTCCATCCCCAGAAAGTCGGGCACGAACCCCGACGAGATCAGCTGGAACTGCGGCGGGAAAGGCCCGACCGACTGACCGGCCAGCAGCCACAGGGTCAGACCCTTGAACACCAGCATCCCCGCCAGCGTCACGATGAACGACGGGATCCGGAAATACGCGATCCAGAAGCCCTGCGCCGCCCCGATCAGCGCGCCAGCCACAAGGCACAGCGCACCGGCCAGCAGATAGGGCATGTTCCAGTTGACGATCATCACGGCAGCCAGCGCCCCGATGAAGCCCAGAACGGACCCCACACTCAGATCGATATGCCCCGCCACGATGACCAGCAGCATCCCGATCGCCATGATGACGATGTAGGAGTTCTGCAGCACGAGGTTCGTCAGGTTGATCGGCCGCAGAAGAATGCCGCCCGTCGCGATCTGGAAAAAGGCCATGATCGCGATCAGCGCGAACAGGATGCCGTATTCGCGCAGGTGGTTCTTGAGAAAGCGCCAGCTTGCGCGGGCCTCCCGGCCCCCGGCGGACTGGCCCGATGTATCCGTGATCTCGCTCATATGATGCTTTCCCCCGCTTTGATGATGCTTGCCATGATCTTTTCCTGTGTCGCCTCGCTGGTGGGCATCTCGCCCACGAAGCGGCCCTCGTTCATGACGTATAGCCTGTCGGTGATGCCCAGAAGTTCAGGCATCTCCGACGAGATGACGATGACCGCCTTGCCTTGCGCGGCAAGCTCGCGGATCACCGTGTAGATTTCGAATTTCGCGCCCACGTCGATGCCCCGGCACGGCTCGTCGAGGATCAGGATATCGGGGTCCGAGAACAGCCACTTGGACAGCACGACCTTTTGCTGGTTGCCGCCCGACAGGTTGATCGTTTCCTGTTCGATGCTGCTGGACTTGATGTTCAGCCGGTCGCGGTAGCGGGTCGCCACCTCGGCCTCGCGCTTGGTGTTCACGATGATGCCGTTTGCCACCGCATTCAGGTTCGCCAGCGGCACGTTGCGCCGGATCGTCTGGTCCAGCACCAGCCCATAGGTCTTGCGGTCCTCGGTGGCATAGGCAAGACCTGCGTTGATCGCCGCGCGCACGCTGGACAGATCGACCACCTTGCCGTTGATTGTGGCGGTGCCACTGATGTTGGTGCCGTAGGACCGCCCGAACAGGCTCATCGCCAGTTCCGTGCGCCCTGCCCCCATCAGCCCGGCGATGCCCAGCACCTCGCCCTTGTTCACATGAAACGACACGTCCTTGACGACCGTCCGCTCGCTGTCGATGGGGTGATGCACGGTCCAGTTCGCGACCTCCATCGCCCGCTCGCCGGTGCCGTGATCGACGCGCGGCGGATAGCGGTCGTCCAGCGACCGGCCCACCATGTCGCGGATGATATCGTCTTCGCTGATGCCGTCCCTGCAATCCAGACGCGACACCGCAGCGCCGTCGCGGATGACGGTGATCGTGTCCGCGACGCGGGAAATCTCGTTCAGCTTGTGGCTGATAAGGATCGAGGTGACCCCCTGCTTGCGGAACTCCATCATCAGCTGCAACAGTTTCTCGCTGTCCTGTTCGTTCAGCGACGATGTCGGCTCGTCGAGGATCAGCAGCCGCACGTCCTTGGACAGGGCCTTGGCGATCTCGACCAGTTGCTGCTTGCCCAGACCCAGATCGGCCACGGGTGTCTTGGGGTTTTCCTTGAGCCCGACGCGCGCCAGCAGGTCGGCGGCTCGGCGTTCGGTCTCGCGCCAGTCGATGACGCCGCCCCGGCTGCGTTCGTTGCCCATAAAGATGTTTTCGGCCACCGACAAAAGCGGGATCAGCGCCAGCTCCTGATGGATGATGATGATGCCGCGGCTTTCGCTGTCGCGGATCGACCCGAACTGCTGCACCTCGCCGTCATAGACGATGTCGCCGGTGTAGCTGCCATGCGGATAAACGCCCGACAGAACTTTCATCAGTGTCGATTTGCCTGCGCCGTTCTCGCCGACCAGCGCGTGTATCTCGCCTTCTTCGACCTTCAGGCTGACGTCGTCCAGCGCCTTGGCCCCCGGAAATTCCTTGGTGATCCCGCGCATTTCGAGAATGGTCGCCATGACCCGATCCCCCCGTCTTGAGTGGTAAAGCCCCCCGGTGTCGCCACCGGAGGGAGATGTGGCAGCGGGTCCCCCGCCGCCACGCAGGGAGGACTATTCGATCTCGGAGGCGTCGTAGTAGCCCGACTCGACCAGCACCGACATGATGTTCTCTTCGGTCACCGGCACCGGCTCCAGCAGGAAGGACGGCACGACCAGAACACCGTTGTCGTAGGTTTCGGTGTCGTTGATCTGTGGCTCGCCGCCCTGCAGCAACGCATCGACCATTCCCACGGTCACACCGGCCAGTTCGCGGGTGTCCTTGAAGATCGTCGAGTACTGGTCGCCACGCAGGATCGCCTTGACCGAGGGGATTTCCGCATCCTGACCGGACACGATGGGCATCGGCATGTCGCCCGTGCCATAGCCCACGCCCCGCAGGGACGAAATGATGCCGATTGACAGACCGTCATAGGGCGACAGGACACCGTGCACAGTCTCGTCGGTGTAGTTGGCGGACAACAGGTTATCCATCCGCGACTGAGCAACCGATCCGTCCCACCGCAGCGTGCCGACCGTGTCCATGCCGGACTGACCCGACACGACGGCGATGCGGCCATCGTCGATCATTTGTTGCAGCACCGACATCGCACCATCGTAGAAGAAATAGGCATTGTTGTCGTCGGGCGACCCGCCGAACAGCTCTACATTCCATGTCTCGGCATCGGGGAACCGCTCTTCCAGACCCTGCACAAGGGTATTCGCCTGCTGCACGCCGACCTGAAAGTTGTCAAAGGTCGCGTAGTAGCTCACGTCGCCCGAATCGCGGATCAGGCGGTCATAGGCCACGACCGGCACATCCATCGCAGCGGCGTTGCCTAGCACGTTGGTCAGCGTGGTCCCGTCGATCGCCGCAATGACCAGAGCATCGACGCCCTTGGTCAGCATGTTCTCGATCTGCGCCAGCTGGTTGGGAATGTCGTCCTCTGCATATTGCAGATCGGTGGCATAGCCCGCCTCTTCGAACTGCTGCACCATGTTCTCGCCGTCGGCGATCCAGCGGGCCGAGGATTTGGTGGGCATCGAAATGCCGATGGTGCCGTTGTCCTGGGCAAATGCCGGTGTCATCAGAACGGCAGCCATTGCCGTCGCACCGAGTGCGCGTCGCGTGAAATTCATAATTTCCTCCCTTGGTGGACAGGACCTCAATATCCCGTCCTTGTTTGGTGCCGGTTTCCCGGCGCGGCAAGGCTTGCGCCATCGCGTTATATATTTCAAATAGCGATTATGGTTTTTGATATAGCAATCAAGGTATAATGGAACATGGCCCAAGGCCCCCAGCGCCCGCAGGACGATCTTGTCCGTCGCGGGCTCAAATTCTCGCAGCTTCGGCTTTTGGCGGCCCTGCGCGACACCGACCAGATCGGGGCTGCGGCCGCACAGGTCGGCATGACGCAGCCCGCCGCCTCGCGGCTTCTTGCGCAACTCGACACGATGGCGGGCACACCGCTTTACAGCCGCCACGCGCGCGGGGTGACACTGACCGAGGCGGGCCACATCCTTGCAGATCAGGCCACGGCCACTCTCAAGGGTCTGGACAGCGCCTACCGCAAGGTCGGCCAGATCGGCAGCGGTGTGCGCGGGCACGTCCGCGTAGGCTCTGTCACGGGCCCGTCGATGGAACTGCTGCTGCCCGCCATGCGCGAGGCGCGATTGGCCTACCCCGACATCTCGGTCACCGTGCGGGTCGAAACATCGGACCGGCTGGCCGATGCGCTACTGGCCGACGATCTGGACTTCTACATTGGGCGCGTCCCCGATTCCGCAGACGCCCGCCCCTTTGCCCTGCACAAGATCGGGGCCGAACCCATTTCCCTGATCGTCCGGCTGCATCATCCCCTGTCGCGCGCGCCGAACCCGACGCTACAGGACTGCCTTGCCTTCGACTGGGTCATGCAACCCCCCGGCGGATTGCTGCGGCGCACGGCGGAAAACTTCCTGCTCGAACGTGGTCTGCCCCTGCCCCGCCGGGTGATCGGCACCACCTCGATCCTCTTTACCCTCGCGCTGCTGCACGACACCAACGCCATTGCCCCCCTCGCCCGCGCGGTGGGCGATTTCTTCATCCAACGCGCGGCCCTTGGCAGCAGGCTTGATATCCTGCCTGTGGCCCAGGACATGGCCGTTGCGGATTTCGGCATCGTCAGTCTTGCAAGCGACCCCGCCGGCCCCGCCGTTGCCACGCTGCGGGATCTGATCGTGGCGCGGGCCGCCTCTATCCGACCACCCGCACCGTCATGACGCTCGGGTCTTCCGCACTGACCGCTGCCAGCAACCGCCCGATCAGATGCGTCTGGATGTATTGCGCCGCGAACTTGCTGGGCGCGTGCAACGTCAGCGCGGTCGCCGTCCGCTCTGCCTCGGCCAGCCGCGCGAACCACGCGGTATAGGTGGCCCCGTCCGCCGCCGCCAACCGCTGCGCCGCACCGGGCCACAGCGTGCCCACATGCCCCTCGGCCTGCACGGCACCCGCAGTCTGGAACGGCACGACATTACCCGGCGCCTCTTCGGCCCCTGCCCCCATCCGCGCGACAAAGTCCGGCCCCACCGCCGCCCAATGCGCCCGCGTCGCATCCAGAACCACCGTCAGGTCCAGCCCGTATTCCGTGACGCGTCCCCGTGCTGCCGCCCGTCGCACCGTGATCCAGCCCCGCGCCTTCAGCGCCGCCATCTCGCGCTTGGCCGTCCGTTCGGTGACACCCCACAGTCGGGCGATCTCGCGCAGACCCGTGGCAACCGACCCCCGCTGCCAGTTGAACCGGGCGGTGATCAGCAGCGTCAGCCGCCCCGCAAGCCGCCCGTCGACTCCGCCGTCATGCGCCGACAGAACCATCAACGCCGTCAGTATGTCGTATTTCAGCGCGGGGGCGCTGCGGCCCACCGCCTTTACCTGGCTCATCTCATTGTCCTGCACCCGAATCGTCGGGGGTTAGTCTACCTCGGGGTCTGGGGGTGTTGCGTTTCCCGTGTCTACCGCACGGTGGTGTAAGGTTTTCACAACGCTTTTCCCAACCTTGCAGGAATTAGCGTTGAAATGCCCGCTCCTGTCAAGGATTCGCATTTCCACTCGTGGTCTTGAGCCCAATACTTGAATCTAAATCGGTATCTTAATGGTATTGGGGGACATGCATGGTGTCACCCTATTGGCCCTTGATGTCCCCCCAACGGGTGGTGGCAGCCCATAGGGTGTCCCCCTAAATCCGGCCCTTCCCCGACCTTCCCCGTGGGGAAGGTGATTCGCGGCCCGGGGTGCCGTCGCACCCTTTGTCCAAAGCTTCTGTTGCCACTGCATGCCGCGTGGCTTCATCTTATCCGCACTGGACAGATATGCCAAATTCAGCGTATTTGGGAAAAGAACGCAAATTAACGTCCGGCGAATTCATGGTAGATCACGACGACCTTCGCGCACTTCAGGCCCGCTCGCTCAAGATGCAGGGCTGGATCAGGCAGCAGACATTTTCGCCTGAGAACGAAAAGACCCTGCGCCGTTTCTCCTCGTGGGAGGTGTCTGAACTGATCCTTGGCATGAACCAGTCCACCTTTCGCGGCCGCCTTGCCGCCGACCCCACCTTCCCCACGGGGAAGGTCGAACCCGACGGGCGGCAGCGCTGGTTCAGCCTGGAAGAGGTGAACATCCTGCGCCGCAAGCTCAAGTCGCGGGGCAAGCCGCTGATGCCCGAACGCCCCAAGGGTCGCGCCTTCCGGTCCGCCATCGCCAACTTCAAGGGCGGTGCGGGCAAGTCCACCGTCGCGCTGCACTTTGCCCATGCCGCCGCCCTTCAGGGCTACCGCGTCCTTGTTGTGGATTTCGACCCGCAAGCCACGCTGTCGCACTCGATGGGCCTTACGGACGTGAGCGAGGAACAGACCGTCTGGGGCATCATGGCCCGCGATCTGGTGCATGAAACCGACCGGATGAATGCCACCTCGGTCGCCGCCGAAAGCGGCGCCTCCCTGCCCCAGCGCAGCATCCCCGATTCGATACGCGACCTTGGGCTGCAGACGCTGCGCATCCACGACTTCATCCGACCGACCAACTGGTCGACCATCGACATCATCCCGTCCTGCGCCAACGCGGCCTTCGTGGAATTCGCCAGCGCCCAGTATCGCCACCTCAACCCCGAATGGTCGTTCTTCGCCGCCGTGTCCCGCTACCTGGACCAGCTGCCCGACGACGAGTGGGACCTGATCTTTTTCGACTGCCCGCCTGCCATTGGATATCAGTCGATGAACGCGGTCTTTGCAGCGGACATGCTGTGCATCCCTTCGGGTCCCGGTTACTGGGAATACGACAGCACCACGTCCTTCATCGGCCAGTTGTCCGAGGCGCTGGAAGATCTGGCGCATGGTTTCACCGGCACCTTCCCCACGGGGAACATGGATCTGCCCAAGGTCTTTCGCGACGTGCGCTTTCTGTTGACGCGCTTCGAGCCGGGCAACGATCTGCACCGTGCGATGTATCAGGCCTTCGGCAAGGTGTTCGAGGATAAGCTGATGGAGAACACCATCGAGATGACGCGCGCGGTCGAGCAATCGAACCGCTTCCTCAGCTCGGTCTACGAGATCGACTACCGCGAAATGACGCGCGAGACATGGCGCCGCGCGCGGACGACATTCGACCGCGCGTGGGAGGAATATCACACAAGCCTTCTGGTCGCATGGCGCGAGATGGCCGAGGCAAATGAGACCCGAAAGGCCGGTTAGAGCCTGAGACAAACCCCGACCTTCCCCGTGGGGAAGGTGTGAGAGGAGCAGAACATGACCAAGAAACGCCGTGTCTTCGACATCGACATGCCCGAGCCCGACTCGGGTCCCCAGATCTCTTCACTGGACGAGCCCAAGCGGCGCAGCCCGATGGCCAGCGCCATTTCCGAGAACGCCGGTGCCATGACCGAACGCGCCGCAGTCGAGGCGCGGATCAGGGCCGAGAACGATTCGCTGGCGCATGAATACGTGGCGCTGAAGAAGGCGGGACTTGTCACGCGCATGATCCCCGTCGATGCGATCCTGACCGAAGCGCTGGTGCGCGACCGCAAGACGGGCGACGACGAAGACCTGCCGGAACTCGTCGCTTCGATCCGTGACGTGGGGCTGTCCAACCCGATCCGCGTCGAGGAACGCGCCGACGGGCGTTACGAGCTGATCCAGGGCTATCGCCGGATGACCGCCTACCGGATGCTGCAAGAGAAAGAGGGCGCGGATTGGGCCGAGATACCCGCCGCCGTCCTTCCCCGTGGGGAAGGTATTGCCGGACTCTACCGTCAGATGGTGGACGAAAACCTTGTGCGGCGCGATCTGTCGTTCGCCGAGATGGCCAACGTCGCCCGCGCCTATTCCGCCGATCCCGATACGCCGCAGATGAGCGTGGACGATGCCGTGGCCGGACTGTTCAAATCCGCCGCCTACAACAAGCGCAGCTACATCCGCAGCTTTGCCCGCCTGATGGAGATGGCCGACAAGCACCTGACTCATGCCGAACATCTGCCGCGCAATCTGGGGCTGGCCTTGCTCAAGCGGCTGGAGGCCGGAAACGGCGCGCTGGCCCGACTGGCCGACGTGATGTCGGACGCGCGGCATCGCACGGCAGAACAGGAACTGGCGCTGGTGCGCAGTTTCGTCGGCGAGGAGCCGGATACGCCGCCACAAAAGACTGCGGGCGAGGTGCCCAAGACCGCGCGGCGTCCGCGCACGACGTTCGAGCTGCGCCACGGGGGCGAGCGGGTGAAATGCACCGCAGGCGAGGGGCAGCTGACGTTGAAGCTGGACCGCGACCTGACGGGGGTCGAACGGCGCAGGCTGGAGAGGGGCATCGCCCTGCTTCTGGACACTCTGGATGGCAGTTGACCTTCCCCGTGGGGAAGGTCGGTGCGGTCTGAAACCTTCCCCACGGGGAAGGTCATGCCTGCGGGCGCTGCACGTGCGAAGCCGGAAATGACGGTATTTCAAGCGCTTATGGCGAAGGACTTGAATCCGACCTAAGTGACGGTTCCTGCGATCCGGTCGCGTGCCCAAGCGGGCAGGGCGGTGTGGTGGGTGCGTTGGCTCCAGACAATCTTGACCGACAGGGTCACGTCGACGGGGCAGGGCTGCACGGCCAGCCCCTGTGCCATGTCGCGCGCCAGCCGGCGCGGCACCGTCGCCACAAGGTCCGACCCTGCCACCAGCCGCGCGATGCCCGCCGGACTTGGCACCCGCAAGGGCGCGTTCAACCGGTGGCCCAGCCGGTCGAGCTCGGCAAGATAAGGAGATGTCCAGCGCCCGCCGTAGGTGACGACGATGTGCTGAAAGGCAAGGTAGGCCTCCAGCGTCGGCGGTGTGGCGGCGGCAGGATGCGCGGGGTCCATCAGGCAGACGTAGTCGTCCGTCAGCAGGCTGCGTTCGAAAAGGGCCGCGTCCTGTCTGCGGTAGGGGCCGATCAACAGGTCAGCCGTGCCGTCGAGAAGGCGTTCGTGGCCGGTGCCGCCCGCGTCCACCACCTCGATCTGCAGGTGCGGGGCCTCGCGGCGCAGGTCGGACACGATCCGTGGCACCATGAGGGCGCGTTCGTAAAAGTTGCAGGCGATGGTCAGCCGCCCCTTTGCGGTGGCCGGATCGAAGGCCGGTGCCTCTTGCAGAATTGCCACGTCCGACAGGATGCGGCTGGCGTCGCGTGCAAGGGTGTCGCAGCGTTCGGTGGGCAGGGTGCGCCCGCCTTCGCGCACGAACAGCGGATCGTTGAAGCCCCCGCGCAGCTTGTCGATGGCGTAGCTGACGACGGACTGGTTGACGCCCAGCACCTCGGCGGCGCGGGAAAAGCTGCGTTCGCGGTGAACCACGGTCAGGATGTAAAGGCTGCGCAGGTCGAGGTGTTCGGGCGGGATCATGCGGGCAGTATCGGATAATCAGATGGTGCATATCAACCCCATCGGCTTGCCCGATGTGGGCCGGTTGGGCAGGGTGCGCGCCAGGACTTTGGGAGGAGACCGCCATGCCTTTGGCCCCCGTGAACGACAGTGTCGGCATCGACGCGCTGACGCTGGACCCCTATCCGATCTACCGGCAGATGCGGGCCGAGACGCCGGTGGTGCGCGTCACCTCCGTTGGCCGGACCTTTCTGACCAAGGCGGCCTTTACCAAGATGGTCAAGGACGACCCCGAGACGTTTTCATCCGACGATCCGAACACGCCGATGAAGCCCGCGTTTCAGGCCCATACGCTGATGCGCAAGGACGGGGCCGAACACCGGCGCGAACGCATGGCGATGCAGATGGCCTATACGCCCAAGGTCATCAAACAGAACTGGGCGGGCATCTACCGCGATCTGACCGACCGGTATCTCGACAGCCTGCCACGGGGCGAAACTGTCGATCTGTTCAGCGCGCTGTGCGGGCCGGTTGCCGCCGATATCCTGACGCAGATACTGGGGCTGGGCGATGTGGATGCCGCCACGATGCAGCGCTGGTCGCAGCAGCTGATCGACGGGGCGGGCAACTTTGGCTGGCGGCCCGAACCCTTCGCGGTCAGCGACAAGGCCAATGCCGAGATGAACGCGCATTTCGACAGCCTGATCGATTATCACAAGGCGAACCCCAATGCCTCGGCCTTCGCGATCATGCTGAACGCGGCGGACCCGATCCCGACAAGCCAGATCTACGCGAACCTCAAGATCGCCATCGGTGGCGGCATCAACGAGCCGCGCGACGCGCTGGCGACGCTGATCTACGGGCTTTTGACCAACCCCGACCAGCTGGAAGAGGTCAAACGGCAGGAGGCGTGGGGCCAGACCTTCGAGGAGGGCGTGCGCTGGGTCGCGCCTATTCAGGCATCCTCGCGCCTGGTCAGGGAGGACTGCCAGATCGGCGGCTTCGATATCCCGAAGGGCGATACGGTGATGACCATTCAGGCCAGCGCCAACCGCGACGAAGATGTGTTCGAGAACGGCGAGGACTTTGTTGTCTTTCGCGACAAGAACCCGCATCAAGCCTTCGGGTCCGGACCGCACCACTGCGCCGGGGCCCATGTGGCGCGCCGCACGGTGGGCGAGATCATGTTGCCCGCCCTTTTCGAGCGGTTTCCGAACATGACCCTGCCCGACCCGCAGGCCGTGAAATGGCGGGGCTTCGGGTTTCGTGGCCCGATCAACCTGCCCGTGACGCTGAATTGAGGAGACGCAGATGGTAAACGTGACCTATATCGCCGCAGACGGCACCACCACGACGGTCGAGGGGGAACTGTTCAGCAACGTGATGCAGACCGCGCTGGACAACGACGTGGCCGGGATCGTGGGCGAATGCGGCGGGTCGATGATGTGCGCGACCTGTCACTGCTACGTGGACGAGGCGTGGCAGGGCAAGACCGGCGCGCGCAACGACGGCGAGGATGATATGCTTGATTGTGCCGCCGACGAGGTGAAGCCAACTTCGCGTCTGTCCTGCCAGATCACGCTGACGCCCGACCTTGACGGGCTGGTGGTTCATCTGCCCGAGGCGCAGTACTGACATATGGATCGCATCGTCATCATCGGGGCAGGGCAGGGGGGTCTGCAGGCCGCGATCAGCCTGCGGCAGGAAGGCTACGACGGTGCCCTGACGCTGATCGGGGGCGAGGCAGGGTTGCCCTATCAGCGCCCGCCGCTGTCCAAGGCCTATCTGAAGTCCGGTGACGCCGGTGCGCTGCGCCTGCGGCCCGAAACCTTCTATGACAAGAACGCGGTCGAGCTGGTGACCGAGACATGGGTGGACCGGATCGACCGGGCCGGACGCGTGGTCCATGCGGGTGACCGCAGTTTTGCCTATGACCACCTGATCCTTGCCACGGGCACACGCAACCTGCGCCCGCCCATTGCGGGGACTGACCGGTGCCTTGATCTGCGGACGCTGGCGGATGCGGTCAAGTTGCGCGCCGTGCTGGACAGCCCCAAGCGCTGTGCGGTGATCGGTGGCGGCTTTATCGGGCTGGAGTTCGCGGCGGTCGCGCGCGGGCTGGGGCATGACGTGACGGTGGCCGAGGCAGCACCACGCCTGATGGCACGCGTCGTGTCGCCAGAGATTTCGGCCTATTTCAAGGACCTGCACGACGGGCTGGGCACGGTGCTGCA
>Ga0307981_1001425_pt1 | contig 21467 bp, 21 predicted proteins | sample OrgLakmetagen987_FD_201849 | JGI IMG/M metagenome (GOLD analysis project Ga0307981, IMG submission 201849) | Saline water microbial communities from Organic Lake, Antarctica - #987 | ecosystem: Environmental > Aquatic > Non-marine Saline and Alkaline > Saline | place: Antarctica: Organic Lake... | reverse complement strand
AAACATTTCTCCACCAATGAATGATTCAGTCTGGATCGGGCTGGCCTTCGTTTTATGCGCCCATTGACTCTGATGCTGTTGATCTCAGTGTTGATTACAAGATGGTAGTACCAAGAACAGAAATAGCTTGTAAATCTTGCAAAGGGCATCTCGGACATGTATTTGATGATGGTCCCCAACCCACCGGGAAGAGATATTGCATGAACGGTGTAGCTATGAATTTTGTGAGCAATGCGGAAGATCCAGATCTCGCAGAGAGCGTCAGCCAAAGACTGAAAATTGCCGGGCCTGGGGCGATTGAGCAACCACTCATGGCTGTCCTTCCAGGTCTGGCACTGGATGCAATTGTTGCTGGTTTATTCATCACTTCGTTCATAGACAAGAATGGGGGGAATGGATTGGAATTGTTTGCGAATGGGGTCGATGCTGGACAACTTTTGCAACTTATTCCGTTGGGGATCGGTGCCTTCTATGCTGCGTCTGCACTTCGGAAATTAGCAAGGTTGATCCTACCATCAAATTAATAATCTAATCTTCCATTTCAAAGCTATATAAATATGTGAACATTTAGCTGTTACCTTATATTCAGCATCTATTTATCTAACATGACACGACATAACTTGACACCTGCCTGCCTTCTATTCAATTAGCAAAATCCCTCAGCAGACTGGGTGGAAGATCCAGATCAGAAACAATGTAATCCACAATAGCCTCACCCCAGAGCTTATGCCCCAACGCTGTAGGATGCAGAAAGTCCCCTTGTAATTCCTTCATCAAAAACGTTTCGTTGCGGTGATAATGTGCATTACCAAGATGAGCCACAAAGATATCGCTTGCGTCAAAGTACTCCACTCTATCATGTTGATGCGCATAGCTTGCGAGGCCTTTGTTGATGCTTTGTATCGACTGCCAAAAAGTGCGATGTGATGATGCGGATGTGGTAGAAGTTGTCGTGCTGGATACAGAATCCGCTTCTATATCGTCAATCTCCGCTTCTATATCGTCGGTCTCCGCTGCATTCGCATTCTCCAAGCTGGATGTAGAATGTGCATCCATGAGAAATGATTCACTTCCATTCTCTGTTTGATTCATCCTAATTCCATCCACCAATGGAAATTGTTCCTCCTTCTTCATAAGGGCGATAATCTCACCATCATGAGAATCACCTAAATACCCACTTGGATCATTGGTCCGTGGCAGCAACCCATTCAAAACAACAATGGCATCCGGCTTCAATTTCTGGATCTGTTCCACGATATGAATGATCCCCAATAGAATCACATCCTCCGAACACCCCTGAGTCAAATCATTCGTCCCAATGAGCACCCAAAAAACCTTCGAATCCACTTTTGATAACTCCTCCCCATCATGAATCCTCCACAATAAATTAGCAATCTGATCCCCCGCAATGCCCAACGCGAGCGCCTCCATGGCTCCGGGAGTCACCGATGGATCAAACAACTCTTTCCACACCCCATGGATATCACTCCACGTTGGGGATGTTTGCCCCCTCCATCGTCCATTCCATTCTTCCACGATGCTATCTCCCAAAAAGACCACATCGAATTTCTTCTGTTTGGAAGTGTCATGCGAATAATGTTCTTCCGCCATTTGGAGATTCATGGCATGCGCATTTTCCCAGCCGGGGTACGTTCCTTCCGTTGCGTCCAATGGATTCAAACAGTCACAGCCCTTGTATTTATTGTTATTGGAATTAATATCGTTATCGATGGAACACATGTGTTGGATATTCTTCATTTCTTTCGTGGGCGAGAGCGACTTGTACCCCTCACTGGAGAAGGAAATGACATCATCATCTTCGGAAGGAGCATCGGAATGATTATGATCTTGCTGCTGGTTATTATTATTATTTTTCTTGTTGTGGATGTTGAACAAGTGCAGTGGTCTCAAACACAGGAGAAGTACAGTGACAATCATGTAAGTCTTGATTCTATTCTGAACATGTTTGTAGAAGGTGATTTTCCAGGATGGGCGAATGTATAATCCCGACCGTGAGCTTTGGGTCCCGGCCTGAGTGAAGGTAAAAAGAGTGGAGTTTCTTGATTTTTTGGAGGTGATGGCGTCCATGTTGAGGGATCCCTGTTGGATGGATGATTGGGATGAGGATTGGGAATAGGGGAGGATGGGCGCTTCTTCGTCTTCTTCTAGGTGATCATCGTTGGAGGATGGTTGGGTCAGTGGTGCTGTGTATTGATGGCTGTTTGGTCGTTTCATTGGACTGTTTGAAGTACTGCTTCTTTCGTTCGATTAATCGTATTGGATGATTGGAATGTGGAATGGTATTCTTGATTCTACGACGATCGATAGAGTATGGATGGTACACAAGACGAGGTGAGATTATTTGTGAATTCTACTTTTGTTGTTGTTGTTGTTGGGATGTTCGTTAGTGTTCGTCCTTACATGTTCCCGTACTTGTTTTAGCATGGAACAGTTTCTGGTTTTAGCCAGCTATAAATGTCATATAATAGCCTACTCGCTTGCTGTGTGCTGTGTTCGTCCGTGCATGCGAATGGAACAGTTTTTGGTTTTTGCCAGATAAACATTAAACATATCATGTAATAGCCTATTATGACATTGTAATAATTACTCTGCAATATGATGATGATTGATGATCTTCGAGTATGAAGATACAAGATACAAGATGATACACTCCGTAGAAAGCTAGAGAGAGACGTGCTCAATGCACCAAAAGTTTGCACATACAGTACCCGATATCCAATGTCATGTCAAAGGCTACCAACCGCGAAAGAGACGGTCATCATAATTGGTCTAGTTTCCTCTCCTGAATTGAATGGGAAACAATGCCGAATTTCTCGATATGACAAAACTACCCATCGATATCGTGTGCAAGTGAAACTGGATGATGGCTCAACCAAAGCGTTGGCATTGAAACCACAAAATATTACTCTCCTACCGAATAAGAAGACAGATGCTGGATCATCCATCCGAGGAAATGACTCTTTTTACTATACTGGTGATTGGAATATAGCTCATGTGCTCGTCCCCTGCCACCTCGAAAACAAACGGCGATATGAACAATTTCGTCAATGTGCTCGCAGTCTAGTCCATCAAACAGGAAGGTGCCGCATCTTCATTAGTATCAGTGGTCAACCTGACCTGCGTCAGTTAGCTATGGATTCTCTGCGTTTTGGTGCAGCAATTCCCGAGAAGCTGATTGGTCAGCATCACCAATGGATTGTGTTGGAAGAACAGACATTCGATGGTTCTTGCTATACTAAGAAGTCTCAATTTCAGCATTACAAATCTCTTGTAGACGTCTCAGCAAAGATCAAGGCAAATGCCTGGCTCATGTTTCTTGATAATGATGACATGTACCACCCACTCCGTGTCAGGTACATCCAAAATATCATTGCTGAGAGAAGGCAGGAAGAACACACAGTGGATAAGGCGTTTTATTGTGGTGGAAAGCTGCTGATAGACGTGGGGAAAGCTAATGCTAAATTTGGTAGTGGCGACGAAGATATCATCACATACGACAAAATCATCTGTCTAGATGAGGAATTGAGTGACATTGTGAGTGTTGCTGCAACTGCAAGAGAAAATGAGGAGAAGGACGTGCAGGAGTACTTTGACTTTTGCGTAAAAACGGAGATACTGCAGAGATTTACGGAAGTGACACCAGACAAAATGTTATCGCACAAATTTTGTGATGTGAGATTTAGTGGCTCCCTTGCACACCCCAGAATAAAGTGCTACGATCATCCTTTTCAAGAATGGCTATTGATGCACTTCCGTGTTAGCTTATCTGACAGACATGAGAGATTCCTTGAGTTAGATATGGCTACTTATACCAATGAAATGGTGAGAGTTGATGTATCAGATGATGATCGACGTCTAGGAGAGCTGACAGGGTTGAAAGATGCCAAAATTGCATTTTTCAGGAAAGACATTGAGGAATGTGCAATTCAATGTGTACACCGTGATGATGCGAATACGATGTTCTTTCACGACAGGCGTGTACCAATCATGAATAGCGAACATGGCCATGATATTGGCACTTTCTTGTGGAATGAGGTCATGGCAAAATTTGAAAGTTATTACACAGAGGACCAGGCAGAAATAAGCCGAGAGTGGTGGAAGATGGAGTGTAAAATTCCACCTCCGCCAGAAGTAGATGAGGCTCTCTTAGATGATAAAGCAAATTATTGGTGATTATCAAAGGAAGAGAGGCGAAGATTACCAGGACTCTACAATGTATACATATACATTCCTTGAAAAACTGAAAGAGGCCTGCTTCGAGTTCATTGAATTGAAGTCTACATTGCTTTCGATGCGGCCTAATAGATATAAAATGTGTTCAGTGTGAACGAGTGTGTATACATTTAGTTTATAATAGTAAGACTGAACTGGCACTGATAATTCATGTCTTTATTTTGTTTGGTACTGATACCAAATAATGACTGGACTACACTTTACACCCCTGATTGATGGTGTTCTCTCCATGCTCCAAACAAGCAATGCTTCCTAGTACAAACTGAATGAAGACAAACATCACAGCTCATTTCGAGTTAAATCGACTCAATTTGGAAGTAATTCCAAAGTAAATTACTGAATCGTAAGTGTTATTTCTAATCTCAGGTTCGCCATCCCTCCTTGTTTTGTTGCTGTCCTCAGCGTATTGTGACATCGGTTATCCATTGGTATTTCCTTTCAAAAAGTAAGAACGGCTTCCCATCCTTGCTGTCTTCTGTAATTCTTCAATTGCCAAGAAAATTTGATAGCATCGTCATCTTTCTCTCTCCGTTGTTTGGGGTCTTAACACATACTAATGTGGTACAGTACACGCATCCATATAATTCGAATATTTCGGCACCATCGACATAATATCATGGAGATGATTCAATAGTTTTGTTCGCCCATCGAAGTAGCTGTGAAGGCGTCCGCTCTGCAGCCAGATCAGAATTAAATGGTCCCATGATTTCACTCAATGCTTCACATCTATGCATACAGCCGTATATGTATTGCACTTCTGCAAGTAATTGCTGAGCCTCGGCAGCATTTGTTTCATCAACCACAGCTTGTGCAAAGAGGTGAAAGATGACCGATGCAAACGATTTATGTGAATAACTTTTTATTCCAGGAGGAATACTAATTTTACCAATATACGCCACCCATCTTTTTCCATCATTTTCACAATCCATCAATTCTTGAAGTACTGGCATAAGGCTTGTCTTCATTCTTTTTTCTGATAACTCCAACTGAGAGATTGAGCCCACATTTCGCAACCATCCTGATTTCTTTTTCAGATTCAATTTCGGATTTGAAGAAAGCAGGTAGACGCAGTGTTGTAGGAACGTTTTTGTGACGAAAGGATCCAACTGGGTTAGTAACACGGTAGATGCCAATTGTTCCGCAAACAAACAATGTTGTAATAAAGCTACGAATCCGAATTGGAGGGAAACCCAATACTCTACATGTTGACACGATCTTCGTTTTTTCGTTGCTGCAGCCATAATAAGTGGTGCCATCTTTTTACATGCTTCAACTCGATAATTATTGAGATCTTGTTCCTTTGCAACCCCTAGCTGATGTCTATTCAATACCATCGTTGCTACACATAGCATGTTGTTTAGACTCAAGGATGGTTTATTGGTTTCGTCGATGAATGCTGGATATTCAAAATGTTTGAACAACCAATCAAGGAAACCGTTCTGAAGCATTTGCTCCGTTAGTTTGGAAGTCAAAGTAATACCACCCGGCATGGCAACTGCTTGAAGAAGATGTTTGTCGTTTTTCTTCAATCTATCCATAATATATTTGCCTGTTTCATTTTTTCTCGGATACATTTGAATTTTGGCTACCTTTTTAGATTCATTCATCAATTCCTCATAATTTTCAGGGGTGTTCATGCCGGACAATTTTCTTCTTAAACAACCTTTAGCTCCTTCCATAACAGATAGGTGCATCGCTAGATTTCCATATTTCACCAAAGCTGTTTTGACCACGCACTTTTCCATAGTGAAAATAACTTCATATCTTTCTTTCTCTTTATCGAAAGAAATGATTTCCGCTAAATGTTCATTCATTCGTTTTCCTTGCTCACTTCGCAACCCATGTATTTTTACAATGTCACCAGTTGAATACGACGATGAATCCTTTTTCTCTTTCCCCTCTGTACACATCAATTTATGCTGGTCTTTCCACAATTTTTTCTGACATGTCGCATCACAGAAGCATACTTGCTTACATACGCAATGGAGCGGAGCATCATCCTTGCCACACCATCCACAGATACTTTCTTTGTAAAGAAGGGTAGCCATTTTATTATATCGAGAAAGGAGTCAGTACAATTTGTATCATATGTTTGTCCTGTTCCCTGCTCACATAATATCACATACCTACCTACCTACCTACAGCTACCTACTCTACTGTTAATACTTTTACAAGAGATCTTATTAAGCCGAGATCCCTTGTCCGGGACTGTAAAAAGTAAAAACTGTAATGGCCTCTGGAATGGCTTATGGCTCATAGCCTGACGTGTGTCATTGAATAGATCTATTTATAACCTCTGTGGACCATTACAACTCTATTAAGCTCTATTCCTTAGACCTACTAGAATCAGTGCTTAGACGGTGTACTAGAATCAGTGCTTAGAAGGTTATCTAGAGCCCTTTATACCGTTTCGAATCTTAATTCTACTAAAGATTTTAATTTTGTGTAGAATTACGAAACTTAAAACTTCGTCTTTGTCTAGTTTTTAACAAACATACTCAATCAAGCATGGCGACTCCTTTCAAGGCGATGCCTTTCGTACCCTGTACCAATGATAATTCTCTCCGCAAATCCTACCCGATTGTGAAAGAATTGACTCATCAGTTGCTAACTGAAATTGAGAATTGAGAAAGAGGGTAAAGGTTTCCCCTGACTTGTAGGGATGTGATATTCACATCATCACAGGAGGAGAGACGTTATCTTAAGCATCAATAGCCTAAATGAACCGTTTGTGGTTTGTGCACAAAAGGAGAATTCGCATTGCGACTGAAAAGACCAAGTCGCAAGTCGTAGCGCAAGCGGTACAAAAGACAAAAGTACAAACATAAAAGTGATTGCTGATATCATACCTAGTTTAGTTCCGACATATCCATCAAACAAAGAACAAATCAAGAGAAGGTCAAAATTCCAAAACCATCATGACAACGAATGCGTCTCACCATGAAGAGGATTCTGACCTTGTCGATCTCCTCCAAGACGATGGCAAACCTACAACTACAACAACTACAACAACTACACCAGCCAGTCCTTCCAAACTTAAATATTCCAACTACTACAACCCCAAATCCTCCTCGCCAGCATCCTCTAACGGATGCAGTATCATCTTCCGCATCCCAGAAGTTCTCTGCTTCTACTTCACCTATTTACTAATGAATAACCCACTCCTTGGTAAACTCGGAATCGTATCGTTCATCGTCCTCCTGCTATGCGTCCTCGTCAACCTCAACATGTTCGGATCCATGCAGGAAATCGGAGTCATCAAGTACAACTTCACCCAAATCCATTCCCAATACGACTTTGACATTGGAAAGATCGACCATTGGTGCGTCGGGGGTGGGAATAAATGTGCCTGTCCCGATCCGCTCCATCCGACACCGAGACTTCACAAAGAGTGGTTCAATGCCGTGGAAGGGCATAAACAAATGATCTCACGGAACAATAAAGTTGATGTTGTCTTCTTGGGACAGACGATTACGGAAGCGTTGAATGGGAGGATTAATGGGAATGATAGGAGCGATTCGCCATACTTTGGCAAGGTCAAGCATGTGTTCGAAAAATCGTTCAGTGGACCCGATGCAGTCAAGACGTATTTTGAAGAAGATTCTTCTGTCAAGGCTATTGCCATGGGATTGGCAGGGGATTCAGCATCGAACGTTCTATGGCGTCTCATGAATGGGGAGCTACCGGAGGGTTTCAACCCGCCCATCTGGTGGCTGGTACTTGGTATGGAGGATATTGGTCGTTATGGATGTTCCGAGGAGATCACGATCATGGGAGTGCTGAGAATTGTCGAAGAGATTAAGAAAAAGAGACCGGATGCCAAGATTGTGGTGAATAGTTTGTTGCCCATGATCAAGATGAGGATGAGGGAGGTAGAAGACGAGGAGGAGTTTGTGGATGCTGAGAGAGCTAATGGAAAGGGACCCAAGGAACGGCATCATAGAAAGCGTACAGGTGCTGATGCGTTTGTTGGTGAAGTTAAAGTTGATGGAGAACGCATGTTGAAAGAAGACAATGAACAGATCATAAATGAAAGTGAGAAAATTACGAAAGCAACAAAGGATGGGGACAAGAAGAAGAAACGTAAGAGGGATAAAACGAGGAAAAAATATGAAAAGGCAGTGAAGAAGGATAAATTCAATCCCGTCATGAAGGACGTCATGAAATTCAAAAAGAAGCGCAATCATCCTGAGAAGATTCCCATGTGGGCTGCAGTTCATCAGATCAATACGGAATTGCACAACTTCTGCAAGAGGACTAAGCATGTCACATTCTTTGATTCCACAAGTATTTTTGCTGAACAGAGAGATGGTGGTGATTATGTATTGTTGACGGATCTAATTTCCCCTCGAGGCCATCCCACTGCCAAAGGATTCAAGGCTTGGCTCGCTGCAGCAAAGACACAGGCTGAAGAATGGAAAAAGAAGATGGATCATTCTGATGGAAAAAAATTGGGATTGGAGCTCAATAATTATCAGGACTATGGATACTCAGACGAAGATCAGGCAGGTGATATTGATAAAGGGCGTGGAGAGAATAGCGCTGAAGCCAATACTATGGATGTGGTGGAGGTCAAGACTGAGGATGCAGCAGAGGTCACAACTGATGACGAGGCAGAGATCAAAACTGAGGATGCAGCAGAGGTTAAATCTGTAAATGTAGCAGAGGTTGAATCTGAAATTGCAGCAAAGGGTGAAACTGAGGGTCCCAACAAGGATAGCGAGGGCAAGAAGTAGTTGTGATACTTCTGTCACTTTCCATTCGCCGTGAGAACGACTTGCAATAGTTATTATTTCATTCTTTTGAATAAAAAGATCATTTATTTATGTATTTATTGGTGCACTAATGAGTCTTTGGTAAGCCTAGCCTGAGTTGACACTATGCTTATCAGGTCTTTGTAGGGGGGAAGGATGGATTGCTGTTGCACAACACAAGTGTCATTGGTACTTAGTAGCTCGTATGTAGGTAGAGAGATGATTTCCTGGCTTATTTTTATCAAATTTACGAGTACACATGTCCAGATTTGTTGGGGGGCATCCGAGAGGGGGGGGGGGTCAAATGACTGAAGAGAGCTGAAGAGACACAAACATCAAGGAAAGAGTATGGTACCATAGGTAGGTGGAAGCGAGGAAGCAAGTAAAAAAGCATCTCGGATCTCGGACGTTGGACAACATTGTCATATAATATTTAACCAGTAGGTACTCTATGTACTATCGTACTCCCACAGCTCCCTCCAATCAAATACCTACTGACCGCCATCTTCGATCGACACACTAATGCCATCGAAATTCGTTTGGAAAAGATCATTTTTGATGATGCAAGCCATTTTGACAATTTTGGCTTTATCGATGAAGACGAGCGCTTTTTCAAATAAGCAACAATCATTAACAGCGTTGTTATCCATTCGAGGTGGGGCAAGTCAGTTGCCTTCTTTTAACGATAACAGCAACAAGCACGATCATATATCAAAATCTCAAATCAAACGAAAAAGAAAAAGAAAAAGACGGTCTTCGACGAATAATGATGGTGCAGCTGCAGTGACATCTCCCAAGAATGAAGTTGAGAAACAACAGGATTGTCCTCAAGTAGTGACTATCAAGAAAAGGATCAAATCTAAGAAGGTGTCGGTGACACGGAATGGTCAAGAAGTAAGAAGGGAATTTAGCAAGGGTGATCACGCGAAACAAAAATTGAACGACATGGATGGCAATGAAAAAAAGGATAGACGGAGGAAGGCTGCCCCTAAAAAGTCAAAGGATGGAGACAATAATTCCAAAGTGCGAAAGGGAAAGGATGGAGAATGCTTGAGACGAATAAAGCGAGAATGGAAAGATGCGGTAAAGCTGGGCATTGCATATGACTGGCAAAAGATTCAGACTGTCACTGTTAAAGGACGATCTCCGAGCGGTAGATTTCCTTCTAACGGTGAAGGTGAAGATGAAAATGCTTCTGACGATAATTTTTACCACTACAACTATGTTCGAATCGGGCCATATGGAAAAAATCTTTTGCGCTGGCATTTCAGTGTCACCGGACCTTCTAATAGTGTGTACATGGGTGGGATCTATCATGGACGTATTCTTCTGCCAAAAGACTATCCAATGTCACCACCTCGTGTTCAAATGCTAACTCCCACTGGACGGTTTATTCCTGGCGAAGACATTTGTCTTAGCGCTTCCAACTATCATCCAGAAACATGGACTCCAAGGTAAGTAGAATCAATGAATTAATTTATGTTCGCGATCTTTGTTGAAATTGATGATTGACTTTTTGTTGACCGATTTTCGAAGGTGGACAATCCTGTCTCTCGTAGATGCCTTGAGGCTACACATGCTGACTAGCCCGAACGAAATTGGGGGTATTGATGCAACACAGGAGAAAAGAGCGAGACTATCAGCTGAGAGTAGATCTTGGAAGATAGGCCCCATAGATCACGGCAAGATGGCACAAAGTGGATTGTTTTGTTCTAAAAAGGAACACGATGAAACTGCCGACAATGAAATAGAGAAACAAAGGGGAAATGAAAGAGATAGACTGTTCAAACTAATGAGCAGTACCGGGGAAGAGTTCTCGGTACAAAGAGAAAGGGTAGAGAGCTCCACCAAACTTGCTGAGAATATCACCAAGAGAACGTTGGCACAAACAGTTATCATTGTGGCCTTCAAAGTTCTTGTGGCAGCGTTAAAAAGTCCTCTTAGACTTGGAATCCTAGTCTTCGCCATATTTCATTTCTACATTCGACCGATGTATGCAAAATAAAGGAAATAACACAACCTTTACCTCTTGCCATCGAATTTTAGCGAACTTGAACATTCATTTATAATTTTGATCTAATGTTTTCATCCTTCGATGCTGGCCTCATATCTCGACTTTTCTTTTCTACGGAGCGGCTCAAGTCAGCCACCATATCACGTTCAATCATGGGAGGCTTGTAGAGCCATTCTCCACCATCAACCACAAGAATATCACCAGTGATAAATCCACCACTACTATCGCAACTTAAAAAAACTGCAGCCATGCCAATGTCAAAACCGCGCCCTAATCTTCCGATAGGAATTCCCTCCGCAATCATGTCTTGAACAACCTTACCATCAATCCCAGGAGCTAGCTTAGCCATACCTGGTGTATCAGCGATAGGTCCTGGCAGAGTCCGATTTACAAGCCAACGTGAGGATTATGGCAATAGATATGACAGTAAGTGCTTGCATGAAAAAAATGACTTACCAGGCGCAATACCATTTACACGAATTCTATCAATTCCCCACTCGAGAGCTAAGGTTCTGGTCATGGAATCATTCGCACTCTTTGCAGCGCTTGCATGGACCTGATACCATGTAGCACCATACTGCAATGTGGCAGAAATATTGATAACAGAACCCTTTGATTCTGCCAAATATTTATAAGCCGCATAGCACATATTATAAGTTCCCATCGTGTCAATTTCCATGACTGTTTTGAATCCCTTTGGTCTGAGATTCTTTGCTTCTGCTAAGAAATTTCCAGCAGCACCGTTTATCAATATGTCTAATTTTCCACAGTGTTCAATTGTATATTTCACGGCTGCCATGCATGCTTCAGGGTTACGAACATCACATGATTGGTACAGGACACGTTTCCCAGTAGCTTTGGATAGAGCATCAGCAGAGGACTGAAGAAAGCTAAGGCGTCTGCCCAGAATGACGGCTGTGGAGCATCCGTGTAAAAGCAGTTGTTGTGTGACTGCGTAGCAGATTCCAGATCCTCCACCAGTTACGAGGGCTACCTTACCCTCGAGACAGGAAGGATGGAAAGGTGACTTTGGCGAAGCACTTTCCATGTTTAAATATGGGTTAGATACTGCAATGAAGTTACGAAACTGTGGTGTTTTTGTAAATCTTGTGAATTGTGTCTGAGCCAGCGATGAATGATAAGTGGTCGCATGCAACATGCGACATGCAACATCATACATCATGGCAAGAAAGTTTGCAGACGTGTTTCATCTCTTTTCTCTTTTCTCTTTGTTTTCAAGCTAAAACAGCAGAATAACGGTTACATTCACCTAAAAGTTACAATTATGGGATGATTGATTGGAAGCATTTCATCTCTTTCGTAGCTTGCAGCTTGCGACCACAAATGAACCAAATCCCAAATACTAATGCATAAATTAATCACCATAATAGAAGCAATGGCATCATTTATGAGTCGTTTCACTTCAAACACTCGAAGACTTTGCGACTTGGACAGGAACGTTCACGAAAGAAGGCATTTGTGATTGATTCAGAATTGGTTAAGATTGACATCATTCGATTTTTTGGATTTGAGAGAAGTGGTTTAAATGATTGCTCTTGGAGTCCTTTTTGCTCCATCATAATATGTTTACATGCTCCTTCCTCCCTTGAAAGATAATATTATGGATGTGGGTCAGTTGATGGCGAAATGAGAACAAATTTGACTCCGTGCCAATTTACTTTTCAGAATGCTGGTTACTATGTAATATCAGAGTCTAGACAGGAAGGAATCCTTCGCCAGATATGTGACAACAGAATTGGCGAGAAGTAAATTGTATCTTGAACAGCTTGTTTTGTGGAAATTTAGAGAAGCTTCTGAATTAGATAGTTTAGTTTACTTCGCATCAGTAATTGCATACATGCTTAATTCTGATAATGACCCTTTTGTTGCCTTCATCAGCATGAAAGAATGCGCAGTACTGTCCCATAATCCATAATCAATAATCAATACACCCACACCCTACTACACCATAGTCCACACTAACTTATGATATCATTAGATAATATGCTTTCCCTTGAAGAACTTGACAATGTGATTAGCCTGTGTAAATCCCATAACCAAGAGCACAACCAAATGCAACATGGGCCACCACTTGCAAGCAGCATTCATCTCCTCGCTCTGCTTATGAAAACCAGATTCATCATTCTGGATCAAATCCGCATTCTTGATCAATAAATTAGCATCCCGAATCATCTTATTCAAGATCTTCTCCATATCCGAGAGATGCGATGTAGCCGCACTCTGTGCCTTGACTTCTTCCGGCGATGGAGCAACGTCATCTTCTAATTCTCCCGATTCCTTGATGCGAAAGCTAATGAGGGCGGGTTTGATATATTTTCTTCCTGGGATTTCGTCAATACGGACGCAGATGTCAACTTTCCCCTCACCTGATCCTTTGAATGTGATTTTCCCGGCGGTTTCTTTGAGATCGTGTTTCAGCGAGTTTGCGGGCAAATTTGGAATGGTGGATTGCGGGCTTGGTTCGACGGTGAAGGTGACGCGAGTTTGTGCGAGTGGACCATCGTCAATTTTGACTCCGAGTGATAGTTTATCCTTCTTGGGGTCTGCAATTAAGGTCAAGAGTCAGAATGATAAGCTTTGCATCTGTTCAATTGATGCAAGTCGTGTCAAGTCAAGTCATGTCATAGATCCATGTTCAGTGCTTACCTAGCATTTCATAGAGAATGTCTAGCTTTGTATCTTCGGGATAGTATGCCATGACGCACTTCTCAGGATTCCGCATATCCAGTGCGAAAAATGACATTGCGCTACATGGTACTATATAGAGAAAAGAAAGCGATAACGCGGTCAGGGCCAATTGAAGATAGCTCATGTTTTACTTGATGTGTTGCATGTAAATATTGAATGTTGTGCCGTTGTTTTTGTTTGAACGACGATCAACGAGCATTGGGGATTTATTGTGGCTTCTGTGCTTGTTGGGTGAAACCTGTCAACGGGATTACTTGAACCCCCACTAAAGCTATACCAGGTTGAGAGCTCTAATGTACTGTATCAATTTTGGACACAAAAAGCGCTGAAAAAGCGTGTCTTCTTGTCACCTGTCACCTGTCACCTGTCACCTCATCACTCATCAGCCACCTTCATTCTTCAAATTTTTACTCATTACAATAGATATCATAATATATTTGATCCTACATTACATTCTACATACTGCATATTATTGCCATAACAATCCAGTTTTGTCATTGGTGTGGAATACGCACTACTCAAATCAATGATGGACGCTATAATAACCATTGGATCCTTCGCTTATCTGACATATCTCCAAGCTCCTCCGATAGCATGCATCATCACAATCTCCTCTACATTCTTTAGCGCCCTCTACTTATTCCTTCGGCAAACACGATGCCTTCATCCACCGACCAACAAAATTGAACCGAACATGGAAGCAGAATGGCGATCAAGAATTATTGGAACCTTGCATGCAATCATCATCTCCATTGGTAGCTTATACTGCTTCAATGAATGGATTCACTTTGCCCCCCTCGCCAACCCTATGCATGCATGGCATGTACCATCGGACGACTTACCACTTCCCAAGGACTACATCGTGGTCCCTCTCGCAAGCTTCTTTTTAGGTTATTTGCAATATGATATGTTATGGATGATCTTACACAAAGAAAAGAATTTTGACGTGGGGATGATGGTGCATCATTCCCTTTTCATTGCCATTACGCACTATGTGCTGCAAGGATATTTTCTCGTCAAACCGTTTGCATGGCTAGGTCTGTGTGAAGTTTCGACGCCATTTTTACATTTGAGGTGGTTCTATGCCGTCTTGGGAAAGAAAGAAAATAAATTATATTTCGTGTGGTCGACATTGTTCATGATGACGTTTGTAGGTGTGAGGGTTGCAGGATATGGAATGGGTTTGAATGATTTGTGGAGTAATTATGGTTATTGGAAGGATCTTCCGTATGGATTCTATGCAGTAATCGGAGGCCTTCATATTGGATATTTGTTGAATATATTTTGGGGTGGGTTTGTGCTGCTTTCGTTCGTCAAGAATTTGAAAAGGAGAAAGATACGTGCTAGTGGTCTAAAAGATATTTAGATGTGCAGTATATAATAACATATCCATGGCATGGTAGTAATGTCTCTCATGAAGGCATTGGTTTTTATTGTTAGGTAAAAGCTAGGACATCTGTAATTGGTATGCACAATACTCAAGTAGAGACACGCGTGTGAAATCACAACTGACAAATCGTCTATTGAACGTCAGCTAGGTAGAGGTCTAATAGAGAAAAGTATCATCATGCAAGAAAAATTGTTCATCGATACAATAGTAGTGACATGAGCATTGTACAGATAATTCGTAATTAAGAGAAAAATAAGAAAAAGTTCCGTAGTCAGACGCCTTACCGTTGGGCCAACGGGTCGTGTGATTATTGTAGACCCGCCCGGGATTCGAACCCGGAATCTTCTGATAACTCTACTTGCTGACATTTACGCACTTATCTTACTATACAGTCAGCGCAATTGCCAAATCATTTTTCTGCACTTTCTGTGCCAAGTACCTTGACACCTCGTCTGAGTGTACTGAGTAGCTACTGTTGAATCTACTTCTTTGGATAGATATGATTACATCATAACTGTTCATTTGTGCATATAGTTACATAGTATGACCTTAAAGAAAATAGCATCTTTTTTTTACAGGATTTGTTAGAGTCTAAAATTGAGACTTTTTTAAGGACGAAGTCTATGAGTGATAGTGATTCTAAATGAGTGTTAGTGATTCTAAATGAGTGTATTCCAAAGATGAGCTCTTACTGAAAGCTTTCAGGTATCAGTACAATGGGATGAGAGGTCATCGCATGATGTTTTAAGACTGAGTATAAAATTCTTTGCTGGGACGCGAGGCCCAGGAATGTTTGCATTATGACGTGACTTGTAAATGCGCATGATATTTTAAGACTGAGTATAAAATCCTTTTTCAAAGGTCAGTACATGCTGGGACGAGGCCCAGGAATGTTTGCATTATGACGTGAATTGTATACTATGGTACTTATAGATCCTGCGATATTGAACGATCTTGAAGGAACCAATTCTCCGTGGTACTTATTCAGAGGCCCCGTGACACCTCTTCCTGCTAATGCAGTTCCATCGACATGATTTGTATTGTTCCAAAGAGGAATAGGCTTCCATGTTTAATAGAATAGCAAGCCACAAGTCGTGGTATCTTCTCCTCTGGTGCCTCATTGATAGCACCTTTTGACCGATTAAAGAATGCTTGCTTCGTAGAGTTTGAAGATCATACGAGCCACAAGTCTTAGTGTCTTCTCCTCTGGCGCCTTCATTTTAACCGAGTGAAGAATGCCTGATTAAGAATCATAATGCTATATTTAAGCATCATCATGCGTCCTCCTTTTCTGTCTCTGACTTCGTATTCCTCTACCGGTATAATCTCGTTCGGGTGTGATTTTTGTCCAGTAGCACCAATATATCTGATGCATGTTAGAGGATACCATGAACTGCTCCAGATTGAGGATGACTGTTGACTACACTGTAGCGTTATCATGAAAGTTGACCTCTAAAGAATATCATAGAGTTCAGTCAACATGTCTCAGTAAATTTGCTTGCAAGAAACTAAGTTATCATTACTTGAAGATGATTCACCCGCTGCTTTCAATAGATAGTTCTCTAGCTTCCATACTCAGCTGCGACAAAGGAAGTGGCAGTACTCCATGGACGTACTTTTTCCTTAACCATTTTATGACTAGGGGATGCCACTCTTCCGCTTCAAAAGCATAAGCATGATTGTCCCATAAATATCTATTCCTCTCAGCCATTTCTCAGAAGAAGAAGATGATGTCCACGGTCATAACTAGCAAGCGATGTGCACTTTCAACAAATCAAAAGTGACCGGCACCGAGAAAGGAAAAACAGTAGCACGTCGTGTGGCAAGTCGTAAACAGTGTTGTAGTCAGCTGTTTAATGCAAATGAAGCCTTTGGACAACGAAGTTGCAGAGTGGCACGTTGAAAGGATGCTTTTACTATTCTAATTTCTTCTTAAATTTTGATGCCCTTCTTCCGCTGCAGAAACATACGCATCACTGTACCAGAGATCTATATTTCTCTCGGCCATTTCTTTAGAAGATGAAGATAATGTAACAAGCGATGTTCAACTCCAATGAATCAAAAGTGGCTGGTGCCGGGAAGGAAAATACAGTAGCACGTCGTGTGGCAAGTAGATGTAAATTGTGTAGTAGATAACTATTTTGTTCAAACGAAACCTTTTTGGGCAACGAAGTTGCAGAGTGGCGCGTTGAACGGATGCTTCTACTATTCTTATTGAATTCTGATGATCGTAATCAGCCATTTGGTCTAATTTGTGGATACCTTGAGAACGAAACTGTGTGAAAACCATTCTATGCGATGCTGCATCCACTTTCTGTATGTTAACATTTCCATTGCAAACTCACAATTGCATTGATAGCTGCCTGTCATAATAATAATTGATTTCGATTCGATGTGACAGTGTTGTGAGTTTCAGGATGGTTGAAACAATGTCTCCTATGATAAAACACAGTTGATCTGCCATTCTCACTCTTTTCAAAATAAACAGAAAAGTTGTCAGGATTAATTCATAGCGAGGATTCATAAGTGTATTTCCCTCCAGCATTCTCGAGGTCAGGTTCTTTACATAAACACGGTCTGTACATAAACACGGCTTCATCATTATTAGAAGTATTGGCACTATGTCAAGGTCAATCCAGAGACGAATCGTGTCCTCAACACATCCCATCTCACAATCACATAGCCGTGTATTGAGGATCGCATCACATACGACGAATACAAAAATGAGACAGTATTATAAATGAGTGGAGAGAAAGGACTCGTGAGATCTATGAGTACAGTGACTCTGCAGGGCAGTATAAAGATGATGATACCCCCCTGGAACGCTACTAACGAGGGATATGTCTATATACTAGAGTATGTAGCCAAAAGACTTCCGTGATGCGATTGGAACATGGCGTCTGAAGGCGTTCAGTGGAAGGGACAATGATCATGCCATCATAGTGAAGCAGCCCTGTTTGTGCATACAGCTAATTAGGATACGAGTAACACCTACAGAACAGTAGTACGGTAGAACATGAGATGGGGACAATCTGGGATATTTTCGCCATATTCTTGTTCGCTTGAGTTCTTGACGCTAAAGGCATCCTTTGTGGGTTCCAGTGCTTGAAGATAGAATCCAATGCCATTTGTATTCTTAAATAGGTGCATCTTGGATTGTGATGATGTGAGGAAGAGAAGGAATTTTGTCGAACATTTGCAATGCACTTTGTGAATTCACGCTAGAGGTATGGATCAACCTCTGCCTTTGGTACAGTAGCTATATCGCGTCTTGACGAGACGACTGCTTCTTGACTCGAGCTGTTCGCTATCGCTTGTCAAATCATTGTACTGATTCAAGCCATATGCTGCGATATGACCTGATATGACGCACTTTTGACACACGATAGTGTTGCAGTATTGCTGCTGCCAGAAAACAATCACATTGCATGCTTTCGCTACAGGGGTAGTGATGATACCCATTGAAAGCGTATCAACATTGAGTTCAACATAAATGTACAATTAAAATTATAAGTGCATTGCACGTAAGTGCTCATGTGTGTATGGTTAAAAACACTTGTAAATAACTTGGTGCCCCACCATCATGCGCATCCACAGAACATACTGTTCGATGCATCCTCCCCGTCCTTCGACACAACCTTCAAGATCTCCTCTACATCATTTTTTGCACTCAAAGCCCCTCCCTTTTCAGCCTTGATGGCCAGATCAAGTTCTCTTTCAAGAATGGCAATATCTGCTTTGACAGCATCGACAGACCTTATCTTTCCCATTGCAGCATCAATACTAGCTTGAATGGTACCCGAAATATCAATTTCCAGTGGACAATGTTCATCCGCTTTCCCTCCCATGGACTCTCGGACCATCTGAGATATCTTCCTCCCCACTACACTGCCTATCCAACTAGTACTACTGCTAGCAGCGGCAGTACTCGATTGCTGATCATACATTTCCTTCTTCGTCTTCGACTTTGACTCATCTTGCTTCTTCGGCTTGGGACCAAACCCCGCCAAGATGGTTTCCACCACATCATCCAAATTCCCATCCTCCTGCAAAACAAGATTCATAAAGTCTCCCTTCCCCCTATCAGCATTCACATGCAAATTCGGAGTCAACCTCGGCCGATCCATCACTGCCACATACAGCTTCATGGAGGCACTCACAAACCAAATTCTCATCCTTGGAATTTCCAACCTCACCCACGCATCCTTGACATCTCCCCCGCATCCAATTTCAACATGAGCCCTGACCCCGAAGGGCAAATCCGCAGGAAAGCATAGTTCCATGCCGGGGTTGAGGGGAATGAGACAGTTGAACCCAATGAGATCGAGGACGAGCATCTTCCTTCCGATGCCGGGCACGTTCTTCATCAAGGAGGGGATATCATTCCCTTTCTCCGGCCAGTGGAATTCGGGATGGGACACCATATCCTTTTGAACCGTGATATGATCCATCACGCATACGTTCTCGATGGTAACCTCTATATTCCCAATGGGAAGGACTGGTGCTGCTACTGCTGTTGCAGGAGTGTTTCCTGTTCCTCCATCGGATTCTGCTGGACTGCTGCTGATGCTGCTGCCTACCATCATTGTTCCCAAGTCATCCTCCTCGCCAATGCCAGCAGCGGCCAAGGTCAGGGGTTGTTCCTCAAAGAGCACGGATCCATCTTGGATGAGTTGTTTGGAAATTGCTTTGCGGACGAGGGGTAGCACGAGGGGTATGATTGATTCGATGAGTGCGGAAGTGGATCCATCAGGGGATGGTGCAGCAGAGGAGGAGGAGGTGGTACTACCGTGTGCTGTAATGTTCAGGTGTATAATTTCTCCATCTATTTTCGATGGTTTTTCTTTTTGGAAGCAGCTGAAGAATGATTTGAGTGTCATGATGATTTATGTTATTTTGTGCTGTGCATAGGTGTGAAAGTTGGGAAGATGGATGATGATGATGATGATGATTCTTCTACTTCTTCTTTTGTGGTTGCCATTTGCCTCAACGATCAACAATCAACACCCCGACCGACTCACGACCACGACTTGCGTCGCCGTTGAAACACACAAAAAGCTGAAAGATGTGAAAGATGTGAAAGAAGTTCACCTTAACGGTCTTCTACTCGTGTCTCATAGGTCACTCCCCCCCACTCAAATACAAAAGACAAAGGGTCGCCAATGATATCATTTTATTAATAATAGAAAGAGTTGACCATGGCCAAGCAACCCACCAAACCCAAACAAGTAGTACATAGTAGGTACGAGTGGTACCAGTGGTATCTACTTCTTACCGCGGTTCGTAGTAATCCCCCCCACCAAAAGAATTCTAATTCCAGTCCATCCAACCAACAAGGACGCACAAATTGAGAGAAAAAACAACCTGGGAACTGCTGGAAGCCGGAGGGAATGTTCCAAGAACAGGAAGCAGAAAGCAAAAGTAAAGCCCAGGCATATCTGCGTAGTTCATAGTAATTGAATTACTAAATAAGACGATACCAACAACATCAAAATACAAATAAAAATCAACACGATACCATACCGACGACAATACCTACAACAATACCAATACCAACAACAATACCAATACAATACCAATACGCGATAGGCATCAGACAGAAATAGAGGCAGCAGTGCAACTGACTAGTCAATTTCCATGAGGTGCCCCAAGCTGGCAGTCTTCTACTGGTACTTCATTCTATTACTCTTTCAACTGGCGCTCCTCCCTCTCCGTCTCTTGGCCGCAGTTGATAGTGCTACCACTAATACTACCACCACTGCTAATGCTACCAGTCTCACTAATAGTACTAGTACCAGTGCAAGTGCAAGTGCCAGTGCAAGTGCCAGTGATGTCAAGAACATCAGTAATTCAACGCCCGATTATCAACTGCAGATCAGTTCCACGAATGACTATGCGCACCAGAACAATGCAGAAGATCCTGATGTAGATCCCAACAATGCCATTAACGATAATGCTCGAACAAACAGCTACAAGCACGATACTGATGACGACGACGACGACGACGATGATGATGATGATAATCATGATGAGGACGATACCGTCATTGTTGTTGCTACAATTGATGGATCCTTTTATGGCATTTCACAAATGAACGGAAATGTACTCTGGAAATCACCGTCCAATTCAAATTCGAAGAATAATAATCATGACAATGATGATGATTTCAGCACATCGCAAGAAAATGCCGACGCCGACGCTGATGCTTTCGCAGATACTGGCACGAAAGACTCGTCCACAACAACGACGAAACGAACAACAACAACGAAACCATCGAAAATGCATGATCTCTTCAATCCGCTCATATCCACCACCACCACGCGAACGAATAATAAAACATGGAGAA
>Ga0307981_1001424_pt1 | contig 21480 bp, 20 predicted proteins | sample OrgLakmetagen987_FD_201849 | JGI IMG/M metagenome (GOLD analysis project Ga0307981, IMG submission 201849) | Saline water microbial communities from Organic Lake, Antarctica - #987 | ecosystem: Environmental > Aquatic > Non-marine Saline and Alkaline > Saline | place: Antarctica: Organic Lake... | reverse complement strand
AGGAGTTTATTGAATCAAGAGGTAAAGGTGGTAAAGCTCTTTTCTTGATGTTTGATGAAAAAACTGAAGCTTTAGCAAAAAAACTTGGGCTTGAAGTTTGTTTTCCAAGTGCTAAGTTACGTAATTGGCTAGACAATAAGGTGAATACAAACAGGCTTGCTGAAAAAGCGAATGTACCTTGTGTCCCATATGTTCTTTCAAAAGTTAAAAGCTATGAACACTTGTGTAAAGTTTCAAAACATCTTGGTACAGATCTAGTGATTCAGCTGCCTTTTGGAGATTCTGGACATACAACTTATTTCATTACAAATGAAGAAGAGTTTTCAAAAAATGCCAAAGATATTATCGCTGAAAAAGAAGTAAAGGTAATGAAGAGAATCAATTGTAAAGGCGCAGCTGTAGAAGCTTGTGTTACCCAAGATGGTACGATTGTAGCACCTCTAATGACCGAGCTAGTAGGCTTTAAGGATCTTACACCTTATAAAGGCGGATGGTGTGGAAACGAAATCTATGCTGATGTATTTACTGCTGATATTAGAAAAAAAGCTAGAATATATACAGAGAGATTTGGAGAAGCATTAAAGACTAAAGGCTATAAAGGCTATTTCGAGCTCGATTTTTTGATAGATGTTGATACAGATGAAATTTATCTTGGTGAGCTCAATCCGCGTATTACCGGAGCTAGTTCAATAACGAACCATGCCGTATTCGCCCTTGCAGATATGCCATTATTTCTTTTTCATACACTTCAGTGGATGGATAAGCCGCATAAGTTAAACATTAAAGAAATCAATAAACGTTGGGCACAAGACCTAAATGTTGATAGTTGGGGACAAATGATCATCAAGCATGTTGATGACACTATTGAACTCGTACAAAGTGCTCCAAAGTCTGGAATATGGAAGATTAATGAAAATGCTGAAATTGAATATGATCGTATGGATACTCACAGAAGAGCTGTGGAGACAGAAGGTGAGGCATTCTTTTTACGTATCATGAATAAAGGTGATTATCTTTATGAAGGTGCAGACCTAGGAATTATTGTTATGAGAGGAAGACTCATGACTGATGATTTTCAATTAATGGATCGTGCGAAAAATTGGATTGAAGCTATTCGTAAAGAATACAAATCAACTCTTCATGTTGGAGAAGTACCTGCAGAAGTAGAAATTGGTGGGTTTAAATTTGTCTAATACTGAGTTTAACTTTCTATGCGTCCATGAAGAAAAGATTGGTGAAAAGTGGTTAGAGCACTGGAAGAGAGTTTGGCCACACTGTAAGGAGTGGTACCTGTCCCAGGGACTGCTTAGAAGACCAGGTTACCAAAGCTGTTTAGGTGCTCTTCAGGTATTTATGCCTGAGTTGGTACCCATTTATAAAGAGCTTAATGAAAAAGTTGGCGGAGCAGATATTCCATGTCGATTCTTGAGCTTGTATAATCCGCCACCTTATCTGGTTGGGTGCTCACAGGCAATTTGGGATAGAGATGATCTATTCCTCGTAAAGAATTATGACTATGGATTAAGTATCTTTGAGCGAACATTGTTTTACTCTAATTGGGTAAGACCTGTTATTGGTCTACTCGATTGTGCTTGGGGCTTACTTGATGGAATAAACTCTAGTGGTCTAGTTGCTTCACTTACATTTGGTGGTAAAAAAGACCTAGGAGAAGGCTTTGGAGCTCCACTTATTGTGCGTTATTTGCTCGAGAGTTGCGATGATGTATCAGAAGCCAAAACCAAAATCAAAAACATACCATGTCATATGGCATATAATATTACTTTGTTAGATAGTACTGGTGACTATTGTAAAGTCTTTTTGTGTCCAGATAAAGATGCTGTATTTAAAGATGATCCCGTGTCGACAAACCATCAAGAAAAAGTCGAGTGGTTAGAGTATGCTAAGTTTTCAAATACTCTAGAGAGATATAACTTTTTATCAAAAAAAATGCTTGATCCAAAATGTACTAAAGAATCTTTGGTTCAATCTTTCTTTTATAAACCGCTATATAGCACTGATTTTGAGAATCACTTTGGAACAATTTATAGCTCAAAGTACCACCCTAGAGATTTAAAACTTCATCTACTGTGGCAAAATGTCGGAATAGACCAATCTTTTGACGATTTTACAGAGTCAGAAACTTACATCAATCTAGAGTACGAAAAGGAATATTAGTTGAATCAAAAAATTAATTTTGGAAATTATATTGATGGAGCTTGGATTGAGAAGTCCTCTGAGAAAAGTTCTGATATTTTTGATAAATACTCTGGTGAAATTTTAACGACAGTTACCATGGCAAATGATGAGATGATCGAAAAATCTCTGGTAAGTTCAACGAAAGGCTTTATTGAGCTACGTTCGTGGTCAGCAGGTAAGAGATCAGAGTTTTTATACAAACTTAGAGACGCACTTAAAGCTCGTGAAGATGAAGCAGTTGACCTTATAATTCGAGAAGCGGGGAAACCTCGCTCTTATGCAGAATCTGAAGTTCAAAGATGTTTAACTACAATTGAAGCTTCAGCAGTCGAAGCTAAAAGAATGACAGGTGAAATGGTTCCAATTGATTTTGATCATGGAACTGGTAAGACAGCTTTTACAAAACGATTTCCTATAGGACCAGTCCTTTGTATTACTCCATTTAATTTTCCACTTAATCTAGTTCTTCATAAAGTAGCACCGGCTTTAGCATGTGGTTGTTCTGTCATCGTTAAGCCGGCACCACAAGCACCTCTAAGTTCATTGTTTTTAGCTAGCCTTATAGAAGAGGTGGGTTATCCAAGTGGAGTTGCAAACTTTGTAAACTGCTCGATCGATCAAGCTGAAAAACTTGTAAAAGATGATCGCATAAAAATGATCTCCTTTACTGGCAGTGAAAAAGTTGGTTGGCACATAAAAAGCATTTGTAAGACAAAGAAAGTAGCACTCGAATTGGGTGGGAATGCAGCTGTTGTCGTTGATGAAGGTGTTGATCTTAAAGCTATCTCTAAAAAAGTGACCACTGGTGCATTCTTATATGCAGGACAAATTTGCATTTCAACTCAAAGAATTTTAGTACATAAGAATATTCTTAATGATTTTAAAAAACTGTTAATAAAAGATATCGAGTCATTAAATGTTGGAGATCCAAAAGAGAAAATGGTATCTGTTGGGCCTGTTATTGACAGTACTAATCTTAAAAGATTAAAGGACTGGTGTGCTGAAGCAGTAAAAAGTGGTGCGGTAGCTCTTACGGGTGGAGATGTTTTAAATGAAAAACAAAATATTTTCAAACCAACTCTATTTGAGAATGCGAAGTCACCTTTAAAGATAGTTGATGAAGAGGTCTTTGGGCCAATCGCAATTTTAGATAGTTTCAGTAGTTTTGATGAAGCGATTAATATGGTTAACGATTCTAAATTTGGACTCCAAGTCGGGGTCTATACAGATAGCATTTCAAATATGAAAAGATGTCATGACGAGCTAGAAGTTGCCGGAGTTATCATGAACGATATTCCAGGATTTAGAATGGACACTATGCCGTATGGTGGAATCAAAATGTCAGGTTTTGGTCGAGAAGGTGTTAAGTACACAATGGAAGAAATGACAGAGCCCAGACTTATTGTATATTAATATTACTTTTTATAAATTCTGAGCTGGAAAACAATCCAACTCAGAATTCAATTCTTTATTATTAGCTAATTGTTACTTTTTTAGGACTAAAGTCTTTTAGACTCTCTTTAAGAGAATTAACTCTTTCCTTATCAGTTTCAATACCAACAAGTACATGTCCATGACCTAGTTCCTCATCTACAAACTTCGCTTCTACTTCAGGAATTCCCATCCCAACAAGTCCACCAACGATTCCGCCGGCTGCTCCACCTGCTCCTGCACCAGCAAATGCCGCTACTAATGGTCCAGCGGCTAGAAGGCCTGCTCCACCTGTTAATGCAACTGCACCTGTTGCTGTTAAACCAGCAACGACTCCAGCAGCTATACCACCAGTAGTTGCACCAATTGCTGTACCTTCAGGTGCTTTAGAATTTTCTTGAATTTTAATATCTTCTTTACTGTTCCAAGAATTTTCAGATACAAGTAGAGAGATACTGTCATGGTTGTAACCAATAGTTTCTAAATGATTAATGGCATGAATTGCTTTCGTTTTGTTTTCAAAAATTGCTGTTACTCTTTGAGTGTCACTCATATTGTCTCCAGTGTTAAAGTCCTCTTTGGACTTTGGTTTAAAGCTAATTTATTTGATCAGCTGGAAATGAATTTATTAAAATACAATTTCAAACTTGTTAAACAATATATTAGTTTCAAAAAATTAAACCTATTTTATGTTTAAAAAACATGTAAATTATTTTACATATTTGCTTATTACAACCAACTTAAATAATCAGCATCGATCACTTATTTCAAATACTCAGTGAAGAAGAGAGTTGTTTAATCGGAAGATCGAGGGGGGGCATTTTTATCGTTTGATTTTTCTTGATGGAATCTTAGCTAGTCCGCTGCGTTATTATGATATGTGCTCAAAATATCTACTAACTTGTTCTTCTCAATAGGTTTAGTTATATGATTATCAAAACCTGCATTGGCAGTCTTTATGCGGTCTTCTTTCATAGCATGTGCCGTAAGGGCCAAAACAGGAGCATTAAACTGTAGTGTTCGTAATTGTTTTAATGTCTGAAAACCATCAAGCCCAGGCATTTGTATATCTAAAAGAATTAAATCAAATTCATCTTCTTCAACTTGTTTAATTGCATCCATTCCACTTGAAGCTAAAGAGACAGTGGCTCCAGTACCTTTAAGAAAAATATCAATGAGATTACGGTTGTCTTTAATATCATCAACGGCAAGTATTCTCATGCCCTGAAGTGGATTCTTCACATCTTTTTTACTGTGGTTGTCTGAATGTGATAAATCTTCTGCATCAGTGTGCTCACTTTTTTGAGCTATAAGTTTAAAGCAAAAAGTACATCCCTTGTTTTCTTCAAATGACTCTAGATATACATCTCCACCAAGAGCAACACCTAGCTTACGTGACAAAGTTAGTCCTAAGCCTGTTCCTCCAAAGCGTCGAGAGTTCTTATTGTCCCCTTGATTGAAAGGAACAAATAGTCGCGAAGCTTGCTTCTCATTTAATCCAATACCCGTGTCACTGACTCGAATGAGAACTGTAACTTCATTGTTTTGTCCCTCTTCAAACTCTGCGCTTATCTTGACTTGACCTACACTTGTAAACTTAATCGCATTCCCAACTAGATTTACTAATACTTGTCTAATTCGAACTGAATCTGAATCTATTTTAAAGTTTGGCAATCCATCATTTTGTAAAACTAATTGAATTTCTTTTGAATCTGCTCTGTCAGTAAACATATCTACCACCTCGTGTGTAAGATTATTTAGGCAAAGCGTAGAGTTCTCTACATCAAGCTTTCCGGCTTCAATTTTTGAGAGATCTAAAATATCATCGATAATTTTGATGAGTGACTGTCCGTTGCGCTTAATTATATTTAAATAATGATCGTTTTTTTCTTTGCTACCAGCTGAATCTTTTAAAATATCAGTGAAGCCTAAAATAGCCCCTAGAGGAGTCCTAATTTCATGAGACATGTTAGCTAGAAATGCAGACTTAGAATGATTGGCCTTTTCAGCTTCAACTTTGGCTTGGGTTAATTCTTTTGTCGATTTATTAAGTTTCTCCAGCAACTTGGATTGACTCTTTTCAAAACTTTTTCTCTCCGTAATGTCTATCGTGACGCCTGTTAGGCGTTCAGAGCCATCAGGGTTTACAAAACAGCGACCTTTTGCATTGATCCAAATGATTTCACCGTCTGGACGAATTACCCTGTATTCAACATCATATGGTCCATGTGTTGTTATAGCGTGTAATATTTTTTCTGACGTATTGTCTCGATCATCTTGATGAATAAATTCCATACATTCGGCAAGTGTACCTTTAAAGGTTTTTGTATCAACTCCCCAAGCATTCATTAGGGAATCACTTAAAAATACATGATCATTCTTAAGATCTAAATCCCAAAATCCAATATTACCAGATTCAAGAGCAAGGTTGAGTCTTTCTTCACTAGCTGCAAGTGCATTTTTAATAGTCATTTCGCTAGTGGTTTCGGTACAAATAGTTAGTACGCCCACTGGCTTTCGATCTAGATTGAAAATGGGAGAGTAGCCATAAGTCCAATAGATCTCTTGAACTGCGCCATCTCGAAAAAAGGGCACAAGATGATTGTCATTCCAAGTGGATCCTCCTTCTTGCATGACGAGATCAATTTGAGGTTTTATAATTGCCCAATTCTCTGGCCAACATTCTTCACCCCGTTGACCCATAGCTTGTGGATGTTTTTCATTACCAAAGCTAGGTAAATAAGCGTCGTTATAAAACTGGTAGAGTTCATCACTCCACCACATAAACATCGGCTGTTTACTGCTAAACATTATTCCTAAAGCATTTAAAAGTTCAAATGGCCAATTCTCTATAGGTCCAAGAGGATGATTTTCCCAGTCCATTGATCGAACTAATTCTCCAGTCGATCCGCCACCAGTTTGTAGTATTTTAGGAATAGAGATATTTAATTTATTCGACATAAGTTTAAACCTTTTGGACATTTCAATTTCCTTTTACATATAGGTAAAAGGAAATAATGCTCGAAATTAGTCTGAACTTAATCTTTAAAAAAGTATATAGAAATAGTATTTGTGTACAAGATAACACCTTAAGTAAAGTGTCTTTCTCGAGTATTTTCATTAATAATGGCACATTTGAAAAACGAATTTAGGAAATTGACAATAATATCTAAAGTTAGACTTAAGCTTTTAACCCTCTGCAGTGAAGTCGAGTTAGGTTGATTGACATCGCCGGACAGAAGGATTTGTAGTCAACAACTCTATTCTCCAAACTTAGCAGTTTTAATAAATGCAACTAAGTCAGCAATCTGTTGATCGGATAAGTTCTCTTTTGTGTACAAAGGCATATATGATTCATTCGCTCTTTTGGTTGGGTGGATACCAGCTCTTACAGCTTTTATCAGCTTAGAAGGTCCACCACTTGGAGGAGTCTTAAGAGATCCTCTTAAATATTTAAAAGTTGTAGCATTAAATCCAAACTCGAGTTCTTTAAAGTCTTTCATAATACCTGTGGACCTAATCTAAAAAGATTTTCTCATTTAACAAATACACTTAAATTAAATCCAATCGATGATGTTAAAAAAGCCCTCGAAGAAGGTGGCGATTGGACAGTTATGGTTCAGAAAACAACTCCAGGCTCAACAAGTAATGGACCAGGAAGTGATGGTCCCGGAATCAGAATGTTTGATGAAATGTACTTGAACAATCACTGTCGTATAAATCAATTAATTAGTAGTAAAGAGACTAATCCAAACTTTGAGTCTGTAAAATTTGCTTTAGGAGCAATTTTTGCTGGAGGGTGTATATCCAGAACTGAAGATATTAAAAAATGTTTCCCTGAATACTATATTCAAAATGCAAAAGACTTTTTCTCCCTCAGAGGAATTGAATCTCAAGATCCAAATGATCCGGCTTCAACTTTTGCAAGCGTTGATGCACACACAGATAAAAAACAACAAGCTTACTTCCCTGACAGACTAGGTCGTAAGCTGTGGCTTCTAGAGGAAAGATATAGAGAACAAGGGTTCGAAGAAGAAGAAGCTTATGATAAAGCTAAGGCCGATATAGTTGCTACACAAAATACTCGTGGAGACGTAAGAGATACTGAAATGAGTAAAAATATAGTATCACCTTTAAGATATATTCTTGAACCTCTTGGTGTAAACGTTGATGACTTCTCAATCTCTGTTGATCCAATGTCTTATACTTTTGGTGATTTTATAGGCAACATGGCCAACTTCGAACCATTGAAATCTCTCTCTCAAGGCTCGTGTGATGAACTCGCCGCAAAGAGTATGGAAGCATTAACTAATAATCAAGCTGATATTAAAATTTCTATGAAAAACTCATGTGACAAAGTTTTATATCCATTTGAAATGGAAGAGCTCGACGCTATAAGTGAAGTGTCTGAACAAATTGAAGAAGAGATTCGACTAACTCAAAGAAAAGAGCTTAGAGGTAAAGTTCAAGACTATTTTTATGAACAAGACTGTGCTTTTTGTCACACTCCACCTAGTCAATTTGGTGCTCCAGACATGCCTTTTGATAGCGAAAGAATGGATGAGTTTGATAAATATATGGATCAAAGTGCAGGTGAGTTAGGAGATAGTAGACTTAGAGTCTGGAATCGAATCACAAGGCCTCCTGGAGGTCCTGGACATATGCCACCTGGTTCAAGAAAACATATTACTGCCCAGAGTAGAGAAGTTATGAAAAGTTATCTCGAGACTTTTGTAGGTAAGAATCGAGATGAGCCTAAAAAACTAAAATTTAATTTGGGACAAGTAGTTACTGACTAAGTTACTTTTTAGCTGCCTGCTTATATTGATTTATTGAACTTATAACAATTGATGTAAGAACTTCTCTTTGAACTGGCTTTGCAATGTGCTGATTGCATCCTACCACCTTACTTTCCCTCACTTCTTTTTCTTGGACATACGCAGACAGAGCTATAATAGGAACAGGTAATAGAGAGTTTTCTTTTTCATATTGTCGAATAGTTGTTGTTGCTTCTAGGCCATCCATTTGAGGCATCTGAATATCCATTAATACTACATCAAAAGACCCATTTTTAAATGCCTCTACGGCTTCTAGACCATTTGAAGCTTCAACAATACTTACAGGAAGACTTTGTAGAAACATTTTAACTAAAAACCTATTTTCTTTAGCATCATCGACTAGTAGAACAGAGGAAGAACTTCCTGGAGATAAACTTTCAGGTTGATTTTCTAAGCTATCATTATCCTTAATCTCAATTGAATTGCTTTGTTTTAAGGGAATTAACACATTGAAAAGTGAACCTTTACCAATATTACTTTCAACAGTGATTTCCCCATCCATGAGTTCTACAAGTTGCTTAACAATCGCAAGACCAAGGCCTGTTCCTTCATACTTTTTTGTCGAACCACTATCAGCTTGTGTAAACCTATCGAACAATATGTCTAGATCTTCTCTCGTAATACCGATACCAGAGTCTTTAACCGCAAAAAGAATAAACTCTTTATTTCGAACTAATTTTTTATCTATACTAATACTAACAAAGCCTGAGTCAGTAAACTTTCGGGCATTACTAAGAAGGTTTAATAAAATTTGCTCAAGTCTAAACTCATCAAAAAGAAAAAAATCAGGAAGATCTGAAGATACACTAACCTTGAACTCTAAAGATTTTTCAATGAAAGTATGCTCTAGGGATAGTTCAAGCCTATTTACTAATAGGCGTAAGTCACAAGGCGTCTCTTTTAGCTGAATGTTTCCTGATTCAAGCTTTGAAAGATCTAAAATATCATTAACAATATTTAAAAGTAACTTCCCATTATTGTCTATGACTGAAATATACTTACTTACAACTTTGTCGTGATCAAAGTCAGCTAAAAGTTCGCTCATACCAAGAATCGAATTTAGGGGAGTTCTAATCTCATGACTCATATTCGATAAAAAATCACTCTTAATCTTCGCTAGTGAGAGCGCTTCTTTATTTGCTTCTAATAACTCTACTTCAACTTTTTTTAAGGTTGTGGAGGTTGTATTAAAATTTTCAAATATCTCATCAATTTCACTCGAAACCGAATTGTGTGTTGCAATCTTGGGGAAGACGCCTCTATTTATTTTCTTTAAACCTTTCTTTAGTTGTCGAATAGGATCAATTAAGTTTTTTCGATAAAACGAAAAAGAAGATACAATGATGATTGATGTAAAAATAATAATAAGTGCAATAATTAAAATTACCCATTTAAAAAAATCTTTCGTATCAATCAAATTTTCAGAAATTTTAGTATCAAGTTGATTTCTAATATCTATAAGTTGTGCTGTATTGATTTCGTACAAAGTGGAGTAAAAACTAAATCTCTCTAATGCTTTCGCTCTATTGTTATTTCTTACATCCTCAACAATGGCATTTCGAAGTGCCTGTGTACTAATGTAGGACTTTCTAATCTTTAAAATTTCTTTTTTAAATAGCGGCTGTTCGTTCAAAAACTGAAATAAACTTTGCTCTTTGGACTTTCTCCTAGCTTCAATTTTATTAATAGAATCTAAAAAATTTCTATTCTCAGTAAAAATATAAGTAAGGATTTCTGTTTTTGCACTGGTTCGGAGTTCATTAAAGCCTATAATCGCTTTATTGACCTTTGAGTTTAAAAGAGATTGCTCTTCAAATCTTTGAGCTTGATGTTGAAGATTTATAATAAGTATTGCTGAAGCGAATGCAACTATAACGAAAAGTGAGCTTATCGGGAGCAGCAACTGAACTTTTAGGCTCTTTAAAAAACTAAACACTATATCCTCATTGAAAAGTAACTTTAGAGGGAAGATACTTTTCAAGATACTTTTTACGAATGAACTCTTCCTTGTTAAGTTGCTTTATAAACTTAAACTTTTTTTTACTTAACCAACGAATCTCAGACTCTAGCATTACAACCATTATTTGACTTAACCTAGGATCTATATTGATACCACTTAGTACGTCGGTATTAAGAACATCTAAACTCTCTTTTATATAAGTTAAAACGATTTTGTTCGCTTGTTCCGGAGAGCTGTCAAAATATGTTTTTGCCTCAACAATTGATTTAATCAAAAGATCAGTTTCCGTGTTGTGATTATCAATAAATTGATTGTTTCCAATGAGCAATGAAATATCTGTATAAAACGGCATATCCATTCGGCTTAAAATTTTGGGATGCTTTGCTAAAAGTTTAGAGGCCTTCGGTTGCCAAAAAATAGCAGATTCTAATTTACCACTAAGTAAGTCCAGCTCAAGTTGATCTGTCTTTTCAGCATTAACAACTTTTAGCTTTTTAAAATCAATAGCTTTGGTCTCAGCAAATAAAGATAGTAAAAACTCAGCGTTTGTATCTTTAACGAGCCCAACTTGTCTAATGATAGGATCTTCTCCAGTTTCAGTTGGAAGATTTCTTCTATAAATAAGGAAAGTGTTGTCACTAGAGTTATGAAACTCAGTTAATATTAAAAACTTATCACCACCATGAATTTTTTTTGCAATGGGAGTAATATACGCTAGCGAGAAATCATATTTATTCTTAAGCATTTCATCGATACATTCTTTCCCATAATTAAATGTATCTAGTGTTACGTCTATACCGTTCTTTTTAAAGATCCCTTTTTCTTGGGCCAAAATCATTAAAGAACTTGAATATAAATTAGGAATGGCAATGCGAATAGGGCTGAGATTATTCTGGGGTTTACGCATAATGAATCTGTTTGCTAAAATAAATCCAGCAAAAGATAAGACTGCAAGAATAGAAATTTTTCTCCAATTCATTTAACGCAGACTAAATTAATCTAAGATTGAAGTCAATTTCAAAGCTATTTGCTAAATACTAAATTAAGTTTTCTTAAGTTTTAAACTGAAAGACTAGTTGTCTCATTTGAAGATGTCCTTGAAACCAGTGCTTTCACCTTTCAAAACAAATACTGTGTTTGGTAAATCTTTCATCCCCTCGAACATCTCTTTATATATACTCTCAGAGACTCTACCATCTTTATCACTTTTCACTCCGAAGAAAACTAGGTCGGCCTCTTTAGAGCTTTTAACAATTTGTTGATAGGATTCTTCTTCTCCAAAAACAACCTCAACTTCGGCTAAAATTTGACTTTCTGCAAGGAAAGTTTCTAAGTGAGTTTGCACACCTTGCCTCTGATCCTCATTTGATACGGTTGACTTAAAAGTAAGAGTGGCATCTCGCCACTTTTCTGATGTTTTTAGCATATAGGCCAGTGCTAACATAAGCCTTGTGTTGTCACCTTCGCTTTGTGACCAAACATCGATAAATTTTCCACTGAAAACTTTTGATTCATCAAAGCCGCTCTGAGTTATAAAAATGAATAGATTCTTTTTAGCTATAATGACTTCATTAATTACCTGTAAGTATTCTTCACTTCCAACTTCAGAGTCACCTAGCACTACAGTATTAAGGACGGTACAACCGATACCATAATTTTTTATCAGTGATGTCGCACCTACAGTAAAAGTTTCATCCCTCGAGATTTTTACTAAGGTTGAAATATCTTGTTTCTCAAGAAAAACTCGCATGGCTTTTTCCATATTCTGAGTTTTTTCTTCTTTAAAATTTTCAGACTGCTGTATTGAGGCAATGGTCTAAATCATCTTTTCCGACTTATAGCATATACGATATCTATTAAATAAAGTCTTGATTTAGGGGAGCCACTGAAGACTAAGAAATTAGGTCTCCAGTTTCTTTCATCAATTTCATCTGCTTCGAATTGATAGATAAGATCGCGAGCAAAGTGCATTGAGAGTCCACTTCTTATATCAGAATTGTTGGAGTTCAATTTCCTCTTCCCTGTGACAAAGTAAATGATGCAAACAAAAGCGATTTCAACAAGTGAGGCTCCTGCACTTATCATAAACATAGCCCCAAAGCATAGGAAGGCTCCAATCATAGAGACTGACCATGGGGTTTTAAAAGTAGGTCGCCAAGAAGGATTAGCAATAACTCCCTAAAAGCCCTGATGAGGTTAAAAGTGACGGTTGGATTCCTAATTATAAAAAAAGTGCAACTAAGCTTTATATTAATCGATGGATTGGATTTAGCTCATTCCCAATTCATGTTAATTGTCGACCAGAAGTTAGTATATTTGAACTTCAAAATTAACTCATAAGTAGCTACTATCTAAATACGCGCTTAAATTCAAATGTGTAGATAAGATGACAACAATTCTACAAATTCACGTTTCACGATTGAAAATTGTTTTTTATAGTACGAGGATTAAAAACTGTATCAACTCCTATGAGGAAAATAATGAAAACTAAGAACCTAGTTCTAACTGCCTTTGCTCTAATACTATATATGAACACTAGCTCATTGTTTGCTAAAGAATCTAGTAAGGTACCTCAAGCACTAGCACTTAAGGAGAGTAGTAATGACAAAAAAGATTTAATTGGCTCATGGGAAATAGATATTCCGAGATCGCTAATTAAGCTTGAGGAAATATTTTATAAACAAAAAGTTGAAAATAAAGATTCAAAATCAACTTTAAGTATTGACCGTGTGACAGCTGATTATCTATTCTTTAAAAATGTAAAAGATGAACTGCACTATTCAATTAAGGTCGAAAATCTAGTTTATGTTTATGAAATGAGTTCTAAAGTAAATAAGAATAAAAAAGAGTCAAAAAACATTTGGATGGAGCTAAACTTGCCAGTTGACAACGTTATTGATGAACTTCTTTTCACAAACATTGAAGCCCTTGTCGTTCAGGATAAAAAGCACATTCCAATAAATCTAGAAGAAGTGATGATCAAAAAACTAACTGTATTTCCAAAAAAAGATTCCAAATTAAAAAATGCAAAGTTTAATATCAAAGGTAATGTCTTTGACGGATCAATAAAGGCGAATGGTGTTGCCAATCCATTCGTTAGTTCTATCCCTATAAATCTAAACCTTAAGCTTGAAGACTTGAGCATCGATAAGTTAAATCCTTGGCTCAAAAAGGCGGCATCACTAAAAGTAGAAAAAGGTGGTGTCGATGTTTTTGTGGAGTTTGCAACAGTAAACGGAAAAATCAAAGGCTATGTTAAATTCTTTACAGAGGACCTTGAGTTGATGAACGAGTGGAAGGATGAAACAAACTTTTTTAAAAATTTAAAAATGTCAGCATTCAACTTTGGGCTTAATCTCATGGAGCGTACTGACGAAGATATTATTTCAGGTAAAATAAAATTTGAAGGAAACGAAGATTCAATTGATATTGATTTTTCAGAGCTCTTTGAGACACTTGTTGAGCACTTTTTTGATGGACCACTTAAAAGAAAATACGATAAAAGTATTAAACTTAAAAGCCTATAAATTCAGACTGAGTTGATCTCTATCTAGTACTCAATGAACCAACCTAACTATTCAAAAGAAGGGAGTATTTACAACCGAACTTTATGTTTCTTGTATAGATTCATTGCAAACCTTTGTTGAAGTTTAAATAACACTTGAGTACTATTAATCTCACCCATGGAGGTTTAATGCTTGATGACTGGCAAAAAATTATTATTTTAACTCTACTTGCTGGTCTTGCTATGCCTTTTGGTGCCCTTCTTGCAAATGTCGAATCATTTTGTGGTAAGCGACTACAAGATGAAGTTAGACACTCAGTCGTGGCTTTTGGTGGTGGGGCTCTTCTCTCTGCAGTAGCACTTGTTTTAATTCCGAAAGGAATTGAAACTTTAGACCTACTAAGTATTATCTTGTCGTTTGGCTTAGGTGGTATTTTAATTGGTTGTATAAGTAAGTACTTAAGTAAATCTGGATCTAAAGCTTCAAACTTCATAGCCATGCTCACAGACTTTGTTCCCGAGGCACTAGCACTAGGAACTTCAGTTGCGATGGGTGAGGAAGCTCTTGCCGTTTTATTGGCCATCATGATCGGTTTACAAAACTTACCCGAGGGATTTAGCACTTATAGAGATCTTATTGATAGTGATTGGAAAGGAAATCATATAATATATTCGCTTACGATTGTTGCCCTTTTGGGACCGATTTCAGGACTATTAGGATTCTATGTATTAGTTGATTATCCACAGCTAATAGCAGCAATGATGCTTTTCTCAAGTGGAGGGATACTCTTTCTGGTCTTTCAAGATATTATTCCCGAGTCTCAGCTTGAGTGTTCTTCCAAACCTGCTATTGCTACGTCATTGGGATTTTTATTAGGACTAGTTGGACATGTACTGAGTCACTAATCAGTTATTTAACGCACATATAGTAATATTAAAAAAATGTGAAATATCATTAACAATTACTTATCTTTATCTAGAGTTTTTATTTATCTTTCATTGCTATCTTATAGTTAACCATTAAGCGCTATATGAGAGCACAACCAGAGGATACAAAATGAATAAGGACGAAATAAAAGGTAAAGCAAAAGAAATTAAAGGTGAAGCTAAAGAGAAGTACGGTGAAGCGACTGACAACAAAAAGACGCAAGCTGAAGGCAAAATGGATCAAGCTGAAGGTAAAACTCAGAAGAAATACGGTGAAGCTAAAGACAAATTAGACAAATTAGACAAATTAGACTAATTAAAAATTTATAGTTTTAAAAGCCATCACTAACTGATGGCTTTTTATTTGGCTAAAATCTAAGATTCCACAGAACTTATTCAAATAAACTAATCATGAAATTTAAAGCTCTATGGTTAGTTCACTTCTTTTTAAATTTATTAAGTAATTACTGTTTCGCCCCACGATTAAGGTCTTGTCCCTTGGAACACTACCTTTTCCAGCTGGCCATCCTTAGCGTCGTTTAGCACAGTCGCCATCATGTTCTTCTGTCTGATTATGAAAGAGAACAAAATTTGTTGGATAAGGCATATCGACACCAATATCGAATTCAGATCTAATTGATGATTGTCGTTGCACCTGTTTTAACTTATTGATAGTGTTTTGTAATGGCCAATAAAAACCAAGACCTCACTGACTACACCAACTATTTTAAAATAGGAGATGAAGTCTTGATGGGGAAATTTAAAAACACTAAAGGAAAGATCGTTGGTTTAAATTATGACAAATGGGGAAATCCAATGCTTGAGATTGAACCTATTCCCAAAGGTCGAAAAAAGAATAGAGAGATTGGTCTTTTTAGGATATGGCGAGCGGATATCAAAGAGGAATAGATACAATACACCTTAAATCTTTATTCAAAAATCTTAAAATTTAGTTTTCATTTTGAAACTCCATTTATAGCGTGGAGTCAAGAGTTCGTAATAGGATGATAAAAAGACAGGTTGTCAGTATATCATCCTATTTCACATCATTAATGCTAGTCTCTTATTAAAACAAAATTTTATTAAAAAGGTGTACATATTGAGCGATTTCAAATTTTTCCAGTCTTTGTCATTTCTTGAACCCAAGTCTCTTAAAAGTTTATCCTCTAAAATTATTAACTTAGTTGAAAGTAAACTTTGGGCAAAAGTTTTGCTGGGAATGCTTTTAGGTATTTTATTTGGGTCCTTAGTTTCTCCTGAGGGAGCACTAGCGAGTGTAATCGAGTCCAATGCTTCCTTTGTTGATGGAATGATAAAGTGGTTGAGTCTGCCTTCAAAGTTTTTTTTAAAGCTCATTCAAATGGTAATCATTCCACTTATCATTGCCAGTGTTATTCGAGGATTAGCATCAACAACTGATGTAAAACAAATGAAATCTTTAGGTTTGAGATTTGCAGTCTATATTCTGACTTGTTCAGGACTAGCGGCAGTTGTCTCTATCCTTTGGAGTAAAGCTATAAAGCCTGGAAGTGGTCTCTCTTTGAGAGGAGCAGCTCAAGTTGGTACCGAAGAGGGGCTTAATGGTGGAGTTGGAAGTTTTGGCCCTGATAGCTTGGTGAGCGTACTTCCTACGAATCCTCTGGCTTCAATAGTTGACGGGCAAATGCTAGATGTTGTTGTTCTATCTATAATTGGAGGGATTGCTCTTATTTCTATTGAGCAAAAACAATCTAAGTCTATTATGGATTTATTGGAGGTTGTTCAAGAGATCTCGATGACCGTTATTTCGTGGGCGATGCGATTGGCCCCTTTCGCTGTTTTTGGTATGATGGCCCAGGTAACGGCTACCACCGGAGCGAAAGCTTTACAAAGCATGGGGTTGTACGTTTTTACAACTTTCGCGGGTTTTGGAACTTTTATACTTTTGTATATTATTGCTGTGTCTTTATTGTCAAAAACTTCACCGATTAAATTTGTAAAAAAAATAATGACTCCTGTCCTTCTCGCTTTTTCAACATCCTCGAGTGCCGCGACTATGCCGGTGAGTATGCAGATTGCGGAAGAAGAGCTTGGAGTAACACCTTCTGTTGCGCGTTTTTTAATTCCACTTGGGACAACCGTCAACATGGCCGGCTCAGCAATATGGCATACGACAGCAGTGGTCTTTTTAAGCCAGGCTTATGATATCAATTTATCTTTAGCTCAAATTACCTTCGTCGCAGCAACTTCAGTTGGAAGTGCAATCGGCTCACCTGGAGTGCCTGGTGTTGGAATTGGGGTGCTGTCAGCCGTTCTCATTAAAGTTGGAATTCCTCTAGAGGGTGTTGGACTCATCATGGGAGTTGATCGGCTAGTAGATATGGGCTGCACTGTAGTGAATGTGACTGGGGACTTAGCGGGGACTGTTATTTTAGATAAAAAAATCTCTTAATCCCCAATCGATATACTCGTGTATGTTTTCATATTATCTTTCAGATGATTGTGTAGAAAAGATATAATTTGAAAGTCCTCATATCTTTGCTTTTTAATTGATAACTGAGTTAAAGTAAGTTGAAAACGTACAATACAACTAGGAGTTGTTATGAAAAATATTGTTGTCTGTGTAAATACTGATAAGAAAAGCTTTGAGAGTCTTAGGAGAGTTGAGGAATATGTTCAGCTGAGTTCTGCCAATATTACTCTCGTGCATATTTGGAATAAAAAAGCCTACGATTACCCAGGAGATATGATTGTTGCTTTTTACCCAAATGAAGATCAAGCTAAAGATATAGCAAAAGAGATGGATAAGCAGTTAAGAGATCAGCTTCCTAAGTTTTCAGGTCTACCTCAGGACAAATTTAGAACTCATATCCTTTCAACTTCCAATGCTAAAGATGATGTCGTTGAACTTCTTAAAAAAGAGAAAGCTGACTTAGTCATATGTTTAACTCCAGAAAAGAGCGTAGTTAAAAATTTCTTTCACAGCTCATTCACAAATTATCTAAGTGCTCATGCTCCATGTGATGTATTGGCTCTAAGGATTTAGAATGAAAGTTAAGTGTTTTAGTACTCATGCATTTGAAATCAAGTATCTTGAATCATGTGCCAGCCTTTTCAAACTTAAAGTTTCTTTTACTGAGATAAAGCTGAGTTCAGACACTGCGGTATTGGCTGAAGGGTTTGATTCAGTAAGTTGTTGGGCAAGTGACGATTTAAGTTCTCCTGTTTTAAAGAAGCTTAAAGACTCAGGGGTCCGATTCATCTCATTGAGGTCCGCGGGTTATTCTCATCTTGATCTAGAACGCGCTAAAGATCTTGGTCTTACTGTCACGCGGGTGCCTTCATATTCTCCTGAGTCAATCGCTGAGCACACACTTGGATTACTTATGTGCTTGAATCGAAAATTTGCGAAAGCTTTTCAGCGAGTAAGGGATTTTAATTTTACTCTTGATGGTCTTGAGGGTGTAACTATTCACGGTAAGACAGTTGGAATCGTAGGATTTGGAAAAATTGGTCAAGCTTTTGCTCGCATTATGAAAGGAATGGGTTGTAACGTTTTAGTGTTTGATCCTGACCAGAATACAAGTTTGGCGAATGAACTTGGTGTCAACTATACTGACTTGAAAGAACTTCTAACAAAATCAGATATTATCAGTCTCCATTGCCCTTTAAATAAAAGCACTCATCATATTATTAACTCAGATTCGATCAATCATATTAAACCTTCAGCTTTTTTACTCAATACTGGACGAGGGGCTTTAATTGATACAAAAGCTCTCATAGAAAAGTTAAAGAAGAGAGAACTTCGTGGCGTAGGTTTAGATGTTTATGAATATGAAGAAAATATATTTTTCAAAGATTTTTCAGAATCCGGAATTTCTGATGAAATGCTCTTAAGGTTAATGGGATTCCCCAACGTTTTGATCACATCTCATCAAGCTTTCTTTACTAAAGAGGCTCTTGGAAATATTGCAAATATTTCAATGGAAAACATTCACCTTTATCATACGCAAAAAGAAATTCCTAAAGACAATCTTTTAGTCCATCAAAAATAAGAGGTCAACGCCTAGCTTTCTCAACAAAATGATTGAGTCTATATCTCTACTATTAAGTGATCATTCAGCATTCAGCATTCAGCATTCAGCATTCAGCATTCAGCATTAAACTTTCAATATGAGATGCTATTCATATTAAAAATCTAATCTTTTTGATAGCATACTTACTCTTTGGAGGAACAAATGAATATAAATTTTCTTGGAGCAACAGAGACTGTAACTGGATCTAAGACTCTTTTAAATATCGACAAACTAAATATCATGGTTGATTGCGGAATGTATCAAGGCGATAAAAAAACTCAAAAGTTAAATTTAGCTGAGCTATCATTCGATGTTACTGAACTTGATTAGGTCTTTTTAACCCATGCTCACCTCGATCATTGTGGCTATCTTCCTATGTTGATTAGGCTTGGTTTTAAAGGACAAATTTTCTGTACTGAGCCCACTAGGGAACTGGTTCAACTCATCCTTGAAGTCTCAGCAAAGGTTCAGGAGTACGATGTCAAAGATAAAAAACGAGATGAAGTTTTATATAATTTAGATGATGTTGAGAGAACGATATCTTTCTTTCAATTATTAAAGACTGGACAAAAAGTGACATTCCCAGGTTTTGAAGTTGAACTCTTTGAGGCTGGTCACATTCTTGGAGCTACAAGTATTGTTTTCTCAAAAGATTATGAAAGAGTTTGTTTCTCAGGAGATTTAGGAAGAGCGAATGATTTAATACACTCTGTTCCAAAGTTTCCTTCCGATATCGATTATCTTATTCTCGAGTCTACCTATGGGGATAGAGAGCACGAAGAGATTGATACTTTAGAGTATTTGGCCAGAGAGATTATACTTGTGAAAGAAAGTGGAGGAGTACTTCTTATTCCTTCTTTTGCAGTTGCACGAACTCAAGTCATAATTAAATACCTTTATGATCTATTTGAGGACAATCCTAGTTTAAAAATACCAATGTATGTAGATAGTCCAATGGGACTTAAAGCAACTAATATTTATAAAAAAAATATAGAATCTTTAAAGGTCGATGAAACAGATTTCTTATCAGCGCTTAAAAGTGTGAAGTTTTTTGAATTTGGTAAAGATAAGCAGAAATTTTTAAAAGCAAAAGGTCCTCTTATAATGATCGCCTCTAGTGGGATGATTAGTGGAGGAAAGGTTCTGCAATACTTTGATATGTACGCCAAACATGAAAAAAATACGATACTTATGATCGGCTATCAAGGAGAAGGAACTATTGGTTCTAAATTAGTGGAAGGTGAAAGAGAAATAAAACTTTTTGGGCACACAATTAATGTTAGAGCTAGAGTTGAATTACTTCCAAGCATGTCGGCTCATGCGGATCGAGTTGAAATGAAAGAGATGCTTATGTGTGGGAAAAAGAGACTAAAAAGAATTTTTTTAAATCATGGTGAAGCCAAAGCTAAAAAAGAGTTTAAACTTTATTTAGAAACGGAGATTGGCTGTGATGTTATTATTCCTGAAAATGGTACAACTTATGAGTTAGAAGAAAAAAGCCATGAGTAAGAGAAGCAATAATAAAAACAACAAGCAACTGATTAGAAAATCATCACTCGATTTTGAGGAATTTAGCGACAAAAAATTTCGAACAAGTCTGAAAAAGGCAGGGCTCTCCCCAAAAATTACGGAAGATCTTTTAACAGAGTTACAACCAACAGTTAAGAACTATTTTTCAACGCAAACACTTCATCATGCGACTTATAAGTGCTTATTAAAAAAATCAAAAATCGTTGCTGCCAACTATAACATCAAACAGGCCATCTATGACTTAGGACCAACTGGATATCCTTTTGAAATCTTTTGTGCCGAGATGTTAAAAGTTAAGGGGTATAAGACAAAAGTATCTGTTATAAAGCGAGGGAAATACGTTCGTCATGAAGTTGATATTATTGCGAAAAGAGATGACCATAATATTTTTTGTGAGTGTAAATTTCATAGTCTTAAGTCTAGAAAAAATAATATAAAAGTTCCTTTATATATTCAATCTCGATTCTTGGATCTCCAAGCTGGAAATCCAAATGAAAAATTAGATTACGCTATATTTTCTAATACCGAGTTTTCAAAAGATGCCATTCAATACTCTAGGGGAGTGGGACTTCTATTGTATTCAATGAATTATCCAACACATGGCGCTTTCATTGATCTCGTTAGAAAGTATAAAGTCTTTCCAATTACGGCTCTGAGGTCCTTAAGAGTTAGAGATAGAAAAGTATTATTGGACGATGGTATTGTTGTTATAAAGAGAGTGAAACGTAATGATTTAATAAAATTGGGATTAAGCGAACGAGAAATATCTAAAGTGTTTCAAGAAATAAAAATTCTCACACATTAAGAGATCTTATGTTGGCAAAAAAACTGGTGGCCCTGAACAGACTTGAACTGTTACACCCTTGCGGATAAGAGATTTTGAATCTCTCGTGTCTACCATTCCACCACAGGGCCGTGTATAGAATCACTTTTGAATATACTATTGAGATAGAGGTTTGAAGTCAATAAGGACCCACGTTTTAACGCTCAGGTCCAAAAGTGAAAATATTAGAACATATTTATATTTGCTGTAAATCC
>Ga0307981_1001422_pt1 | contig 21502 bp, 10 predicted proteins | sample OrgLakmetagen987_FD_201849 | JGI IMG/M metagenome (GOLD analysis project Ga0307981, IMG submission 201849) | Saline water microbial communities from Organic Lake, Antarctica - #987 | ecosystem: Environmental > Aquatic > Non-marine Saline and Alkaline > Saline | place: Antarctica: Organic Lake... | reverse complement strand
CTTATTATTGGCAAGCTCATTGAAAGTGGCCGCGTTCGTGCCGAGAACAACCGTTGGCGCAGCTACCGTTGGAAGAAGAGGCATTGCGTCCGCTACTGCTTCTCCTTCTGCACTGCCTTTTCAGGCGTCGAATTGCAGGCATCGCGGTGTTGCACCAGTGACGCAGTTGCAAGCGCTCCCCAGCGGTGGCGGCGGCGGCGTGGACACTGGCAGTCTTACCACCTTTTTCCTGCAAACGCTCATTGCCAATGGCATTCCGGCCCTCTTTACCATTGCCGTTATTGGCTTTGCCGCAACCATGTTTCGCAAGAAGGATTCATCCAGCAGTAACACGAATCGCAGCATGGTCAGCAGCCTCAATAATCCGGCTGCCAAGCTTTACAACGACTTGTACGGCGATCAAGAGCAAGAGGCCTCGACGGCGAGCAGTGGATTGCGGCGCTTGTTTGGCAGCAGCAGCAACAACAACAACAACGTGTCTTTGCCCAAGAATACAGGTGTTCCCGCTCGGCAGTACATTAAACTAACCAATTGGAACCGCAAGTTGGATTCCTACCAGTACAGCGTCACGGCCGCCGTGCAATCGCAAGCGGCAGCGGCGGCCGCCTACCGCCAGGGCAGCTTGAATCGCGCGCTGCAGCAGGCCACGAAATTGTCATCGACGACGACAACAGCAACGGCCACGCCCAATCTGTCCCCGTCGGCCTTACGAAAGCTGCAAGAAGCAGAACAACACTTTCTGTCGCAAGGAGCAGCGCTGCAGCAGGATATTTTGGACTTGCAAACCAAGCTCACGGCCGCGGCCGTGGATGAAGAACTGGCTGGCATGGGTGTCGCAGATGCGTACGAACTAGATCCGGCCGAACTCGAAAGCGCAGATCCAGCCAATACTACCAGTACGGCTGTGGTTACCAATTCGGCCAAGGGCAAGACTGTCAAGAAGAAAAAGGGCAAGACGCGCAAACAAGTCAATGCGTGGATGACGGCATTGACCACGGCGCAACGTGAATTGCAACAGACTGAACTGGATTTCATTCAAGACTTGGTGGCCGCCGTGGGACCCTCCCGGGCTGCAGCTGTGCGCACGGCCTTGACGGGAGATACGGCAGGCCGCGGGGCTGGAGGCTTGTTGCTCAAGTTGCAGGCCACGGGCGACAGACCCTTGTTGTCGGCCTTGTTGGACCCCAATGCAACCAATAAGCCATCGTCCGTATTTGTTATGCGCTTCCCGGGCGACGCATCGGCATCGCAAGTGGCCGAGTTGCGCGAGGAAGTCACGGCAGTGGTGCGACAGGCGGCCGCAGGCGACGAGGCCGTGGTGATTTTGCAAACGGGTGGTGGTACCGTGACTGGCTATGGACTGGCCGCGGCGCAATTGATGCGCTTCAAGGAGGCAGGCATGAAGCTCACAGTGGCGGTTGAGCAAGTGGCGGCTAGTGGAGGGTACATGATGTGTTGCGTGGCGGACCGAATCGTTGCGAGCCCCTTTGCCGTCTTGGGGAGTATTGGTGTGATTAGTGATATTCCCAACGTGTACGAACGACTAAAAAAGGAAGGTATTGAGTTTCAAACGGTAACGGCGGGCAAATACAAGCGCACTTTAACTCCCACGAAAAAACCAACCAAGGGAGATTTCGGTACGTTGAACCTGCCCGACGATGCGAAATGCAATGCATGGAAGCAGCAGTCCCATTGCCCTTGAGCTCACACCTTTCTTGTCTCTATCCTGCCATGTACGCAGTGAAAACGAAACAGGATGTGCAAGACATTTTTGAGTTGTTTCGAGATTTCGTAAAGCAGAATCGTCCTCAGCTGGATATTGAAAAGGTAGCGACAGGAGAAACCTGGTTTGGAACGGACGCAATGGAGCTGGGCTTGTGTGACGAGATCAAGACGGTGGACTCCCTCTTGACGGATTTTGTAGACGCAAACTACCAAGTGTACGAGGTGGAGTACGAACTACCTCAGGAGAACGCGCTCTCTTCCCTCCTTCCGATAGGAGTCGACTCGAAGGATCAAGGTATCCTTGGTCGAGGAATCCGTTGGCTGGTACGCGCGGCCGCTGCTGAGGTCAAGGCCGAGCTGGGCACCAACTTCGACCTTAACCAGTCAGTTGAGAAGCGCTACATGGCTATTGATGACAGCGCCAACCGTGTACGTAGTCAAGATTAATGCTATCATGTTGGAGAGCGTTTTGTACGTTACAATATATAGCGCAGACAGGTTACACTCTCTTATTTCTACTAGTAGCTTGCTTGTTCTAGACTTGCAAGTCTTCAGCCGCAAAAGACTAGGCTGCTGATGCATCAACCGGCCCCTCTCTCTTTTGTTCCGGCGGATCCAGACGGAAATCACTCGCAGCAAAGACGTCGGTCGCGGAATCCCCCATCCCTGGTTCCACTTCCTTCGGCTTGGACTTCTTCTTTTTCCTCACGACGACACGTCCTCCCAGTTTTGAAGGATCAATGGCTTCACCCGACGATGACCGAACCACCATCCTTTCGCCTTTGCCTTTCCCAGCCCGACCTGCAGCGGCCTTGGCACTGGCCATTTGAGCCGGATCAAATCCAGCCTCCATAAGATCCTTACTGGACATACGAATAACGTTCCGGCCCGTGTCCTTTCTACTCTTACTCGCAGACTTGGCGGAGGCTTCCGAGGTAGAGTTTCGCCTGCTTGGTCCCTTGGATTTGGATCTCCCAATTGATTTTGACCGCCGCATTGCATCCGAAGGATCGTCTCGAGAAGAAGATCGGCCGTCTCGCGACGATCGACTCTCACCACTCTTCTTAGTATCATTCTCCTCCTCGTCGATGGATGTATCCAAGGGGCCCTTGCGGGCCAAAGATTTGGATCTCTTGACAGACTTGGACCTATTTGTTCCATCTGAAGGATCTTTTCGAGAAGAAGATCGACCCTCTCGCGACGAGCTTTTCTTGACGCCATCCGCGTCTTCCTCAAGGGAAATATCAACCGGCGCCCTTCGACCAAGCGATTTGGATCTCTTGGTGGACTTGGACCTCTTTGTTCCATCTGAAGGACCGTCTCTAGACGAAGATCGCCCCTCTCGCGACGATCTGGGTTCGCTCTTCTTGGCCACATTTTCGTCGTCGTCGAGGGAAATATCTACATGCATCCTTCGGCCCACAGATTGGGATCTCTTGCTAGACTTCGACCTCGTCAATGCACACGACGGATTGTCTCGAGCGGAAGATCGTTCTTCTCGTGACGATCCGGGGTCGCTCTTCTTCTCATCGGATTCTTTATCAATGGCAATGTCAACTGGCGCTCTTCGACCAAGCGATTTCGATCGTGGTGCGCGTTTTGAATGAACCTCTTCATCTCGAGTTGAAGACCTGCTATGTCGCAAACGAGAAGACGATTCAAGAGAAGACTTTGTTTTCACATCTTTACTTCTGATTTCTTTGTCGTGAATACTTATGTCGACTGGCGCCCTTCGACCAAGCGATTTGGACCGTGGCATGCGTTTCGCATGACTTTGATCTCCTTCTCGAGTTGCAGATCTTCTCTCACGCGAAAACTTGGGTTTCTCCTCCTTGGTTATGATGTCATCATCATTTTTCAAAGAAATATCTACCGGTGCTTTGCGACCAAGAGACTTGGAACGCAGCACGCGTCTCGGCTGTCGCTCATCATCACGAGTCGAAGACCTGCTTTCGCGTGAACTTTTTGGCTTCATTTCCTTGACGGCCTTGACGTCGTCTCCATCCAGGGTTGTGTTGGTAGGGGCCCTTCGGCCAAGAGATTTGGAACTTGGCATGCGCCTCGGTTGGTCGTGGTCGTGGCCCGTTGACCGGTCCTCGCGAGCCGAGAGGGCTTTGTCTTTGTGCATACTCGCTGGTGGTGCCAACAGGTCCTCTGTGGCAATCTGGAATGCCGCCTCTACAACAGCGGTAGTTAACGCGTCATCAGACTGTCGTCGGAGAGCATTCCCAGGGCCACTAGTAGCCAACGTTTTATTTGTCGAATGGAACGCATCCCATTTTGAAAAGGATCCAGAGTCAGTTGAGTCCGACACAGGCATTGACCACGCTGAACTTGATGACTGAGGGGTCTTGACTCTCTGATCGACACTTTTTGGGGGAGATCCCTGGTCGAACAAGCTACACAGTTCATCATCAGGCAGGAAGCATGTTGAAGCCAGAGTGAACGAGCATGAGCGCGTTAGCCGACCTGGCGAAGGATTGGTCTTGTCAAAAGCGCCGACCGGATCTTCATCAAAGCCAAACACGGAAGAAGGTGTGTGCGTGGTTTTTGATAGATGACATGCTTTCGGTGTTATGGGCGTGGCCTCCATAGTGAACGAACCATGATGTTTGAAAACCCGTGTCACAGGTTGCTTCGCATCTGCGGGATCACCCTCGGTCGTTCCAGAAACTGACCCAGCCTTCAGCGTCTTGGATAAGCTCATCTTTTTTTGAAGACTCGGGCGCTTCGGCGTCTTCGGAACTTCCTGCGCAACGGCGATGCTTTTGTTCTGTCGCAAGGACGAATCCTGGCTTCCGATTGAAGCTTTGCTACTTCTTCTTACGACTGCTTTATTTTCACCAGGAGATCCAATCGAATCACTGCTTGAATTGACAGTTGGTGTGGTTCCTACGGTCTCAACAGAGCGCTCTTCACCAAATTCCGAATCCAATTTGGAGAACAAGCTGATATTGGCATCAGAATCCGCTATACCAAATGCATTGTCGTTGCACTCCGCGTCCAGTTTTAAAAACAAACTGGGAACCTCTTTCGCGTCTTTTGGATTGTCCCGACGACTTATGGATAAGCTTCGACTTCGGCTACTGTCCGATCGCGTGGACCCTCGGTCCATGCTTCGGCCTTGACGCTGTGAGACAGGAGAATTTTCGATTGCCACCGCGCCAACATCAATTGGAGAACCATTGGCACTGACTGAGCGCTGAGGGAATTTCTTGGACGACCTGCGGAGTGGTGTCTTGTTGTCCCGGAAGCTAGCTGGGTTGATATAGCTTTTTGTAGGTGATGTCGGAGACGATGGAGACTTGGGCGTCCTCGGACTCTTCTGCGCGAAGGAAGCCTGTGCACTCACGCTTCCGGTAGGTGTCTTAGGTGTCTTTGGTTCTTTCACATGACTTAATCTCCTGGGTGTCCCTGACATGCCACTCACGGACCGCTTGGGCGTCTTTGGAGTGTGCGGACTCGCGACAGCCTTTGGCGTTTTGGGACCCTTGACAGGCGAAGCTGAGACTGTCTTGTTTGGGCTTTTCGAAGGCGATGCCATTACTCCCATTTCGTCCAAAGCACCGGAATTGGTTTTTTTGATGGCACGGAACTCTTCCTTCACTTCGGTCTCATCCTCTTCGAAAAGCAAACTCTCTTCGAGATTCTCCTGTGTAATTTTGATGGTCGGGCGGCGATGGGGCTGCCAGCATGCTTCCATAATTTCGCGCACCCCTTTTGGCCACTGAGGGTCTACCTGCGGGCGAACGTGGAACTGAACGACCTCCTCATAGTGAGTGGATCGATCGTAGCCATCGAAGGGTCGCTTGAGACCCACCAGCTCCCATAGCATGATTCCAAAAGAGTACACATCTGAACTGATCGCCGCCGGAGACTTGCAGAGGACTTCGGGAGCAGTGTATGCCAAAGTCCTGATATCATCTGACTTGGTAATACTGCTAGCCTGATCCTCCATACCATGCTGACGGACTTGTGAAAAGTTGCAGAGCTTGACTCGATCATAACGGGTGTCAAAGCCCACCTTATCAGGTCGAACACTGTAGACCAGCTTTCGATCATGCAAGTAGACCATGGCCGAAGCAATGTCCAAAGCAATCTCTAAACGGTGCTTCAAGCGTGTGTCTGTATCCTTTGCATCAGAGTAACCCTTCTCTTCTCGCCACAAGTCGAGTCGGTCTACCAGCGTTTCCGAAATACGATCTGTAATGATAAAAAAACTTTTTCGTCCAGAGACCAAAAACGAATCGATACCTCCGCCGTTGACTCCATAAATTTGAGCGATATGAGGATGGGGCAACAAGTTCATGAGAATCTTGGTCTCAACAATTGCTCCTGCCGCTGCAGTTACGCCTAGATCCGAGTCAATGAGACCCTTTTGCATGTACTTCACAGCATAGTGGCCTTGATCGCATCGATTCGCCAAACGACTGCGTGGGTCATCTTCCGAGTCGCTAAAGTTTCCCTCCACCAAGTCTAGCACCACAGCAATCTTTCTCAGCTCATATTCCGTGTAATACCCGCGATTACGGAGGGGTTTGCTTCCGATAACGACCTCTTCCCCGTTGAATCTTGGAACCAATTGTTCCCGCTCAATGTTTCGAACTTGAAAGGTCTCGTCAAACTGTTGGGCAGCTTCCACGGCCTTTTCGATCGCCTCAAGCGCTATCTTGGAGGGAGACTCTCCCTTTGGCTTCTTGCCTGGTGGACTCCATGAGATCTCGGTGTAGCTATCATCCAGATCCATGGTCATTCGCTCTTTGATCTTTGAGCAAGAGCCACAAGAGTAAACGGTACAGCCAAGACCGCCTGGTTGTGAGTGGAGGGAGGAAAAAATCCTTGAGAAGGTCTTTTGTATGAACGTGAGTACCATAATGACCTTTAAAATGACCACTACAATGACCTTGATCTAAACACGAACCGACATTTTTTGGCCCCAACCCCAAACGGTTTGTCGACCGAGGGTTGGGCTTAGCTGTCCGCTGGGTCATCTCTGACTTGAACCAGCAGCTAGCTTTTATCTCTTCCTTGTTTGTCCTCGATCCTCTATTTCAATAGTTCAATTACAAGCAGTAGAATGAAATAACTCTCCCCTTTTACAATAATAATACTAGACCGATGTGAAGTCAATTACGAGTATTAGAGTAAAAAAGAAGTAGGCTATTATTTCTTCTCACTGGTCTCCTCCAAGCCAGCGCTCTTCTCCAGATAGCTCTCCTTCGCACCCATTGTCGCAATTCCCTGGTCGTGTCTCAAGTTGGGCTGATCCAGGTTGTTCAAAAGAGGCGCTTGCGCTAGCGAAAACATACGCGGTGTGCGATGCAGTTCCCGCTCCCCTGGCGGAGGGGGCACTTCGTCAATAGCTCCAGGCACCACATTACCTCGTTCATCGTCGTCGTCCGAATCAAAGTACGACTCCTCTTGGTCGACTTCGTGGAACTTGCGCTGGTCTTCCAGTGCCTTGCCATGCAAGACGCGATGGATGGATCCACCCGGAAAATAACGAGATCCACCCGGCGACGAGTGCCCAGCACCGTCAGACTCTTGCGCCTTTTTCGATGCGTTCAGATTCACTTCGTACGCCTTTCGTAGCACCGTCAGGGTATTAACGTAGGGACTCGACACATCCTCCAAGCTAGGCACTTCTGTTGCTTGATTAGATGCCGACAAGTGCTTCGTTACAATATACTCCAGCAAAGACTTGATGTTTTCACCGTGGATAAAGTCGCACATCTCCACAATGGCAGAGGAAACGAGATTGTCTCCAACAGGATTGGAACGAAAGGCTTCAAAGACAGGATCAAATAAGTTGTGATGAATAATGTGTCTGTGGTAGAATTCGTCATTGACAGACAGAATAGCCCTGAGAAAGCGAAGGGCAGCCAGTTTCAAACATCGGTCGCCTGAAATCGCTCTAGCGTTGGGATGCGACCGAAGCAGCTTAAGGACATTCCCAAGCACCCGTGACTTTAATAAAAAGAACTTCATGCGATAGAGATGTGCTCGTACGCAAAAGCTGAGCAGTTCGACCGCAAAAGAGCTTCGAATGGCACATCCCGGCACCTTCCGAAATAGATCATCGTCTTTGGAGACTCCTTTGTGAAAAGAGGACAATATCCTTTGCATCAGCGGGGATTCATTTGGATTTCGCAGGACGTGCTCGGGTACTCGTCGAACAGGATGCAGAATGGTGGACTGGAATGGTGCAACCAACCACTCAACGTAATGCTCATAAAACATGGATAAAAACTGCTTTTGATCCGTCGTGGTTGCACCGGCACCTGAAGGCTGGTTATGCTGGTCGTGTGGTGGACTATGAACGCTGCCCGGAGGCTCAGCTTCATCAGCAAAACCTGCATTAAGGGGTCCGTGATCTCCCATCATGTCTGCGTCCAAAATGATGCGCATGATTTCCGATACTTGCAGCAGAATTCCTGCATCAGTCTCAACATCCAGAAGAAATAATAGCGACGCCAGCAAATCACTGCGTGGACAAAGAAACAAAACCTGTTTCTTTTCGTTTGGTTCAGGGCGCCCGGAAATCTCCTTAGAGCCACCAGAAGTCCCGTGGCGCTCTTGCTTCCACGCGTCATGGTACTCCAGGCAATTACGGCGAATCAAACTTGGATTGTGCATTGCCACGCCCACTATTATTTCCAACACTGATCCTTTTTCCGTAACGTCCGTGCTGGGATCGGAAAGCACACTACCCATTAGAGACAATAGGTTCACAGGCGACGGAGGCGGCGGCAGATCCATGAACAGTGGAGCTTCCGGTTTTTCGTCGAGGCGTTCCGACTTGACGCTCCCGGCATAGCTACCAACCTCCACCGTTTGGCTCGTCTGCGAAACATTATCAGCAATTTCCCCGTCATCATTAAGGTCAACAGCCAATGTACAAATAACCGAAAAGAAGTCGTCCTTGTCGCTCTGCTGCAAGGACATGCGGACCATGTTAAAGAGTTCCCTCAAGAACGACAAGCAACCACGCCGCCGAAGTCGCCGTGAAGACAGTGAAACATCCTGTGGCGCCAGATATTGTTTCCATGTTGCAGACGTTCCACCTGAATGCTTTCCAACAACAATAGACTCGGTTGGCAGACCTTCATGCAGAAAGGGCTCCGTCTTGGCCGGAGCCTCCACCCTTTGTGATACAGCCTCAGCCCATTCCAAAAAACTCAGAGCGTGCAGCTCAATCCCAAGCAAACGAATGACACGAACCAAGTAACTATCTTTCAGAGAAACGTCCGAGCTCTCGGATACCGTGACGCCCTTGACAACATCGGCGTGCGTAAAGGTTTGCAAGGAGCTGAGAGTACTCAAGGATGACTCGTCCATGGTCGGCCGGAGGAGCGTGTCCCGCAAATAATTGACACGAAAGGATCGGTGAATGGCATTGACCAGCTCTGGGTCTTCCATGGGTACAACCGTTCGAAATTTGGCTCGGTCGCGAAGGAACCATCGATGGTTTGCCTTTTCTCGCAAGTCCGGGTCGTACTCCAAGCAGCTGCAAATCTGCTCAAACACGCTGGGCATCGTGACAATCAACTCCAAGATGGAAGGTTCATTCAACAATAAAATGGTCTTGACGCACGCAGCCAAGGTCGCCAGCTTGCCGTAATCACCGCGAGCTTCGGCCGCTGGAAAGAGCGCCAAGAGTGCTTTCAAATACGAGCAATCCTCCTGGGAAATCCACATTGCCAGACTTTCGCGCTGTTGAATGTGCTGCAAAGCAGCAATCGTGTCGGCAATCTCTTCCAAGTTTTGCAGTGTCGGCGGATTCGGTAGCGATTGTGCCGCTTCCAAGAGGCTGTTACTTCCCGGTCCAAATGGCATGCCGTTTTCTACATCTTGCTGCTGCTGCTGATCCTCCGTCAAGTGCGCCCAAAATTCGTGCTGTTGTTGTCGTTGTAGATCCGCGTGGTGTTGCGCCGCCACTTGCGCCGCCATGTCTTGGACGCTGCTGCCGCTGCCACAGGCACCACCTGCATTCTCGTCGTTCGTGTTGTTCATGCTGCTGCTACTGCTAGTGCTAGTACCACCACTGCTGGCGCCATTGGTGTTGGCACGACTGCTGGGCACTTGTCGAATCAACTCTGCGGCTCGACCTTGTACGTGTGTAATTTGTCTCCATATATCCAAGCAACCAGCATTGTCCTGAAACGATAGTGCCAAGTCGACGCCACCCTGCTGTTGTTGCTGCTGCTGTTGATTTGTGCTCTGTTGTTGTTGCGACAATAAGCCGTGGCCACCATTTCCACCACCGCGTCCGTAGTAAGGTTCACACCACGTGATTATATTTTCCCCTTGTCTCTGGTACGCGTCTCTCAGCAAGATTCGAGTTCTCAAAAGGACCCGCGGTTGCCGTTGTTGTTTCGTGACTTCGGCATGGACGCACAGCGTGGCTTCTCCTGTTTCTTGGTACAACCACGTGTCATGACTACCACCACCGTTCGTAGTACCTTGTCCTACACCACTGGGATCACTGCTGTGATTACTGACATGATTGCTTGCACCTTGTCCAGTACCACCACCACCACCACCACCACCAATAGTATTATTAGTACTAGTACTAGTACTATTACTAGTACCAACAGCGACAGCCTTGTTGGTCACGGTCGTGGGTGGTCGGTACAGACACACAATGCGACCCGTCCCGCAATCGTCCCAACTACCGTCGGCATTTAATCGGTACAGCTTGACCCTCCACCCTTCCGGTTGCGGTACCGTACTGCCGTTGGTGGCCCCATCCCCCGCGGCATTGCCAATGTGTACGGCAGTAGCAGCAGTCTCGGACGACGCGGGAGCGTTGGTAATTTCTACTGCTTCTGCTTCTGCTGCTACTGCATCTTGCGACACTGGTGGAGCGGCAACGTGCTCGTCATATTTCTGTTTGAGAGGCTCGATGCGCTCGTCGTCCTCATCTTCCGAACCCGAGGAGGAGGAACCCGAACTGGAACTGCTCGATAGCGAGGACCGAGGCCGCTTGCGGGTCTTTTTCAAGAGATGCATGCGAAAGGGTCGTACTTGTTGTTGCTGCTGTTGCTGCTGTTGTCGCTGCAATGGCTGTGCATCGACCTGGTTGGCTTCGCGCGAACAAGCTGTGGAACGTTTCAGTAGCGCGGATTCTTGCGATGCTGATGCGGGACTGCTCTCACGGGCGTGGCTCGCTGTTTCAGTTACATCCGTAGAGGTATTGGTAGTATCAGCTGTATCAATTGTAGAAGTTCCAATAGAGGTAGTAGCATCATCGGCAGCAGCAGTAGTAGCAGCAGCAGTAGCAGCAGCAGTAGCAGTAGCAGTAGTAGTAGCAGCAGTATCTAAACCGCTCCACTGAGGCTTGTCGCTGTCGTCGTCGTCGTCGTCGTCGTCGGCCGCCGCAACCGCTGGCTTTTGTTCGCTCACGGAATCGGCAAGAGACTGCGTCGTCTTGGACGACTGCGGCGGCTCGTCGTGCTGATCCTCGGACATTTTGCAAACGAAAGCAAAGGCAAAGGCAAAGGCAACGCAGCGATACGCAGCGATACGAGTGTCGAAGGATGTGTATAGTGTTCCGGTACGGTGTATAGTAGTGTATAGTCGATACGCTACGACGATGCGACGGTGCGATGCATTCGATGCGACGCACGGCGGGGCGGCTTTTTGCTTTTGGCGGGAAAAATCGAGCCTGAACCGAACAACTATGTAGATGATGTACGTAGGACACTAAATTGCGCCAATCAGTGGCCGGGAAGACTCCGCGCGAGACCCGTGCGTCCGACAGACTCCTTGTCAATCCTCCATCACCGGTACTGATAGTAGACTGTGGAGCTACCGCTACGCCGGTACCGGTAGTAAAGTCGTACCGGTACTCTAGAAAGAGTTATCGTCGTTCCAGTGATTCATTCGTCTAGTTTGTTTCCATTAATTACAGCACCGTTTCTATGCATCCGAACAAGCTTCCACCGTAGCATCGTCTTGTTTGGCTGCGCGTTCTGGCGACTTCGTATTGAATAATGTGCTACTACTGCTACTACTAGTAGTAGCAGTAGTAACTCGTTTGCGGGCTCGGACCGCACCAAGGACGGTCACGACAAGAATGGCCGAGAGGACTGCGACAATCGCCAAAACGAGCGCGATTACGAGGATAGTGCGGCTCTCTGGCGCTGCATTCGCAATGGTATTGACGTTGAAATCATCATCATTTTCATTGGTTTCAGCGTCCTCGTTGCGGCCAAAGTCCAAGGCTGGAGGATTCTTCGGACTGTATTCTTGGTCGCACAGCGACGGACCCGTGCCGACGCTGACAAGCATGTAGTCCATGTTCTTGTTGGACGTGCCAACCGCACAAATTTGAATCGTCAAGTCTCGTCCCATTTCCTGGAAATTTAAAAAAGATTGCGCATCTCCTTCCACATCGAGAGCAGCAATCAGGTCGGTGCCCTGGTCGGTCTTGGCAACAATGGTCAGCATGTCCGCCTTTTCTTCCGTTTCGCGATTAAAGCCCTTGGCTCGATTGTATTGCAGGTACAACTCTCCAACCTCGGCAACGACATATTCACCCTTGACAGTCTTGTCGTAATCTGCAAATGCGGCAATCTTCAAGAGCTGCGGAATCTCTGGATCGACGGATACCGATCGATCGTCGTACCAGCCAAGGTGCCAGTGGTTGTAACCATTAAAGCACTTGGCGGGAGCACCAACCAATTTGTGTCCGGCACTCATGTATCCAGTAAAATCGGAATACTCTTGGCCATTCTCGTAGGCGTGGTTCAAACCCAGCGAGTGCCCAACTTCGTGCATGAGGGCGCCCTGGTAACTACCCCAAAGGTCGTTAAAGACGGATCGGTAATGATTGACACCGGAAAAGGCCGCCCAGTCACCTGTACCAGGTGGCATGATCATCATGGTCAAGTCGGCGGCCTGCGTAACTTTTTGAATGTCCAAGCGTTCTCGTAGCGCTTGATTGGCATGGTTCACGAGAGACTGCGCGGTGGCGCCTTGCGCCGTGACGTTGACAAAGAGATCCATTACATTGTGCTCGGTCGGAACCAGATTCAGTTTTCCAAAGGAACAGGCATCGTATTGTCCCTTGAGCGAGACTGGGTCTTGAAAGATGTGTTGGTTGTAATCGTCGGCCGATAAACTGGGCGACGCGTCAAGGGTAGATATCCTCAACACCAAGACAGAGAGGGTCCCCGTCTTGTCAATGAGGTGTCGGTGGCCTTGAAAGCTAGCCGGTGTAGATATTACTGATACGATAGAGTCGCTTGCTAATACCACGTTGTCGGTCTCCATTCGACTGTTGGAAACGGAAACAAAGAGTTCACCGTGTAGCAGACGTTGATCATTGTTATCAAAGAGGTCGTCGGGTAGATCGATACGGTAGGATTGATCACTGACGTGATTGTCTTGCACAGGACTGCATTCGTAATACTCGTCGCGAGTATTCGTGCTGGTGGCAGATTTGCTTTCAAATTGAACATCCACCAGGGTTATTTGGCAGTGTAATAGTGGTACTGGTAGTACTGGTGGTGAGTCGACGACATCACCGTCGTTCGAGGCGCTTCGAAGCCCTGATCTTCGACTCGTGGTGATGGTAATAGCAGTAACGGTTCCGAAAGAAAGAGCAAGGAGAAATACTGTCGTCAACGCGACTATTGTTGCGGGATTGGTAAAGCTCATGGTGGATACGCTTTGCGTTTTGTGGAAAATCGTTTTGTGAGGGTTGAAACAACGAAACGGCACGTGAGGTAATCGATAGGGCCTTTTAAAGGCCCAAGGAGCTGGCCCAGATAAATTCCACGATCAGGACTTCACTAAGATTAGGATTTTCGGTTTTAATGGATACTCGTTAATCGTTACTCGTCTTGAAATTCGTAATTAAGGACGAGAGACGATACACGATTGTCTATAATCATCAATGGGTCATTGGTCATTGGGCAATAAAAGGCAAGTGCAACCGACAAAGAACAATGACTTTGGGCGACACTACTGTAAGACGTACTTACTTAATGTCGAATATTTTCCATTGATTCTGCCTTTTGCACCCAGTATTTACTTGTTTAGACTTGGACAAATAATGACGTTCAATTGCCAGAGGAAGACCTTCAATTGCCAGAGTTCAGAGTTCAGTATAGATGCCGAGCGGTGGGTCAGTGGCAAAAGGGTTTCTTTTTTTAGTGTACAGAACTACTGTACAGTCTGACGAAGTACTGTAGAATGACAGTAACTAGTCTACAACGTCATTTTCGGGACATACTGGATACTGGCAGCCACAAGAAAAGAGTGCTCGAGCAGGCTAGACTAGTACTTAAATTACGTAGAAAAGACCGTTCGAGCTCAAGGCAGCCATGCACCGTACTGTTGTCGTTATCGTCGCCCTGCTCCTGCATTCCGTTAAAATCGATATCGCAGGGCACCCCAAAGCGCACCGTTGCCACCTTCTAGATAAAGTTCGCAGATTCGGTGGAATGGCGGACAAAGGCGAAGACTGGATTAAACGGTCTTTGGTGTTGATGATGGTGGGAAGTATTTTTTCGCCCGCCGTATTTGTTTTTTCTTGTTCCATAAAATAAATTAGAGTATTGGGAAAAGAGTTCTCGATAGTGTACTTAAATTACTTAAAAAATACCGTTCGAGCTCTATTTCTCTCGTAGAGGCATGTAGGCTGTCGTATCTGTAATATTGCGAACGAACGAACTAACGAACGAACGAACGAACAAACAAACGAAAACGCGAACACTCAACTCCAGCGTTCACGACGCTTCCCGTTTGGCGTCGGAAATGCTGTCAGCCAAAGCACGGTATGCGCGCAATTTTCACGTATTGTTCTTTAGTTGCTTCTTCCAGCAGTTGTAATACGATCGAACGGGCCTAAGTTAGTCTAGAGAAGAACGCTTAGGGGTGCAATAATAGTTTCCATAGTGGCCTAACTGCGTTTTGCCACTGATAAGTGACCCAAAGACCAAAGCTTTCAGGCGTGACTTTCTGATGTGAGTAGTGAACTCACGTTTTGTGTAGTTTGAACCCTTTGCAATGCCATCCTTACTTGTCCGGACATCCATGTAAAGTTCAGCGGGCGTGGTGTAGCTCCGAACAGGAGCGAACATCTTTTCGTGATCAGCGAATTGGTTGACCGCCTGGCTTCATAGATTGCAAACATTTCACCAAATACTTTGGCTAATGACCTCCATTTTAGCTTCGTATTTGGCGGAAGCGTCGGATCAGGGCCGTCTTAAAGCCTGCAGGCCATCCATGGTGACATCGAGAAAGCGCTCCACTCTTGCTAGTAGTATCATAGCTAGTGGAAAGATGGAAGTGGTTCCACACTCTGGACGAATTATATTTAATTGATAGAGTGAGAGAATCCAATAGAAAACAATACATAATTTAAACAAGACGCTTTTCATTACAGCGCCATGTTGTGGACGCGGACCCACAAGTAATTGGCGACCTCGTCACTGCACATGTGAATGTTGCTGCGTGCCAAGTCCAACGGAGTCCTGCCGTGAAAGTTGCGCATCAAGACTGCGTCCGGATACATGACGCAAAGGTGGCGGACTGTGTCCAAGGAGGCACCGGCCCGGGACGCAACGTGCAGGGGAGTGTTTGAGTGCCTGTCTAGCATTTTGACAGCAAAAGGGTTGGCCAAGAGAAGGGCGTCCAGGACAGCAGTATCCACTTGATGGTGTTTCAAGAGCACATGCAGCGATCCTTCTTGTTGCAAGCCATCCCTCTCGGTCAAGATAGAAGGGTCCGCGTTGACGAGCGCTTCCACCACGGCGGCACTTGCGTTGTTGTTGATAGCCATGTTGAGAGGAAAGGTGTAGGTTTCACGGACACTTTTGGTCACCATGCTGAAGGATGTATGACTGTAAACCGACTTTTCGGTAGAGACACTCACTCGGCGACTGACGGCCTGCGAATCCTCGCGAAATATGTCTTGCACGGACTCAAGAGTAAGGTTGGTTTGGCTGCAAGCGCGGTGCAAACGACCCGTGTCAGTCTTGCGGCGCTTGGGAGCCGGCTCCTCAGCAGCAAGCAGGGCACGGAGAGAAGTGAACGGTAGCTCATCAGTGTCATCGACGATCATGGAAGGAGCTCCGGTGATGAAAGCAACTTGGACATCGTGCTCTGCGGGACGCTTGGTGAGAGTTGCTTTCTGAAGCTGTTTGTTCTTGACGAGCATCTTGAGCGAGTCGTAAGGAGTAGAGCTACTCGACTTTTTGGTCGGTGAAGAGAGTTCTGCTCTCATGTGGGTCATGGATTCCATGGAAACCATGCGGGGCTGCTTCTTCATCTGCATCGTGCTGGGCGACTGCTGGTGCTTGGTGTGGGCGGGGGAAGGCGCCGGCGGCGATTGGAGGGATGACAACATCACGTCCTCTTGATCCACCCATTCAGCAAAGTCCAAGTCCAATTCCAAGGATCCAACGGAGAGCTCCATGGGCCCAACAGATAGAATGTCATCGCAGGCAGCCTCAAAGTCCCGGAAGGCATCCATGTTATCAATGGCGATAGAAGTCATGGTTGTCTTGTGTGATGAAAGGTGTTAAAAGTCGTGTTAAGAAGGAAAAGTGGGAAGTCAACAAGGAGACCCAGAAATACGGTTTTGCTTTTTTGGCCCTGCCAACCACTACTTCCCCCTTGTTGACTTTGACACGACATCGTTCCCTCACTGGTTGACAAACAGAAATTACGAGGCATCGAGGTTTCAAACATTTCTAAGTAAGAACTAGGGACGCTAAACATGAATGTGAATACATTGGCAAACAGTCATTTGGCAATAGAAGGCATCCCACAGGGTTTAATGACTTCGAAAGAGTGTTTAATATTTTCTTTTCATAGATACTGTAATTGATGTCCCAAACTCTCCAATGGTTTTACTGTACTTATGGTCAAACTGGTTTGTCAAAAGTCTAGAAAATGACCTACTGTACTTATGGTCATACTGGTTTGTCAAAGTATAGAAAATGACCTCAACCTTAACCAGCAGCTGCGATGCTTCTTCGACAGTAGATGCTTCCTACTTCATTGTGAAGTGTGAAGTACTGTTCGAAGGACGCTCATTGCTTTGACAAGCAAGACAACAAAACAACAACAACATCATCTAATCTACCGTTATCATGATCATAGTCTAATCATCATAACCCCGAATGTCCGGCATCCGGGTTTGGTCGGCCGTGGAGGTGGAGGTGTGGCAGCTAGTGTTCTGAAGTTTCTCAGCTGTAAGTTCCGGTAGAAGTTCCTAGCCGACAAGTCAAGTTTCGATCGGCCCCAGCAAAATCTCAAGTTCTTGCATGAGGCCAATAAGGCCACGAAAAAGCAACTCTAACTATATCACATACATAAGCCAACAAAACATATATTCAACATACCGCAGTCGTTGGTGCTTGCCAATTGCAATTATTACATTACATAGTTTAGAGACTACTGTAAAGAAACGGGTGTGTGTGTGCATGCTAGCAAAATGTGACGTCTGTACGGCACCCCGTCCGCTTGTCTGTGCCGTCTGGCCGGTTCAGCCAGAACTTCTCCTGAAGTTTCTTGGTAAGTTCTGTGTAATTTCCGCAAACTACGTCCAAAACCCAGATCAGCGAAACTTCGGAACACCGCGCCGCCGCCGCTCGTCGGTTGTCCCGGTTTTCTCACGGCGGGCCTGACCAACGAGTCACTGATTTGCTGAAAAGCATTATAGCCCCTTCGCTTCAGACAACGACTCACTCGACTGACTGACTGACTGACTCGGCCGGGATCCTTCTGACTAGCTACTTCTGACGTTGCACTCTGTACTTCAATAAGCCTCAACTCTAATGCTGTTCTTAAGAGAAGACGACGAAAGGGAAAAATAAGGGAAAGGACAGAGGCGGACGACGAAGACAAAGGGAAATCATGAACATAGCATCTAAAAGACACGAACAAACGAAATACGATATCCCCTTGTATGACAATGAGAGGGCTTGCATTTGGTGTAAACGTCACTAGCTTCTTCATATGGAGTCTCCAGGTTCGATTAGCAGACTCGTTTCTAGCAGAAGGACCCAAAAGACACCATCGTGCCAATCTTGTAAAGCGGTCCAACTTTTTCAAAAATGTCTTTGAAAAGGCATTTGACAACGACTCGAGTCTCTCGCAAAATGACAAACTCAAAGGCATGCTCGAGGGACCGGGAGATGACGACGTAATGCCTGCTTCCAGTCAAGGGCCCAAGCTAACAGCAACTCAAGAAAAGTGGCGGCGAGCGCAAGAGCAACCAGTCAGCACTACATCTCTGCAAGGCAAGGTCGCCACAATGGACTTTTACCTCACGGGAGTCCCCGACAAGGACCCAAGTAATGATTTGTTTGCCGAAAAGGAAAATATCAGCAGTAGGGATCGACAGGTGGGCTTGACCGTTCCCAAAGAACCGACGGTTACAGCCGTCTGCGTCGAATTTCTATCGGACAACAAATGTCGCTGCTGTACTTCCAGCATTTATACAAAGGCAGATTCAAAAGGCGACTGGCGAGTATCGGAAGCCGGCAGCGAAATTCGGTTTCGGATCCCCGTAATGGGATTTACTCGGACGGTGCAGACCAAAGGTTCGATACAAAAAATTTACTGGAGCAACGAAGAGGAAAAATCAACACAAACGTCCACGACGTATAGCATCGAGGCTGGCTGGATGTACGGCGAGGCGATACTGACAGCATCAGCTAGGGGTGAACTGCAGTGGAACGATGGAATCCTCAAAGTTGAGCAATCCATGGGACTCCTCAAGGCTGCATCTCGAATGATTCCGTGTGGCAAGTTCTCTGCCAAGACGAGTAGCGACATTTCGAGTTAGATATGAGACCGAAGATATCGGCCGTGGTACAACATTATGCAACCCATATGCAACAAGTCAAAATAAAGACCTTTCTTAAGATTAATACGGTGTGTGCATGCATACATATAAAATCGTTGTCGCAATTTCGGCATCAACTCTGTTCAAACTCCGACTCCTTTTGCAGTGACAAAGAGTGTGTTTCGAGAGCCCATACCAGAACGTCTCGTGTTAGCTTTCTCCTTCGCATGGCGTCTTCGGCATACAACAAAGCCGCCTCTTCTTCGTCCAGAGCGGCTTCCTGTTGCGCTTGTTTGGCATCATCTTCGGACAACATAACAGACATGCGACCCAATACCTGGTCGCTGGCTTTGCCCGTCACTCCCCTCAAAAAGCTCTGTTGTTTGAGGATTAAGCCAACAAAATTCTTGCCGTTTTCAACCTTTTTCTTCAAGAGATTTGGGTTTGCGTGAATTTCCAGGCCGCGAATACAGTCCTTTTGATGATCCATGGCACCGCTGCGAAAGGACAATACTGACTCGTAGACATTCTGCTTGACTTGATCGGCTTCATGTTCCGACATCCAAGCGTTCTCGAGATCTTCAGGATTCAAATGGCGGTGAAATATGGTGTTACTGTTCATGTTAAAGCGGACAGCCTTTTCTTCCGAGAGGGCTTCGGCAGTGCGTTGCCGTTTCACCACTTGGGCCTTCAAGTCGTCAAACGGAAGGCAACCGCTGCTGCTTTTCTTCTTATCAGTACCTCTCTGGCTATGAGGTAAGCTAGGCTCAGGACGCTTCCTGGTCATTCGAAGGTTAATCAAAGAGTCGGCGGCAAACATTGTCACTGGTTTGTTCGGGGTTGAAGGGGAAGAGAAAGGGGAACATATGGCAAGTCAAAAGTTGCTTCAAGTGGAAAGAGCCAGTTTAGAGAATAGGTAGCTAGTCGTACGTAGTCTACTAGCTACAGGTGTCAGCAAGGAGCGGAATCAGAATGACCGAATTACCAGCGAACACGAAGTCGCCGGCGTACAGTAAGAGACCAGAAATCACGTTTTAAAAACGTCCATGCAGTCTTTTACCATTTACGATGGGACCAGCAAGAAGGCAAGAGCGCGTTTTAAGTATTATAAGGACCTGCACGATATCCAATTTCACGTACATTATAACAAGGTAGTCTTCTTCGACATTTTTATTTATTATCAATCAGAAAAGAACCTGCAGTTTATTAAATAGATTTAAGCCATTTGCTGGGCTGTTGGCCAAAGCGCCACCCACTGTCGCAACAACGCGTCGTATACGAGAGGTCCTGCATGAACGAGATGCTTGCCAATGGAGTTAGTCGCGTCGACTTCACGATGATCGGGTCTAGCTAACGTCAGCCAGTATGCGTCAATGACCGGAATGCGAGCTTTTTGCATTATCGAAGACGCAATGGTGTTGAAATGCGCACACGAGCTAATGTCAAATGGCAGGGTCTGTAGCGCGGAAGGATCCCAGCTGAATCCGAAATTTCCCCACTTTTGCCAGCCCGCTGTTGTTGTCTGAAAGACGGTCAACTCGGCTGGAAATAATTGCAGCATGTCCACAAGCACCGTCAAGCTCTGTCGGTATTGGTCGACGCAAGAAACGCCATCGACTGCTGTAAGATACGTCTTGCGTTTCTTGGTCCACCGTTTACTGCAAAGTTGGGCAATGTCGTGGAGTCCAGAATTGAAGATAATGTAGAATTTGACTCCTTGCACCGACGACTCTTGAAGTCGTTCGAGGGTTTGTTGAATTTCCGGCAATCGAAGCAACAGGCCTTGGTTGGTGGGGATGTACGTTGTTTGTACGTCGACAAGCAAGCTTTCGAACAGTTGATGTTGCTTGCGCATGTTGGAATCCCCAATGTAAACAATATGCAAATGCTGCTTGTTCTTGTCGGATACAAGATCTGTCTGTATCTCTTCCATAGTCGGCAATCGACAGTTGCGTGGTTGATACTCCGTCGCAAAGCCCAGAGAATTCACCCCCATTTGGTAACCAACTTGCGATGCAGTCTGCAAAGAACTAGATCCCACGCCAGAAAGCTGCGACACCTGATGATTGTCAACCAGCCATCTGCCTTGCTCAATCGCACTTGTAGGTGTGTTTTCAACAAGGTCAGAAAAGGCACAACGTCGAGAGGGGGGAGTGATCAAATCGCCAATCACGTGCACTGTCAAGGGAAAGCCCGGTAGCAAATATCCTTCGTACGCGGGCTCCGTATCAGTGACAGGAAACTTGTCTATTGTGAGTGGAGTTGAGAAAGTCAAGACAAGCTCGACCGTGTGAGGACCCGGGTCCATGAACAGGATGGACACATCATACGCCCCATTTCCGCGATCATGAACTTGTCCTGAAACAATACTCCGACCGTAAGCTCGAACGTAAAACAACGAGCCTCCTTGCTGGCATCGTTCGTGTCGACATGCTACAGAAACGTTCCAGTAGTCACCAGCGTTTACCGATACCGCGGGAAGGTCCAGAATCTCGAACCAACCAGTCAATGTCTCGGCGGGACGCGCCCATCCCGTGTACCCGGGAAGATCCCCGAGTCGCAAAACATTAGTAGGGATACCATGGGTCTTTGGTCGTTTTTGTTGTGGCTGCCATGGAGAAATTTGTGGCTTGATGTGGATGCGAGCCAACATCATGAATGCGTGTACGAGCACGGCAAGGCCTCCAACGCGACTGATCATGATCATGACGGTTCTTTCTCGTTGCTTCGTCGCGTGATTGTGAGCCAAAGCAAGGAAAGCGTTGCACTCTTCACTTTAGATCACGTACCGTTGCGGGCCGGTTTTGGCGCAAACTTCGTTTGTATCGTGTGTCCTACGATCCAGCTAGCTAGTTTGTATGCAGTTTTCCATATTTTAGTTTAGATAAAACAGGCCCGCAACCGGCCCTCGGTTACGTCGACATTGACGAGCCGTGTCTTAACTATTAAAAAAAATCAAGAGATTCCAAG
>Ga0307981_1001421_pt1 | contig 21507 bp, 19 predicted proteins | sample OrgLakmetagen987_FD_201849 | JGI IMG/M metagenome (GOLD analysis project Ga0307981, IMG submission 201849) | Saline water microbial communities from Organic Lake, Antarctica - #987 | ecosystem: Environmental > Aquatic > Non-marine Saline and Alkaline > Saline | place: Antarctica: Organic Lake... | reverse complement strand
GAGGCGTTCCTTGTCGGCTAGGATGCGTGCGCCCATGGCTTCTTGGGCTCGTATCTTTTGCTCATCGATATCAGTACGCTTACCAAAGGACTTTTGACGCGCCAACACGTAAGTGTGGTTTAGCAAAGCCTCGTCTTCTTCAACAGCTTTGCGGGCCGTTTCCTCTTCGAGGGCTTTTTGGCCGGCACTCTTGAGCATGGAAGATCGACGTCTTCCACCACCAGCGGTAGCGACAGCAGCAGCATCGGTAGCAGATGCAATATCACCAGCAGGATTTCCTTCCGCAATGAACTCCGCGTCCGCATTGTCGGCAGAGTCACAAGTGATTTCGGTATAGGATTCATCGTTATCGTCACTGTCATCGGTGCAATAACCGAGAAACTCTTCAATGTATTCGTCCTCATCGTCAATAATGATTTCCTCGTAACTGTACATGGACTCGGTAGAATGGCCTGTAAGATTAATGCCACTTCTTTCGTTTTCATCGCTATCGTCCGTGTCATTATCATCATCCGCGGATGGCTCTATTGGGGACATTCTGCTGTCTGGAGCTTCACGCGTTCTGTCGAATTCTTGCTCGTTGACATCAACTGGAGAAGATGCGTGATCTTGGAAGCCGTCACTACTAGCGGAATGAACTGACATCATGGTCGTTCCTTCCTTGGTCTACTACAGGTTAAGAGAGTAGTGGCTGGATGGCTTATTGGCAATAGACAGAGATAGAGACGACGTTCATCCAACACCACTTGGGGTCTTGATTGCGCGTTCGTTTCTCGGTGGCTTGCTTTTGTGATTTGTGACTCTTCGGCCCTTCAGATAATCACCTGCGGGTTGTGCTTGCGCCCTTTTTGTCTTCAGGTCTTGGTCGCTATATCTTCTAGAGTCATTACGACAGTACTTCAAAGCCCACTCAGCTCAGAAACACGTTCGGTTGACGGTAGGACTACACGAGGAAGCTTTAACCAACCAAATGTGTTCTTGCCGACCACCCAAAATTACGACACAAAACGCCGATACATACGAATCTTCACCACCATGGCGACGACTCTGGATACCTGCACGGCGTTGCTCCCTGACCTGGATCCCGACATTTTTAGCTACATTGTCGGTATTTTAGACGACAATAGTAATGACGCTGATGCCGAGGAAACGATAGAGACAATAGCAGGATTTTTGTTGAGTGCCGAATACTGCTCTTCCGACGAGGAGGCAGCCGACAAGGCGAGCGAGCTTGTGCGCTTACACGGTAGCAGCAGTAGCAATACTAGCAGTAGCGGTGGCGCCCAGGATGAGAATGGGGAGGAGAAGTTGGAGTTTGCACAGAATGTCAGCGTGAATCTTGCCTCCCAGGCTGCAGCTCTGTCCGTTCAACCGGATGACGACTCCAATGCTGCTGCTGCTGCTACTACTGCTACTTCACCGTCCGATGCTGTGGACGGAAAGGAGGCAACAGCAACAGCAGCGTCATCATCAGGAGCAGGAAAGGCCCCAGAAACATCTGGAACTACAGCAGCACCAATGGCTACAAGTACCACAAAAGCTGCTGCTCGCAAGGCAAAAACTGCTGCCCGAAAAAAGAACAAGAAATCATCCAAACCAACGGCAGCAAAACAGGCTGTGGCTCAAGCCTTGGAAATCGAAGCCGAGCTCCGCGATGCCCGCATTGCGGCAGTGAAAGCGCGCACCAAGCTGGGTGCCTACAAGGGTGCACTGGACGCTGCCTCGTTTACGTTGCCAAATCCAGGGGGAGGAACACCACTGCTGGAAGACGCGGCGTGCCGGATGCAGTGGGGGCGCCGATATGGTCTCATTGGGCGAAACGGAACAGGAAAGAGTACCATGCTGCGAGCGCTAGCAGCGCGACGTGTGGGAGATGTGCCGCCCAATGTTGGTGTTCACTATGTGTCGCAGGAAGTGACGCTGACACCAGAGCAGAGTCTCAAGACTCCCGTGGAGTGCGTGGTCGATGCGGATATTGAGCGCGCGCTCTTGTTGGAGGAGCTCGTGGACTTGGACGCGCGAGCGGCAGCGGGAACCTTGGACGCCAAGGGTTCGGAACGTCACGGCAACGTCATGTCGCGCCTCGAAGAGATTGGTAGTGATTCCGCCCACCGTCGCGCCACTGTGTTGCTCACGAACCTTGGGTTCTCGGAGTCGCTACGGGCACGCCCCCTGGCGCAGCTTTCTGGAGGTTGGCGGGTGCGAACCATGCTTGCGGCCGCCATTTTTGCTGCCCCTGATTTGCTTCTGCTAGATGAGCCGACGAACCACCTGAGTATCCTTGCGGTCATGTGGTTGGCGCGTGAGCTTGCGACGAACGAGATTTGGAAGGATCGCATCGTCGTCATTGTATCGCACGACCGGCACTTCATGGACGAGGTCTGCACCGACTGTCTCCATATTTCGGGTGCCGCCAAGCGACTCACGCAGTGCCGTGGGAACTATTCCAAGTGGGCCAAACAGCGCAAGGAGCAGCAGGTGTTGTTTGCCAAAGAACAAGCGCATCGAAAGGAGGAAATCGACAAGTTGCGCGAGTACGCCGGGCACGGTTTCAAATACGGCGGGAGCTCGTCACAGATCAACAAGATGGGGATGAAGAAGAAGCAGGCAGACAAGCTGGAAGAGGTGCACGCGGAACACCAGGACGAGCTCGCAGCGCTGCAAGAGGACATGGAGCTACCAATGAACATTGCGGCGGGCGGAGAACTCGACGGCTATGTCGTGCAGCTCCTCGGCGTGGGATTTGGTTACCCAAATAGCACCCCGGCAAGGCTGTTTGAGCACTGCGAGTTCGGCATCACGTCCAAGTCTCGTATCGTCCTGTTAGGTGAAAATGGAAATGGCAAGACCACGCTGGTGAAACTCATCATGGGCGAGCTTCAGCCGTGTGAGGGCGAGGTTCGGAGATCCCTCCACGCGCGGTACGCGTTGGTGAACCAGCACCACGCAGACCAGATCGACCTAGCATTGACCCCCCTCCAGTTCCTCGCGCAGCAGTTTCCCGGGGATGGCTCGTACGAACACATGCAGGTGCTGCGCGGCCACTTGTCCAGTTGCGGTGTCACGTCGGGATCCAGTAGTAATAACAACGTTCTGGATCTGCAAAATACGCCAGCATCTGCGCTGTCTGGTGGTCAGCGATCGCGAGTTGCCCTCGCCGCTGTGTCCTTTGCTCGCCCCCACGTCTTGGTACTGGACGAACCGACGAACAACCTCGATCTAGAGAGTGTGGCAGCTCTAGCGGAGAGCGTGCAACAGTTCAAGGGCGCAATTATTTGCGTCTCCCACGACCAGTTCTTTGTTCAGGCCGTGGCGAACGAAGCTTGGGTTGTCAGCGCTGGAAAGGTGAAGCAGGTCGAAAGTTTCGAGGCGTACCGCAATCGACAACTCAAGCTACTCAGTCCTATGTGAGGCGGCACCAGCGAGACATCCCCCAAGTTCTACCAGGCTAGCTTCTTGATTCCATTCAAATATTGATACTTGCTAGACTATCATAACTATCTACCGTACTCCACGGGCGGGGGTAGTAGAGACTCTATCAACATCGACCTATTTTTTTGGTAACGAACACTACTTTTGCTGTCTCAACATTTTATAGCTGCAAAAGATCACATATCTTTTCGTCTACAGATTGATGATCCTGTTGAGAGCTACTAGACTAGAGAGAATAGACTAGTGTCTATTAGACAAGAGCGACGGACTGGGAACGGTGAATGGTCAGTCCGCCTCCTTTCGTGGGGACTCCCAAACGGTTGACGAAAGGACATGGACTAGCAAAACCAACGAACGATTTCTTCTTTTTGTTCTTTCACAATGTTGCAAGTTGCAAACGGCATCTTCCCGTTCTCGTCCCTTCAAAGTAACTTCATAACAGCGCAAGTATGGGCCGCGTCGCAAGGTACAAGAAGGTCAAGGCTTGCGACCCCTTTAGCAAAAAGAATGGCGGCCGCGTGATAGAGCCAATGTGGGGAATGGGCGCTGACGGTCGCAAGCCAAAGAGGATCAGCAAGACGGTCCGACAGATCAAGCTCCAAAACCACAAGAAGCGCCGTGTCGAGACACACGGAGACACCCGCGATGCGTTTGATGCACCGCCGCAAGATACGGACGACTTTGACATGGCAGATTTGGTGGGCAGTCTCAAAAAGCAAAAGCCCGTCGTGCTTCAAGACGAACCTGTGGCGTCCAAACCATCAGCCGCAACAGTAAAGCTGGCAGCACCGACCAAGTCCAAGTCACTGATTCACATCGATGCGCACGAAGAACACGCTTCTCGGCTGCTCAAGTTGGAGAAACAAGTCGCACCCAAGAAAAAGACGTTTGGCGAAGATGGTCGCATGGAAGGCGAATCCAAAAAGGCCTACCAACGCCGTGTCAAGACGGAAGTGCGACAGATTATTCGACGTGAAAACACGGAGGAGAGTAATCCTGCCAAGCGACAACGCAAAAAGGACTTTCTCAACAATAAGAAAAAGAAGCGCAGAAAGGGCGGCACCACTGCACGAGACGACAGCAGCGATGACGACGTTGATGACGATGAAAGCGCTACGGAAGGCGCCTTTGTTACAGGCGAACAGGCTTTGGCAGCGCGAGCACGAGCTACGGCAGTCCGGTTCGGAGAACAGGCTGAGAGACCACCTGTCTTTCGAGTGGTACCCCGTGGTGCCACGAAAAAGTTAGAATTCAAGGTCTCTAATAGCAACGGCAAGATGACTTCGGACGAGATCGCCTCCGAGCAGAGCGCCATGGAAAAACTGCGACTCAAAGTGCAAGCGCAGTACCGGCTCATCAAGTCCAAGCGAAAGCAAACAGGCAACTTTTGAGTTTAATAATAAGATCATTCTATGTAAACGATGGTACACAATAGTTTCAAGAAAGCACTCGGGTAACTCGTTGTTCATACCACCAGACACCCAGATCGTGGACTTGAATGCGTACCACGACTCGAAGGTAGTCCAACCACACTCGCCATCGACCGAAAAAGGACCCGGCTTGTCGCAGATCGTCATTGTATATTGCGCGAGCCGCGTAATCACCGCATACAACAATGGTATTGGTTGGAGACCCCAAACTGTAATCAATGTGTCGCAGACAGTCGTTCATTTTCAGCAACAAGAGCATCTGACGGGGAATGGTATCGATTAAATCAAAAATGCTGTGGATGAATTGCTGAACATAGCCTCGAATAACGGCCTTGTCGGCGTTGCTGTCCACATCGACTTTCTGACCGAGGGATCCCTTTTTGGACCGTTCGATAATCTCGTCAAACGGCCGAGCTGTCAACATGGCGGCAAACAAGGTGTACGCTTCGTCCACGCCGAGAGATCGACAAGCTTTCTTGATACCTTGTAAGTCAGCTAGCATGAGACTCTTCCACAGTCGACTATACCGGAGCTGAAAATCCTTGTCGAGTTCTCGGTACAGTCCGTGGTCCACCAAGACGACTTCCGGCTTGCCATTCTTGGCACGCAAGAGGACGTTGGCGGGATGCGGATCGCAATGGACAAATCCCGAAAGAAATACTTGAGAACTAAAGACGGACGATATCAATCTAGCCACGTCCTTCTTTTTGAGACCGGCTGCTTCAATGGCTTGCAGGTCCGTGGCACGAAAACCTTCTTCAAATTCCATGGTCATGACACGAGGCGATGAGTACTTCCAGAGTACCTTGGGCACGACGCACGCGAGTCCCGTCTTTTGGAGATCTGCGGCAGCTCGCTCCGCATTGCGACCCTCGTTCAAAAAGTCGAGTTCCTTGGGTAAATGCGGGGCAATCTCGTCGGCGATCCATCCGTACGAAAAGTCGGTAAAGAGCCGTTCGGCCAAATGCACGACTGTCTCGAGAGCGAAAATATCACCGGCCGCAGTCTCCCGCAATCCGCGGTGCTGCACCTTGACAGCTAACTTGCGCCCCGTTCCCTTTTCATACGCCACGTGCACTTGCGCCAAGGACGCGGACGCAATTGGCTCTATTTCGAACCCGTCAAAGAGTTGGGCCAAATCCTGGCAACCCAAATCCTCTCGAATGACTTGGACCATATCTGAAAAAGCTGTTTGCGGTGTATCGTCAAAGAGAGTCGCCAGTGTTTCAATGTATTCTTCCGGAATGAGATAGTCCAATTGGGCAAGGTGCTGTCCAATCTTGACGTAGACGCCGCCATTGTCACGACAGAGCTGCAACAGCCTGTTGGCAGCCTGTCGGTGAATGACACTCTTGCGACTGCTACCAGCGCCTGCTGCAATCTGCAGTTGCTGTTGCGCAGCAGCCAGCTCTTGTGCCGCCGTAGTGACCAAGCGCCTTTGCTCTTGTTTGAGCTTGTAAAAGGCAGCGGCTTGCTCACGGTTGGGGTCGTAATCCAGGTTGGTGGGGTCCTTGTTGGTTGAATCCGTGTAGTGAACTTGTGCATCGCACAAGGCTTTTTCCAGACGTTCCACTTGCGCTTCCCAGTGCTCTACTTTTTGTTCCGAAGATTCATCGCTACCGCTGCTACCATCTGGAGGCGCTGTTGCCGTGGCCAACGGCCACGACGACGGATAGTAGTAGTCGACCGCAATGGCAGCAAAGGTCTGGAACAAACGTGCAGCCCGTGCTGTGGCTTGTAGCGTCGGAAGCACGAGCGATGGTAGAGATGATGACGGTGATGATGATGCTGCTGCTGCCATGGAACCATTGTCGCACTGTGCGGTGCGTGTCTTGAGTACCGGTAGAAGGGTCCAATCGTTGCTTCCATCGACGAGAGTGGTGGTGGTGGAATGGTGTGACGGCTCTGGCTCTTGCAGATGGTGCAAGGCCGTCCTTCCCGCGAGCGTCAGCACCGCACCCCCACCGAGGAACCGACTACCCGAACGGAGTGCGGAACGAGTGAACATGATCGCAAGTGTGGTACTATGCTTGGACGACGCCGTCACTCGCTCTCATGGTATATGGATTGGTGGGGGATGAATGATGGGGTGTGATTGATTCATTCATTCCGGTTTTGGTCATGGGCTTATGTAGAGATTTTCTCCGCTGACTGACTCATTCTTTGCTGTAGGAGGGCTTATTCAGAGGCTTTTTAGAATCCTTGACTGTTTGAATAGTCAGTCACGGACTCAACGAAGTCTTTCCGTTTCTACCGGTACCCTGTACCCTTTTGACTTCTTCTCCATTCGATCGACCAGACTACCATGACCATGACGACGACCACGATGGTACCCACACGCGCTTTGCGTAGATCTCTGCAACATCCAAGATTCCAGAGATGGAGAGCGTCTTGGAATGAATCCATTCATAGCTCTTTCCGTCCAAAGCTCGCATTGCACGGCGCACGCTCCTGTTCCTCGTCGCCATCGTCGTCGACCGCACCCGTCCCCGCTGTCCCCATTTTCCCATTGCACACGACCGACCTTGGTCTCGAGGCCCACATGATTCAACCCCATCTAGCAACTATTCAAATGCTTCCAGAAATCGAAGCGGCCTTGAAAGACCCCGTCAGTCAGACTTCCATCGATGCCTTGCATCGCGCGGTCGATATCTTTCGCACCCTGCCAGCGGAGCACTCGGCGGTACTCGCTTGGATGGCCAGCAGTCAACAGCGTGCCGGAGACTACAAGGCAGCTTTACAGACGTTGGACGAGCTACAAATGTTGCGAAACGAAACCAATACCAGTACTCCACTGATCCAAACCGACTTGACACTGGCACGCGCAAAAACCTTGTGGCTGGCGGGTAATTTTGCCGCGGCCAAGGAACTCTGCGACGCCCTCTTGGAAGACGCTTCCAATCCAGTCATGCAGCGGTCTCCACTCCACTATGCGGCGGCTAGAAACGGTCAGGCCGTCACGAGACTGTGCTCGGCCCAGACCTTGGACGACGTCTTTTCCGTCCGCGACCCCTTTCAAATGGTCGTGGCCTTTTTGAAGGACCATCCCACTCTCACGGCGGTGCATACAGCCGCCCAGCTCAATCTGGGAACCGCCCAAGCCGTATATGCTGAGATTGTTGGCAACGCTCGAAAGAGTGCAGATGTTCCCTTGGACAGTGCCATGCGAGCGTGGAAACTGGGCTTGACGATTCAACAGCGCAACAAGTCTGGCAATAGCAGCAGCAGTAGCAGCAGCAGCAGCAGCAGCAGTAGCAGCAGCAGTAGCAGTAACGAGCAAGCCAAGGTGGTGGCTGGAATGCTTCAAGTGCGGCTGCAGGGAAACCTTGCTTGGGGACTCTTGCACATGCCGCAGGAACGGGATCGTGTCAAACGAGCGTCCGAGTTTGCGGGAGAGGCGCTTGGAGTCAATGATGCGCTGCCAGCCCCGACTCAAAAGGAAAGTCTAACCCGAGCGCTGACAACGGTGGCGTTGTGTTACCACCAAACGTCGCAAGCTGTCACGGCCGAAGGATTGCTGCAGTCGGCTGTGGACGGGCCCTCGATTAGTCCGTTGGAAAAGATTGATCTCCGAGAAGCCTACTCTGCTTACGCTGCATTGCTGCACGATTGGGATCGACGCGAACGGGATGCTGCCCAACTGGAACAGCAAGCAGCCGATACGGACGCGCAGCTTCCGGTATCCTGGCAGGGCAAGTCGAGCATTCATAGTACCCTATGGTTCTGGACGCCGAGTCTGTTTATTAATTAAGTAAACAAGTAGATGTATCCTGTTACCATGGCTTTCTACTGTAGTATACAGTTGTGTGATGCACAGCGTCCGTGTCATTTCAGCGTTGCAGCAACGTCTCGCGACAAGCTGCTGTGAAGAGTGATCCTGTACATGAGGACGCTGCTTTCGTCCACTGCCGCAGTAAAGTTCACAAAGCCACCTCCAACATTCTGATGGATGAGCAAATCTCGAACATCAAAAGAGGCGGCCTCGCATTCATTGTTGGCCGGCAAGTGTCGCCGCGGATCAAACGTAATGTGCTGCTCGCGAAAGATTGAATTGAAATTGGCCAAGACAACGGCCCACGAATCGGAAGTACCACGCGCACACGACTGCCCGTTGGTCGGGACCAATTCTCGCACATAGACGCGAATGTTACCGGTACACCCTTGTGCGCACCATCCTTGTCGACCCATGCGGTCTTGGTTGACAGCAATCACTTCCTCATTCAGCAGAATCTCTCGACTGGCACTAGCAATGGTCCGCAAATCCGCCGAAATGAGCAAAGGTGCGGCAAACACGGACCATAAACAAAACTGTGCCTGCTGTTCCGAAATGGAAAGCCCCGGGTTGCCAGTGACGAGCATGTCGGGGTCGTTCCAGTGGCCTGGTCCGGCGGCAAGGACCAGTGCACTGTCGGGCGAATCGCGTGACCAGTGGTCGACAATGGATCGAATCGAGGACCAACTATCAAAGACATCGTAGTAGTTTCTAGGTGGATAGAGCAAGGAAATAGGAAATAGGAATGGATGAATGGGTGAGACGAGTGGTTTCATCAAGCACCCACGGATGCTTTGCACAACACGTCGTATCGTACGAACCTCCATTGATTGCAAACATTCTTGACGGCTGGATTGAGAATGTCTGGATTCTCACCGTGATGAGAATAGGCGTCGTTGAGTGGCCACTGACAGTTATACAAGATGGGTCTTCTCGTCTTGTTCAAGGCGGCACCAAAGGCTGGAAAGGTGACGTTGTAGACGGTATTGTTGGAGTTGCAAACGTCCACCTTGATGGAATCGATTTGCCACTCTGCCAGCTGTCGAGCATCTCGTTCAAAGTTTCCGTCAAATCCTGGATATCCCGCGCACGTTTTCCATCCAATGTCTCCATACAATCCAAATAGCAATCCCTTATCGTGCAAGTACTCTGCCAAGGCTCCGAGACCGCTCGGAAACCGTTTCCGGTCGGCCACTAGGTTTCCAGCTTGGTCGCGCTCCTTTTCACTCCAACAGTCGTCCACATTGACGTAGCGATAGCCGGCTTGCAAGTAGCCAGCATCGACAAGTAAGGAGGCTTGCTCTTTGTATAAGTGCTCCGAAATGCACTCGTCCGGTTGTTCGTGACAGTTCAAGTTGCATCCAAAGCGTTCCCAGCTGAGCCAGCCCATTGGTGGTGTCAAGGCAACGCCATTGTCGAGGGCACTGACGAAGATAGTGTAGCGGGCTGAAAGAAGGAGACCGATCGTTATGCCTGCGTAGTAGAAGCGTCTACGAGCACAAGGCCGTACCCGGCAGCCTGTCATGGTGGATGATGAGAACATTGATGATGATTGATGATGATTGATGATGATTGATGATGAGAATAATGGAGAATAATGGGATCTTTCGATTTTGGATCTTCGAAACGGACAAACGGACAACGGATAAATGAACATGTCGTAGCGTCATGTCCTTCAACCGGCAAGGTAAATAAGTACGTCAGACGTCAGAAACGCCAGAATAAATCCAAGAAACGGAAAGCCATCAAATCAAAATCAAAATGGCAGAGTGACATTTGTTGTGCAACCAACACCAACACCAACCAACCGCACAGCCGCTCACCTCTCTCACCATGAAGAACCTATCCCTGCTTGTATTGCTGCTGATTCCAGCAGCAGCCACTGCTTTGGTTTCGGAAAAAGCCGCCTTGACTCGAAGTCGTCTCCTTGGAGCCTTTTCGTCTCCGTCCGGCAAACTCACCTTGGCCCCCGAGCTGGTTATACCCGAACCAACAGAGTCGACGGCACTCCTGCTGCAAGCCAATGCTATTCAGACTCTATCGGGAAGAATCAGAGCCTGTAAAGCGAATGTGGCTCTGGTGAGAGGATCGATTACGGCATTGAAAACCTTTACCATTGAACAAGAGAATGCACTGGGAAACTTTCCTGGACCAGTGCCCGTAGTGTACGCGTGTCCAATAGTAGTAGCGACAGACGATAACGATGGCGAGAATACTGTCATTAAGGTGGACATGGAGGCAGTTGCAGAGGCAGGTGCCGATGGTATCTTGGTATCGGCGTGTCAAGGAGCCGAAATTCAAACGTTGGAAGAACTGGCAACGAATACCGAATGGATTGAAACGTGTCAACAAGCCTGGGACTGTGGCCTGCAGCCCATTCCAGAAGTGACGGTGAACCAAGCTGTCGCTACGAAGTGGACTGAAGATGATGTCACTGCCTTAGTGGAGTCTGTCTGTTCCGCCCTTAAGACGGATCCGGTTTCTATCTTGGTGACTGTGAACCCAGTCAACGCTGAGCAGCAAGAGCCCGTTACCTTGCCTACCGTCCCAAAAAGTGCCGGCAAGCGTGTACCCGTTCTGGGTTCCGTCCGAGTGACTGCTGGCGACAATAGAGTCAATATTGAACAGTCGCGATTCAAGGAGAATGGCTTTACGGGAACGCTGTTGCGCTCGGAATGTCTTCCCGGCACACGTGTGCAGTTGGATCTCGAGATTGTTGGCAAGTTCTGGAGCGCCTGTATCAACGACTTGAAGAGCACGCGGTCCAAAACTTTTAGCTTTAGGGCAAAAAACAAAATGCACAAGAATGTTGCGACGGAATGGGTCAACTACCAAAGCGACATTATGGAATCGGGTGCCTTGGGTGACCCGAACGAAAGCTTTTCCATGAATGACTCGGAGGGACTCTCGGTCATGGACGAGGGCAACGAGAGTGGAGATTACAAGGGATTTGCCTAATAACAAGTCGGTATGTAAAATTCTAATGAAAACTTGAGCTCTAGCTAGTCGTCGTTCCAATGTTTGCCGCTTCTTCATTCTTGGCAAAGTGAGCCACCACGGCAGACAATGTCGAACCAATCGGTGCTTCAATCTTGAGGACATCCAATCCCTCTGCTTCGGCTCGGGTCTGCCCCACATTCAGAATGCAAACTGGAATACCCTTTTGGCGAGCTGCACGTACATGTTTAAACGCCGAATGCACCGTCAGTGACGAACCCACAACCAACAACCCATCGGCATGATCGACAGCCGACCGCACCCGTTCTTGGCGGTGTTTGGGAACCGAGTCACCGAAAAAGACCACGTCGGGCTTTAAAAAGCCTCCACACACACTACACGGAGGTATTTGCACAGCTCCATAATCGGCAGTCCGCACATTAGCGTCTCCATCCGGTCGCATGTCGCCCTCGACAGTCTGTCGGCGGGCCTCGGCCAACCAATCAGCATTCATCGACTCCAATTCAGCTTGAAAGGAGTTTCGATCTCGGCTGGTACCACAGTGCATGCACTTGAGACTGTCGGTACGACCGTGCAACTCAATCATATGCTGGGAACCCGCTCGTCGATGCAAGCTGTCCACATTCTGCGTCACGAGCGCCAAGTGTCGTTTTCCGCGTCCAGCATCCACAGCATCGTCATCCTCTGGCAACGTTTCGTAAAATGCTTGCTGGTCGTCAAACGACACACCGAGTAGACCCATGCTTTCCAAGGCTGCAATGGCTGAGTGTCCCGCGGCAGGTTGCATTTCGTCAAACGATCGCCATCCGACCATTCCTCTTCCCCAATAGCGCTGTCTGTTTTGTTGGCTCGACATGAACTGATCATGGATCATTGGTGTGTGATCACTCACGTGGTAGCTTCCTTCATGTCCGCGGTAATCAGGGATGCCACTCTCTGTAGATACCCCAGCACCAGAAATACACAGCACTTGTTCCTTGGTTTGCCACCACGCCAATAACAGGTCGATTTGCTCTTGCTGTTGTTCGGCCGTCAAGAGGTCGCTGGGATTGGGAGGTCGTTGCGCAATATGGTGAAGGCCTCCCGTCTTGCGCGTACGAAAGACAGGAGATAAAGCAGCACGACCGTGCAAGCTCACCAAGGTGCGACTACTTCTACTGCGAGTGACTACTACCCTCCTCGGCACCAACAAGGCGAGAGCTGCCAAGGGGCCAGGCATTTTCATCATGAGCTGGAAAAAGCACAGCAGCTGCTGGATTACAACACCGAGAACCTAACAGCAAAGTCCCCTTTCGCAAAATACGATACAGTACGCAATCCGCTGCTGTGATGCTGTATGCTGCGCTCCACCCTTTGGTCAACAATGCTCCTCGATCCTCGATCGTCCTCCTGATGAGGCAGAACGACGAAGCGACGATGAAGAAAGAAATGAAAAAATGAGTCAGACCGGGACTGCTTCCCGCCAAAATCATCAAGCCGCGAAGACGACAAGGACCAAGACGGAGTGAACCATGACATGACGGGGTCCATACCATATTGCAGTCGGCACCCTGCGTCGACACCCCGCCATTTCACTCCATACCTTCCTGTATGACCGTGGCAGTGACAAGTTCGGTCTGGACGACTCTCCTCATTACGACGCAACCGAAACCGTCCAAGCGACTTGCCGACTTTCGTATTGCTTTTGCTGGTTGGAGACGGCCGCGAGCACTCTGGTGGATTCCTCTTTGCTGGATCGGTTTCAATAGCAACAGCAACAAGAACGCTAGCATCTATAGCACTGCCCTTTTCACCCAACAATCGTGCTCCAAAGTGAAAGGATACCGCTCGTTTCTACAACAGCATCAGTTGTTTCCTCCGACGACCAACTCCTTCTTTTCAACAACAGACGAGGACGATACCATGGCACCTCTCCGTGCGTCCAAGGTATCCTCCGCCGCGGCGCAAGACGCCGATCCAGCCAATACCACCCCCAAAAGAAAGCGCAAGACCACATCGCCCAAAAAGACCACCGATACGGATACCAAAGTGGCCGCCAAGAAAAAAAAAGCGTCCCAGTCCAAGCAGTCTCCGACCGCAGCGGCGGCCGATGAGGCGCCCGCCAAAAAGGTAGCCGCACCCAAGCATCAAGTCTTGACAGAGCGCGACGATATTCCCAAACTATGGACCGAGGAAAAGGCCAAGGAAAATGGGTCTTACAGTAAGTGCAGTATCGCCATTCACTAGTGTGTGCTTTTCGCCCAAGCTGGTTCCATTTTTCTCACATTGGCGTATTATCCTTCGCTTCCCGTAACTCGAACGAAATAGCCTTCAAGATTGCGTCGTGGAATGTTGCCGGTCTACGTGCCTTGATGCGCAATCACCCCGACGCGCTCGCCGATCTCTGCAGCGAGCACAATCTGGATGTCTTGTGTTTGCAAGAAACAAAGTTGCAAGAGAGCCATTTGGATGACCCAAAGCTTGCAATCCGGGGGCACTTGTTGGAAGAACAAGGATATGATGCCCACTACTCGTGCTCGACGGCCAAGAAGGGTTATTCTGGTACGGCCGTCTTTGTGCGACGACGTGACAAGGGTGGCGGCAGCAGAAGCACTGCTACAACGAAAGCGAAGCAAACAACCGTCACGAGCTACTTTAAAGCACCAATGACGGCAGCTGCAAAGACCAAAGACACCGCAACAGCAGCACCAACACCAGCTTCTTCACCAATTCCAGACAAAGAGTTGGTTCCTGTCAAAGTGTCGTTCAAAATGGGCAAGGATGTGCACGATGCCGAAGGTCGCTTGGTCATCGTGGACTTGCCCGGCTTTTCTTTTTGCAACCTCTACGTGCCCAATTCGGGTCAAAAACTGGAGCGTTTGAGCTATCGAACCGACTCTTGGGATAAGGACCTTTTGGCGTTTGTGCAAGCCAAGCAAAAGGATCGTCCCGTCATGTGGTTGGGTGACTTGAATGTGGCGCATACCAGTCTGGAGGTACGAACGTTGCGTTGTACTTTGTGTGTCTTGTCATTTTGATTGTTACCCGTCGTCAGCATACCTCCGTGTCCACCCTCTCACACTTTCTCCCTCGATTTCTGCGGTGCCATTAACGTATGGTAGGTATGGAATGACGGTGCCAAGCACTTGGCCAAGCAGGCTGGTGTGACAGCGGAAGAGCGAACGTCTTTTCAGGGAATGCTTGACGCTGGTTTCGTGGACGCTTTTCGTGAGCTCCACCCAGCTGCGAAAGGACACTACTCTTACTGGTCGCAGAGGGCTGGCAACCGTGCACCGAACAAAGGCTTGCGGCTCGACTATTTCGTGTGTGATACATCTTTCTTTACGGAATCCTCCAAGGTTATTGCAAGGGATAGCTACGTACTGTTCGACCAGGTTGGCAGCGACCACTGCCCAGTTGTATTGGAACTTGAAATCAAACCGTAAAATAATAATGACGACGCGACTGACGCACTAGCTGTGTACCACTAAGTCTTTCTTGCCTGGAATAATTATTACATTATGTTATTTACGGTAGGTCTACTATATTATGACCAGTCAAATTTCAACGGATTTCAAAATCCGATTAAAAATCGAACTAGTCGTTGGTCGTTGGTGGCGTAGCGCGAGGACACAAGAAGTTTTTCCCACCAAGAAAACGCAAAAATTCACACCTGCGCCACTCGTGCCAACCGAAGCAGTTGGCGTTGGCGGGGTTCAAACAAGAACCGTACTCTTCTGAGAACAATCAGCAAAGAATCGCAAGAATTGAACAGTAGTTGAAATCAGAAAAGAACAGAATAGGGGAACTTGGCGCTAAAGTAATCGATAAATACTCTTCATTTCGATAAACACTTCTCGTACCGGTACGATTAGAAAGTAAAAAGCCCTTTTCTACTTTCTAATCAGTGACATCAGAAAGGTGGCTGTCAAGTGGATTTACTTAGGTTGAACTAGAACGAAGTCACACGCCTGACACGATGAGCACGCTGCAGAAAGGAGAGAATATTGGAGGGGAATAACAATTCTCCGGAAGTGACACCTGCTGGCACGATAGCCCCGTAGCCCGTAGCCCCCATGCCAGTGGACAACATAACACACCACGGATCGAAACTCGAAACAATTGCGAAAACGCCCCGGTAAATTCGGGACACCGCGGCGTAATAGTGTGCGCGACAATACGAGTGGTTTTGGTTCAACCAGAGGCTACTTCTATTCTTGCACGCACCTGTGCCCAACTCACAACGAACTCAGAACGGGTCAAGCAATCACGATTGACACCCGGATAACCACACAGTATAAAGTGAATTGAATTGACAAGGTTGGTAGCTTGCATCTATTGGACACATCATAGTCAAGATACTGAGAAGAGAACTGGACTTTTAAGACTTGAAAGCTTTCCCTATCGAGAAAACTCAATCTCGCCATTGCATAAGATGAATCCAGCAACACCAACGATACGTGCCCATACCCGTGGGGACACTACCAGGCATGATAAGTCGATCCGCGTCCGTGGTAATTCTACCGCGGACGGTTTGTCGGATGCTCCCAGTATACCACATCAACAGTCTGGAACGGAAGAGAAAACCGCATCCCTAGAAAAGTCCGCCAAGCCTCACGGCCGCAAAACCGAAGCAGCTTCTTCAATCGCTTCGATCGGAGAGGACTCCCCGTCGGAATCCAAGATAGAGGCTTCGGATGGTGCTTCCGGACCCGCTGGAAATGAGATGCTGCTCTTGGGCTATCCAGCCCTTAACTCGTTGGACGGTGCTGATATTCCGGATTATATCAAGGAGCATAATGCTACACTTACCTTCCCTGAAATGGTACGTCCAAAAGAGACGGCTAATTGCATATGCCTCTTTTCAACTCGGGGACGTCTCTCACTTTTATTGTTGTTCTTGCTTTGTAAATACCGCAGCTCATGTTGATGCTCATGTACATGGAGCGAGAGTACGCCAAGTCTGGGCGCAAGATCGAGACCGTACCTGTAGCGTGGATGCCTGATGGCAACGCCTTTGTCATTCGAAGCAAGGAAAAGTTTGTAAGCGACTTGCTGCCCCAATTCTTTCGGCAGTCAAAGTTTTCAAGCTTTACTAGAAAGTTGTATCGATGGGGATTCCGCCAGGTCAACATACCCCGCGAACGCTTACCGAAAGAAATGTACTTTGGCAATGAGTACTTTCAAAGAGACAACAAGGCTTTGCTGGCTCAGATGCGCAGCATTACTGCGGCGGGACTTCGTCGTGAAAAAGCTGCAGAGACTGCAAAGAAGAGTAATCAGGGCGAATTTCCAGCCGCTTCAAGTGACGAATCGCAAGAACCATCTGGCTTCATGATGCCTGGCATGTTTGGGCAAGATCCGTCGTCGCTCGCAGGTTTGCCAGTATCTGTAATGAATAACGCAGCCTTTACAGGATTAAGGCCCTATCAACACCAGCAATCGGCCTCGCAGGACGCCATGTATCAGCAAATTATTGTCAGTGCACAGCTTCAGCTGGTAATGCAACAACAAGCAAGCTTTCAGCACCAAGACCTGATCGCTCAGCTTTCGGCGGGTACGAATCTGTCAGCAAGTCTAAACATACACATGCAATTGCCCCAGCTTCGTGGGTCACCCCCGGGGTTTGCTCCCAACTCAAGCTATCTGCCATCGATGGAGCTTCAACGAGCTTTGGTGGAACGCGAGCGCCTCAGGAACGCTGTCGATCTTCTCCTTCGTCAACCACCACATTCTCCTCCTTGAGTTTTGGATCGTTCGATCCAAAGGGTCCGAAGGAATTCACTCGTAGCGGCTTGTTGTTTAGATGATAATGCTATAGTATTGTCTTGGTTTTAATGAACTTGAATGCCTCGACGAATCCGGCGTATCACTCGCTGTGGTTGCAATGGCTATTGCCGGCTAGTGGTCGCCCCAAATACAACAGGGATATTCAGCGCGTCAGATACGAGCCTTGCAACTCTCGCGCAAGAGATCCCAATCTGGAGCAGTTGATTGTCCGTCTCTTGATTAAGCACTTACCCGCCTGTCGATTCTTTCCGATACCTCGACACGCTCTGCTATCGGAAACGTCTTTTGTTGTGGGTTGTGGTGTTGTGGTCTTTTAGGACAACATTTTCTGTTGCATGGTAATGTGACTGGTATGAAGATGAAGACCACCTTAATCGCCTAAACCTACACAGTAAAGTAAAGAGCAGCTGAATTTTGCTGCAGAATACCGTGCCTGGACGCTGGACGGAATCGAACCGGGGATGTGTCGTCATCATGACACAAATGTTATGTCTGAAACAGAGAGCATTATCACGCTTAACGGTTACCGGGTACCAGGTACCAGGTACCAGTCGAGCGCATATCACAGTACGTACTACGTACGGTATGGAACAGCAAATCCACTTTTAGGTTTACGACGTGGTACCGCTATAGTAAAAACTAATAACCCGAACTGAAGACTAGAACTGCTACCGGTACTGTGTGTGTGTGTGTGTGCGTTGTTTAGTTTTAAGTAGTAACGAGCGCGGGTCTTCCCTCTAAGGCCACACCTAAGGGCTCGTCAATACTGTCATAGCGCCAATATTTACCGGCGAAGAGGGCATGGGAGACGGGCGCTTTCGCGCGGGAACCGGGATTTCCACACCACCCTACAGTGTGGTCTCCCCGGACTAGTCTCTCCACAACATTCAAGTTTCGTAATTGTGTCGGAACTGCCAGCATTTCTGCTGCGTCGTCTACCGAGTTTCCTCGGCCAAGTTGTTACCTTGACAAGCCACGCAAACCGGGTCGAGACTGCCAGACACCAAGGCCGCCGCCATTGGATTTGCCATCCTTGTGTGGGTCCGCCAATCCTGAGGTCGCATTGTCGCCATTCCGTGCATTCCCACACCAGGAATCAAGTTGTACGCATTCTTCTGTTTCCTGTTGTATTCCCTCCTTCTGTCGTCCAAATTTGCATCACACAAGCAAAGTCAAACTCCAAAAATCCAAAAGCAAAAAAGCGATGGAGCGCGAAATCCCTCAAGGAATCCTCGATAGAGTCACGCCCACAAAGCCACAGTAAAAATCAAATCCAAAAAAAGAAAAGCGGCCAGGATAGCTTCGCAGCGTGAAGCGAAAACCCTGGCCGGTAGAAGTGTAGTCGTGTGTGTACACAGTGTTAACCAACATGGCATTGCGGGGTGTACTCACGTGTCAATTTTGGTGGTGTTCGCTGTCTGTTGTGGTCGATGCTGTAGCTTCTGTCAGCAATCTTTCAGGCGTCGTGGCTACCAGGTTGTTGTCTCGTGTTTGCGCTTGTTGGTCAGAGTGTGGCCACTGTCCGCTCTAGCTGTTTGAACTTGATGTCGCAAAGACCTTGTTGTTTCGTTAGGTCAATGCCGCGTTCCTTGAGTGCGTCCTCTATCATGCGTAGTCCGTCTTTACTGTAGGAGTAAGTTCTGAGAAGCCCAAATAACGAAAGTCAAAAATTCAAATCTCGTCACTGCTGCGTTGTTGTCGCCGTCTGCCCACCTCATGCATCACCCTGAAGGCACTCAATACGATCTTTATGGCGTCGCGGGTACCGGTAGTCTCGTGAGAGTGGGTGGGTGCACTGTCCGTCCTCGATCCATAATTTCCAGCGCCAAACGGATCTCCTAGTTTTCGCGCGAGAGTCGCGTGGCTCCAGTCCTTTGTGACAAGTCCCGGATTCAAATCCGTTAATTTCCCGTTTGTCGTTGTCCGGCTGGCTTTCGGCCGTTCCTTTTTCTTCTTCCGTGAGAGCTGTGGTTTTCCTAGCGATGCTCCCTTGTACCATGGTGCACCCTCGTCCTGACTTCGTTTCGCAACGATTATCTCTTCTGTTTTGCTGAGTGTGTTCCTTTACTATTTACCTACGCATAGGCGCTTGTCATTGCCGCATTTGGTGTCTCGCATCGTTAGATCGACCTTCGCCATGGTCGATACCCTTTTCGCTTCTCGCGCCTCTTTTTTTTGCTACCGGTACTGTAGAGCGAGCGCCAAGGGCCAAGGCGCCAAGGCCAAGCTCCTGGCGGCTGCTATGCTTGTCGCGAGTACGTCGTAGCTAGTCACGAGAGAAAAATAGAGGAACGACAAACGTACTTCAAGATGAGAATGTTCGAACGTTTGACTTTTGACACCCCAACATCCAGCAGTATTTTACAGGATGAGACTCTCGAAACGACTTGTCAGTCTGCTTGCCCTCCTCTTCGCATTGGCGCTGGTCGTGGCACCATCAATGGTCGATGCGAACGACGCAGGCGAGTCTGAATGCGGCGTGGAAGGAGAATGTGCCAATCCAGAAGCAACTGTAGCGATAGATCCCAACTGTCCGGACAGAAACCATGTGGTCCGATGTGCAGGAGAGTATCTAGACAAGAACAAGAACGGATTATTGGAGCGCTCCGAATTGCAAGGTGCAATCGATGCTCTTCCATGGTAAGTGTGAATCATAGCATAGCATGATTAGGAGGCTCACTATGGGTCTGTTAGTTGGATATGTGGTTGTCTCATTCACGTTTAATGTTCAATGTTCAATGCGTACATACAGGTACGCTCGCGGTATTCTCAAAATAATTGGCAGTGTCGATAAGATGATGATAAAGTGTGACGTTGATGGCGACGGTGCGATTGGTATCGACTATGACATGCAAAACAACAAGGAGACTTGCCTCGCGACGTGTTTCAAGCTTCGTGCCTTCAAGGGTGCCTTCTTTCCAGATTGCGACTTGTAAAAGCAACATTTCAACATTTGCGATTGGTCCGAGAAACTGGAGTATAGTTGTTTGCTCTACCATACCATCAGACCGATCCGTTATTATAGCTACATAAGAGTCCAACTAGTATTGGATATAATACTCAACTAGTCTAAGTATCACCAAGCCACATTATTCATTAGATTTCACTAACCAACATGACAATCACCTTTTTGACTTGATCTTTTGTATTGCTCCCAGTAGCAGTTGCGCAAAAGTGAATGAGCGACTGTAACAAGTTGCCGTGGTTAACCATTTTCGTTCGGTTCGCCGCCAACGAAGCAAGATACACCATGGCCAGGACGGCATTTTCTCGTCTCGTTCCACGCACAACAGTTGTTGTTGATCGCCCACTGACGGTAGTACTGTGGACTAGAGCCTCGAGTATCCGTGGCGTCGCCAATAGTACTCGGTTGGACTCCTCCGTTGCCAAGTCCTTGAGGGCAGAGCACACATCGTCCTTGGCCATGCGAGACGCTTCGGCCGACAGCGCAATGCTTGCCAGCGCCTCGAGCAATGGGTCACGGTGTACCATGGGTGCTCGGTTATTCACGTGCGACGCCTGTTCCTTCAACACACGCGCCAATACATTCATGGAAACCGTCCGATGCGAGCAGCAGCAGTTGGCCAAGTGAACGAGCGCTTCGAGAATAGCTTGGTGTTGCGGCATGGGAGATTGCACGAGGCTGGCACACCGGGCAAAGGCTTCGGCAGCTTCCAGTCGTACTTTGGGACTGTCGTCGTGCAGGGCTATATGGGATAAGCGATCCATGAGATCCACATCATGAATCAAGACGGGCGCAGACGATTCCGATACGAGCAACCGCAGGGTCCGTGCCGCGCGTTGGCGAACGACAGCGTCCGTGTCGTCGATCAGCAATCGTTTCATGGCCTTTAACAGTATTCCGTCGCCGTGAAAAATGATCAAAATGGCAGAATCCACTTCCATGGCCAAGCTCACAAGAGTTTTGAGCACATTCCGTAAAACTGTACTTCGATTACTACTAGTAATCTGTTGCTGGGTCGACACCAGTTCGGAAAGGACCGTCAACATGTCCGGCTGTTGTGCCAATAGTACGCGAGTGTTGGGTGAAACAGCGAGATTGCGCCAGACGGCCGATAATCGTTCCAAGGCTTTGGAGTTGCAGTTGGTGCTCGATAACAATACGGGTGGCAAATCAGTCAACGC
>Ga0307981_1001416_pt1 | contig 21588 bp, 17 predicted proteins | sample OrgLakmetagen987_FD_201849 | JGI IMG/M metagenome (GOLD analysis project Ga0307981, IMG submission 201849) | Saline water microbial communities from Organic Lake, Antarctica - #987 | ecosystem: Environmental > Aquatic > Non-marine Saline and Alkaline > Saline | place: Antarctica: Organic Lake... | reverse complement strand
GCGCATGTCGACCGGTTGCATAAATACGATTACTTTCGTTGAGTGCGGGATATTGAACATCCACACATAATACATAAGTAACCCAAATCAGTATAGGGGGACAAAATTGAGGGGCTTACCTTCATGCGACAGCTCCACGATCTACAAAAATAATGAACTCTCCATTAGACCGCTTAACCAAGGATGAATTGATCGTCTTATTCGAATGGTTGAGCACGAATGAAGAAAACGAAAATGTAACGTTTTCAGACATTTCCGAGCTGGCGGTCTTGGATCGTATTCATGGAATTCTTGAGAAAGAGTTGGCAGAGCCTTTTTCTAGCGATTGGGGTGATTTACAAAAAACCGCCGGTGGTAATCCGGCGGCTTGGAGAAATCCTCGTTCGGGAACTTAAGAGGCGTTTTCCTGAAAGACGTGCAGATCACGCTGAGGGAATGGAATGCTGATACCTTCGGCATCGAAGCGTTCCTTAACCGCTTTGTGGAAATCGCACTTAAATTGCCAATTATCCGAAGATTTTACCCATGGGCGCACCACGAAATTGATGCTGCTATCAGCAAGCTCACTGACCCCGATAAATGGAGCAGGCTCCTCGAGAACACGCTCATCTTTGGCGATCATGTCCTGCAGCACTTCCATCACCTTCGATAAGTCGTCGGAATAACTCACTCCAATGACCATATCGGCACGCCGGGTATCATGTGCTGAGAAATTAGTAATCGAGCCGCCCATAACTGAGGAATTCGGCATAATGACCTTAATATTGTCAGGCGACTTCAGCTCTGTGTTGAGAATACCAACCTGAACAACTGTTCCTAATTCTCCACCAATCTTGACAAAGTTACCCGAAACAAAGGGCTTAAACATGATGAGAAGCACCCCGGAAGCGAAGTTTGAAAGCGAGCCCTGTAGCGCCAAACCCACTGCCAAACCTGCCGCACCGATCACCGCGATAAATGATGTGGTTTGAACACCAAGTTTACTGATGGCTGCGATCACCACAAAAATAGCCATTGCCCCGTAAAGCATGCTTGAGAAAAATCCGATCAGCGTCGGATCAACCTCTTTTTTCTCGAGTGCAGACTTAAAAAGCCCACGCACCTTTTTAGCCAGCCATAGGCCAACCACGAGAATGATAATGGCAAAAAGCACCTGCATGCCGTAGCTCACGACTGAATCAATAATCTGATCGACGACAGTGGGCTCGGCGTTGGCAGCCTGTGTAGCGGCAATTTGCTGAATACCTTCGGCTGTCCCTTGTGCAGCGGACGTGACTTGTTCGACTTCTTCTTCCATGATTCTCTTCGGTTTAGTTAAATTAGGTTAGATTTGTTGGTCAGTGTAATAAACAGCTAGCAGGCCACATCTGCATGGAATACATTACCCGCAGTGGTCGCCTTAACATAACCTTTGCGGATGGTAAAGTCGCCAAAGCGCTCCCCTTCCTCTCGTTCCTTGGCGTATTGGAGAAGCATTGGCTTAAGCTCATCAATAATTTGCTCGTGGGTGATGGAATTTCGGTAAAGTTTATTGAGGCGCTCCCCGTCAAAACCAGCCCCTAAGTAGAGGTTGTATTTACCGGGCACCTTACCAACCAGGCCGATTTCACCTAGATAGGGTCGACCGCACCCATTCGGACAACCCGTGGAGCGAATGACGATTTCGTCTTGCTGTAAACCGGCTTCTTCAAGGATAACCTCTAGGTCGCTCACCAAGTTCGGCAAGTATCGTTCTGACTCAGCAAGCGCTAAGCCACAAGTTGGTAATGCCACACAGGCGATCTGACTGCGGCGCATACCTGAAGCAGTCTTGTACGCATCAAGCTTATGCTTTTCAACAATTCCATCGATCTGCTCTCGGTCTTCAGCAGCAACATTGGAAATCAACAGGTTTTGATTCGCGGTGAGGCGAAACTCACCTTTATGCACCTTTGAAAGTTCGAGCATGCCGGCTTTGAAGGTCTTATCGTCTTTATCGACGATACGTCCGCCTTCAATAAACAGCCCTAAATTCCATTTACCGTTGCTACCCTCGACCCAGCCGTAGCGATCACCCGTGCTGGTGAATTTATACGTACGCGGATCTTCGAGTTCGTGACCGAGACGGTTTTCCAGCTCCTTGCGGATAGTATCTTTGCCCATTCGTTCAACCGTATATTTGAATCGGGCATTGGCTCTTTCCTCCCGGTTCCCGTGGTCGCGTTGTATTGCCACAATCTTTTCAGCGACTGATACCGCCTGATCCGGCGTGCAGAAGGCGATCACATCTGCGAGACGGGGAAATGTTTTCTCATTACCATGAGTCATCCCCATTCCTCCACCAACGGTGACGTTGAATCCGGCGAGCTTGCCATCCTCAATGATCGCAATGAAGCCGAGGCAATGCGCGAAAACATCGACGTCGTTATAAGGCGGAATAGCGACGGCGATCTTGAACTTGCGGGGGAGATATGTCGGGCCGTAAAGCGGCTCCGTCGAGTCACCACCACAATCCTTGGAACGTTCGGCAGCTTGCTCAACGCTGAGCTTGATTGGTTCGCCATCCAGCCACATCTCAGAAAATGCGGGCGTTTGCGGCTTAAGGTATGCATCGACCTCAGCAACAACCTTTTGAACTTCCTCATGCACTTCAGAGGTGAAAGGATTCGGATTACACATCACGTTCCGATTGACGTCGCCGCAGGCAGCGAGCGTTGTCATAGCAACATCGTTGCAGGACTTAATGACGTCCTTGAGGTTTCCCTTCAGGATACCGTGCAATTGGAACGCCTGACGCGTTGTTAATTTAATCGTGTTAAAGGCACAGAAGTTTGCCAGCTCATCGACGACCTGCCACTGCTCAGTCGTGCAGACACCGCCCGGCAGGCAGATGCGAGCCAGAAATGAATACGCTTTGTCGAGTTTATGTTTGCGGCGCTGCGCCCGCACATCGCGATCATCCTGTTGATAGAGGCCGTGAAACTTGGTCAGCTGCTGGTCATCGGCTGCAATTGAGCCCGTGGAAACATCTGCCAAGCCTTCCAGGATCGTTCCACGCAGATATTGGCTACGGGTCTTGATGCCTTCGTTCTTGTGTAGTTTGGGTGCGCTTTCGCTTTCGGATATCATAATAAATTGAACTTTAGAACAAAGCGCATATCACCAATCTGGCAAATACAGAGCGCAATTGCTGGAAATTAATTGCGTTTTAAGCTATGTTGAATCTTAGGTTTGTCACTCAAAAACCAAAGAATACAGATTAAAGCCCAGAAATGGCTAGCATTTAGACCGAACCGTGCTTTCATTCCCCCCTTTTTAATTCGCGACGCACCATGAGCAGTAACAACCCAGTCTTACCGAATAATGCACCTCTCAGCCCAGAGCAGGCGACAGCACTGAATTCACTTCTTTCCAATCTCTCGCCAGAGCAGACACTTTGGTTGGAAGGCTTCATCAGCGGGTTACGCACTGGACAAGGTAGCTCGAATCCCCCTGCCGATGTCGCTTCGACAAAAGCACCTGAACTCATTGTGCTCTACGGCACGGAATCCGGTAATTCGGAGAGCCTCGCAGATCAAACTGTCAAAAAGGCCAAAAGCTCGGGCTTTAGATCGAAAGCAGTCAATATGGCTGACACGGAAGTATCCAAACTGAAGGATATCGAAAACCTGTTGGTCATTGTAAGCACATGGGGCGAAGGCGATCCTCCCGAAACCGCAGTCGATTTCTATGACGCATTCATGAGCGATAAAGCTCCGAAACTCGGAAACACGCGTTTTTCTGTAATCGGCCTCGGCGACACCAGCTATGAAGAATTCTGTAAAATGGGCAAAGATTTTGACGCCCGGCTTGAAGCACTGGGTGCGGAGCGCATCTATGAGCGAAAAGATTGTGACGTGGATTACGATGACGATTATGAGGCATGGAGTGCAGGTGCATTGAAAGCACTCGAAACATTAGCCGCACCAACTGCGAGTGCAGCGACGGCCGCGACGGCACAAGCCCCGGCAGCCGTTAAATACTCACGCAAGAACCCCTTCCCTGCCGAACTCAAGGAGCGCGTGCTCCTCAACGGGGAAGGCTCAGCCAAGGAAACCGTTCACCTTGAATTTGACCTCGAAGGCTCGGGCTTAACCTATGAAACCGGCGACGCGTTGGCAGTCATACCTCACAATGCAGCAGATGTCGTCGAAGAATTACTGAAAGCGGCAACGCTCGACGGTGAATGCAAGGTGACCCTAAAAGACGGAGAATTCACCTTGCGCGATGCCCTAACCACAAAACTGGATATTACTGCGCTCTCGAAGCCGGTTCTCAGCCGCTACAATGAGTTTGCGAAAAGCGACGAACTCGACGCGATCATCAACGAGAAAGAAAAACTCAGCGATTTTATTCACGGCCGCGACATGGTGGACCTTGTTTCTAAATATCCAGCCAGCGAACTGACTGCGGATGCACTCTCGAGTATTATGCGTAAGCTGCCACCCAGGCTTTACTCCATAGCATCCAGCCCGAAAGCACACACCGACGAAGTGCATCTAACGGTAGGCGTCGTCCGCTACGATGCGAATGAGCGCCCGCGCAAGGGAGTCTGCTCGACCTATCTCGCGGATCGTATCGAAGAAGGCGAAAAAGCCGACGTTTTCGTAACAGCCAACAAACACTTCAAACTGCCGTCCGATCCGAACGCGCCGATTATCATGGTCGGCCCGGGAACAGGCATCGCACCTTTCCGCGCTTTCATTGAAGAACGAGAGGCGACTGGCGCTAAGGGCAAGAACTGGCTCTTCTTTGGCGACCAACACTATCTGACTGATTTCCTCTACCAAACTGAGTGGCAAAGCTATTTGGAGGATGGCCTCCTGACGAAGCTGGACGTCGCCTTCTCGCGAGACCAGAAAAATAAAGTTTACGTGCAAGATCGTATGCGCGAGAACGCCAAAGATCTCTACGCTTGGCTGATGGATGGCGCCAGTTTCTATGTCTGTGGTGATGCGAGCCGCATGGCACACGATGTTGACAAGGCGCTGCACGACATCATTGCGCAAGAGGGCGGACTTTCGGAAGAAGAAGCTACAGATTTCGTGAAGAAGCTAAAGGCCGACAAGCGCTACCTGCGCGATGTCTACTAGCCACTTTCGACCGCCAGTTCGAACAGAATTTGAGCCAGCTCTTGAGCACTACCCAATTAGATGTCTTATGCGTTGGCTACGCCTGCGTAGACATTAATTTCCGCGCTCGGCACCACCCCGGGCCAGACGAAAAGATTCGCGCCGGAGACATGCACACTTGCGGCGGTGGGCCTGCCGCTAATGCTGCAGTCACTATTGCACGACTGGGCGGCAAGGCTGGCTTCGGCGGCTATCTTGGCAACGACGCTTTTGGAGATTCACACCTCCGGGAGCTTACGAATGAGGGCATCGCTATCGAAGGAATCATTCGCGGCGACTCCCCTACTCCAGTAGCCTGCGTTACCATAAAGCCGGACGGCCAGCGATCAATTATTGACTACAGTCCGCCAGAGTCTGTCGTGAATGAAGACGCGATTAGCTTATCCAAACAGACCGCTAAAGTTTTACTCATTGACGGGCACCAACCCTTACTTTCGGCGCGTCTTGTGGATGAAGCTCGAGCACTGGGCATCACCAGCTTACTCGATGCAGGATCTGTTCATGACGGCACCCTTTTGCTCTACAATAAGGTCGATTATTTAATCACCTCTGAAAAATTTGCCCGCGATTTCAGCGGCGAAGACGAGCCCCGACTGGCGCTTGCTGCCATGGATGGTGCCGCCCCATTTGTGGCCTGCACTTGGGGAGCGGACGGCGTGTATTGGCAGGACGAAGATGGTCAACATCACACGCCGGCTTTCGACATTGAATCGATCGACACAACCGGTGCAGGCGACGCCTTTCACGGTGCCTTTGCGCTCGGACTGGCAGAGGGCTTAAATATAAAAGAAAACATCCGCCGAGCTTCTGCAACAGCGGCACTGACCTGCCTAAAAATCGGCGCACGTAGCGCACTACCTGATCGCGCAAAAGTAGATCAACTCGCACGCACGCTTTAGCAAATTAAGCTATATCTGGAGCGCATCAGTCATGATGCCAAACAATTCGTTATTATAGATAAAGCCCGGTAGTTCCTCTGCCCCGGGCCCGAAGGCAAGTAGATCCACACATTCAGAGGTGTGATTATTTGACGTCCACCCAACTGCAGTCGTTGCGGTCAACTCTTTCGCAAAAATTCGAGCTATTTTACTCGTCAGATAGTTTAGATTCGAATCATCTAGTGCAGCCTGAACAGCTGCTGCCTGCGCTTCTGTTGGCGCGATGCCAGTCGCTAATTTAAATGTTTCAGCACTGAATTGCTTCGATGCGCGAAAACGCTTCTCCAACCACTCAAAGCTGTAGCGGAATTGATTAATTTGATCGAGCGCGGGGCCGCTCTCCACATAGCGACTACCTAAGCCGTCGAGTTGACAGCCGCCCGTGCCATGGTCGGTGGTCACAACCAGAAGAGTGTCCGGGTTCTTCTCGATATAATCAAGCGCGATTGGGATGCAGGCATCGAACTCCAGTAAGTCATGTAAAATAGCACCAGGATCGTTGGCATGCCCTGCATGATCCACGCGACCGGCCTCAACTTGTAGAAGAAAGCCCTCTTCAGAACCATCCAGGTGCTTTAGCGCAGCACTGAACATTTCAGTGAGCGCAGGCACTCCTGCCAGAGATTTGTCATTTTTACGGTCCAGCGCATATGGAATGTGGCTGTCTGAAAAAATACCCAGTATCGGCTTATTACTGACTGGTAACTGATTGAGCGCTTCAGAATCACGGGCGACACGATAGCCGGACGCCTCAAACTGTTTAAAGAAATCAATAGTACCACCATCCTCTTTATTTTTGCCTACAAAATGCTTTGCCCCTCCACCAAGAAGAATATCGATCTGGCGCGAGAGATACTGTGAAATAATCTCACTCTCCTGCCCACGGTTAGGAACGCTCGCGGCAAAGCCAGCCGGTGTGGCATGGGAAATTCGGCAGGTACTGACTAGGCCGGTTCGTTTACCGGCCTGCTTCGCTCGGGTGTAAATCGGAGTCAGTGCCTTACCCGCCGGATCAGTGTTGAGCGCGCCATTATTGACGCGTTGGCCACAGCCCCAGGCACTGGCTGCGGCGGCAGAATCTGTAACCGGCGAACTATTTGAAGCCGTATCCTGCAAACTACGGCGAAGATCTGGGCGCTTTAAAAGCTGTGTCCAGTTCAATTGCCTAGACGTGTTTCGGAGGCTCCAGTGGTGAGCCAAACCCATCGTGCCGTTACACATACCGTCCACGACGAGAAATATCATATTCTTCGCTTTATCTTTTCTCAGCCGCGCAGTACCAGCATTAGCACCAGCCTTAGCAGGAAACATCGCACCGGCGAGGCCGGCAACTCCGGCACCTTTTAGAAATTTACGACGGCTATTCAGAGATGTGGTTTTAGGCATAATGAAAGGCTGTAGAGTTTTGTGGCGATATGTTGCCGTTTATAACTTGGCAAAAAAAACGCCATCCCGAGTGAGGATGGCGTAGAAAAAGTGCGCATTTCGTTTACTCGCGGAAGCCTTCAATCTGGCCAGCTTTGTAGCGCTCCATAAGAAGGCCTGCACCAGTCGAGCCCTCATATGCTGTTTTGGCGCGAACTGCACCCGAACCGTCTTCTGTGAGTTCGTCGGTGGCAGCTTCTTCAGTACCTGATTCGCCGGTGGTTGCGCAACCGAGGATAAACATGCTGAATACGAATAAAGAAAGTAAATAGAGAAATTTCATAATAGTATAGATGGGTGAATTGCTTATCATTTAGAATCTTCTGTTGAATGCAACACTGATGATGCAAAATATTAACATACCTCAGCACGCAGCGATGCAGAGGTGGTATATGTGGGCTAAATAGTAACAAACCGAGGCTTGGCTTGCCAACACGCTAGATTCAATCATTGCTATATAGCTCGTTACTACTCGCATGGCCACCACTCAAAAATCAAATTCTCGTTTCCCCTATTTCAACAGAGAGCTTAGCTGGCTCGCGTTTAACCGGCGTGTTCTCGAGCAGGCAGAGTCCGAGAATTATCCTCTATTGGAGCGGATGAAGTATTTAGCCTTTGTCAGTTCAAACCTCGACGAATTTTTTGAAATCCGGGTGGCCGGACTCATGCAACAGGTGAAATCAGGAGTCATTGAACGTGGCCCGGACGGACTGGGACCCAAAGAGCAATTGCGCCGTATTCAAAATATTGTAAAACGGCTCGTTAACGACCACTACGGCTGCTGGGAAAAGCAAATAATGCCCGGCTTAGCCAAGGAAGGTGTCATCTTCAGCGATTATGACGGCTTGACCCGAAACGAAAAAAAGTGGGTCGAACAGTACTTCGACGAACAAATTTTTCCGGTGCTGACGCCACTGGCGATCGACCCGGCCCACCCGTTTCCTCAACTGACGAACAAAGCACTCTATATACTGGCCTCGATCGACGACCCTGAAACTCGAATCATGGATAGCCTCATGGCTATTATTCCAGTGCCGCGTGTGCTACCACGCATCGTAGAGATCGGGGCCAAGCGCAGAGACAACCCTAGCGTTTACATTTTCCTTAGCGATATCATAGAGCGCTACGTCAAACGGCTCTTTCAGGGCTACCGGGTTTGCTCAGCGGTGCCGTTCCGGATCACCCGCAACAGTGATCTCTATTTTGACGAGGAAGAAGTTGAAAACCTGCTTCGTAAGATTGAAGAAGAGTTGATGAAAGTGCAGAAAGGCGCTGCCGTCCGACTGGAGATTTCTGAGGGAGCTGATCCAGTCCTGGTTCAGCAACTTCTGGATAAAATTGATTTAAAGCCAAACAACGTGTACACCGTTGATGGCCCAATTAACTTACTGCGCTTGATGAGCGCCTACGACGCTATTGACAGGCCGGATCTGAAATTTGCACCCTACACACCGCATGTACCGCGCGAACTCTCCTCACCAGATCGAATTTTTGATAGTATCAAACAGAAGGACATACTGCTGCACCACCCCTTCGACAGCTTTCAGCCGTTCGTTGATTTCATAAACCAAGCCGCTCGAGATCCAGAAGTATTCGCCATTAAGCAAACGCTCTACCGAACCTCAGGCGACTCACCCATTGTGGAAGCCCTGATTGAAGCCTCGCGGCGCGGCAAGCAGGTCACCGTGCTAGTTGAGATTAAAGCACGGTTTGACGAGGCCAACAATATACATTGGGCCAGGCAACTCGAAGACGTCGGCGTGCATGTCGTTTACGGTCTGGTTGGGCTGAAGACCCACTGTAAATCCTGCATGGTTGTCCGTCGTGAAAATGGTGCCCTCAGGCGCTACGTCCACTTGGGGACGGGCAACTACAACCCTAAGACTGCCAAGCTTTACACCGACATTAGTTTCTTCACTGCGAAGCCAAACATAACGAATGAAGTGGCTGAGCTCTTTAATACGCTAACTGGCTTCTCGCTGACCCCGACCTTCAGAAAACTTTTGGTTGCGCCGTTTACACTGCACAGCCGGATTCAAGGCTACATACGCGCCGAGACCCGTAATGCCAAGGCCGGGCTCCCGGCCCGTATCATTGCTCAGACAAACAGCCTCGTTGACCAGGAAACCATCGATAATTTATATCGTGCATCGCAGGCAGGCGTAAAAATCGATCTCATTGTACGCGGCATTTGTAATCTCGTGCCGAATATCAAAGGCGTGAGTGAGAATATACGTGTTCGGAGTATCTTAGGCCGCTATCTCGAACACAGCCGCATCTTTTATTTCGAAAACAACAAAGGTGCCCAACCACTCATTTTTGCCGGAAGCGCAGACTGGATGCCCCGCAATTTTTACCGCCGAATCGAAGCGGTTTTTCCTGTCGAAGATCCTGATTTACGGAACAGACTGCACAGCATTCTTTTATTGCATCTGGAAGACAATACAAACGCACGTGTGCTACGTGCCAACGGCTCATATCAAAAAGCTTCGCTTAAAAAATCTGGTCGAACAAAATCCGCACAGGCTACGTTCATGGACGATGCCAAAACCCGGCGTAAGGAAATCGAAAATGAACTGCTTGAGGAGCAAAATGCCGCCGAATCATCGTGATTGATTCTTCACCCGCTTGCGACGGATCAATTATCTGGGAACAATCCCTGCATTTAATACGACTCATTAGAAATCATAGCCGGGGATAACTATTGTTCCCAACGGACTATAGCCGTTTTTAACTGGACTCAGAAAGACCCATATCCATACATTCTAATCGCTTATTAAATATGAACACAACCATGCACGACCACTCCCGCAGAAACTTCCTCAAAGCCTCCACTGCCTTTGGAGCAATTACTATTCTACCTTCTAGCAGGTTGTTTGGTAAAGACAGGGCTGTAGCAATAAGCCCCAACGAAAAAATCAATCTGGCAATCATTGGCATCGGCAACCAGGGAAACGGCGACCGCGATGCCTTACTCGCCTCAGGCCTCTGTGATGTCGTCGCACTTTGCGACGTCGACATGGAAAGTAAGCACACCTACTATGCCCGCTATCAACACGGGCTCGCCAAGCCGCCTGCGGGCAAAGAAGACGAGGTTTACCCGAACAAATCGAAGGGATTCACAGACTTTCGTGTGATGTTCGATGAAATGGCCGACGAGATTGACGCCGTCCTCATCGCGACCCCCGACCACTCTCACTTCGCAGCCGCCATGCTGGCCATGTCATTGGGGAAGCATGTCTATGTTGAAAAACCTCTAGCGCACACTTTCGGACAATGTGAACGTCTTATCAAGATGGCTGCCAAAAACCCGGATGTGGTCACCCAAATGGGGAACCAAGGCTTCTCCGGCGCAAATTACTTTCAATTCAAGGCATGGTCTGAGGCGGGTATTATCAAAGATATCACCCGTATCACAGCTCACATGAATAAACGACGCCGCTGGCACGATTGGGGCACCACGGTCTCGGAGTATCCGCAGGATCCTATGCCCGAAAACATCGCGTGGGAACTATGGCACACATCGGCGGCAGCCAACAGCCCATTTAGTAAGCGTCTTCATCCACAGGAATGGCGTAGCTGGTATGACTTCGGGTGCGGATGCTTTGGCGACTGGGGACCACACATCCTCGATACTTCACACCACTTTCTGAAGCTTGGTATGCCGAGAAAGATTAAGGCCACTAAGATTAATGGCTTTAACCCGGCCGATCTGGTTTATCCGCAGGGCACAACCATCACTTTTGATTTCCCCGAACGCGGACCCGGCCTGCCGGCTTGTGAAGTGACGTGGTATGACGGCACACAAAACAAGCCACAGCTTGAAGCCGAATATACGGAAGATGGTAAACCGGAAGAGCTCAATCGTCCAGGCAAGGTGCTCTACAGCAAAGACCTGGTCTTCAAAGGCGGTAGCCATGGCTCAGCTCTACAAATCGTGCCACGCGAAAAATTCAAGGCCATGCACGGATCATTGCCAAAGTTCCCACAGAAGAACTCCAATCACTACACAAACTTTCTACTTGCTTGTAAGGGCGAGGAGGAAGCACGCTCGCCATTTAGTATTGGCGGTCCTCTCTCTCAGGTCTTTTGCCTCGGAATTCTAGCGCAGCGCTTTGGAGCCGACCTCGAATTCGACGCAGCGACACAGCAAATTACCAACAATATGGCAGCGCAGGCTCTCATGGACCCGGCGCCTCGCAAAGGCTGGGAAGAGTTCTACAGCCTTTAATGTAAGCCATTCCCCACGACCAATGATTAAAAACTGTTTCTTTTTCCTTGGCTGTGCGTCTGTCGCGGTTCAAGGCTTCGCTAACCACATCTCAGAAGATCAACTTCGCTACGTCGAAAAATATAAGGGGCACGCAAAACTTGTCCAGCCAGAGCAGGCCTTGATCAATACAGATCCTGAGCCCGCGACGTGCTGCGGCTTTGTTGAGCTTTACAATGGCAAAGACCTGAGTGGATGGACGCCCCGCGAAGGCCATTGCACCTTTGAAGCCCGTGGCGATGTTATTGTCGGCACGACAGTAAAAGGCTCGCGCAGCACTTACCTCTCTACAGACAGAGAGGATTTCGAAAACTTTATCTTTACCGCAGAAGTCAAGTGGTTGGTGGATGGCAATAGTGGCATCATGTTTCGCGCCCAACGCAAACCGGGCAAAAAAGCTGAAACCGTCTTTGGCCCACAGTGCGAAATGGAAGGCTTCGCTTCCGGCCGGGGCTGGTCGGGCGGTATTTATGGTCAGAGCGACGGCGGATGGTTCTACCCACTTTGGCTGGATGCTCACGAGGCTGCCCGCGGTGCTTTGAAAAAGGATGAGTGGAACCGCATTACCATTCAAGCCATAGGTAAAGAGATTAAAACCTGGATCAACGGCATTCCCGCCGCCCATTGGGTCGATAAGGCAGGTGCCTACAAAAGAGGCTTCTTTAGCTTACAAGTGCACTCCGGCAAACAGGGCGAAGTGCATTTCAGAAACGTTAAGGTTAAAGAACTTGAATCTGAGTGGCAGGACTTATTCGCCACCGGTGATTTTTCACAATGGAGCAAAGTCAAAGATGATCCGGTTTCTGATAATTGGTCCATTCATGATGGAGTCATCCATCGCGCAGGAGTTGTCGCAGGCAGCATTGCCACAAAAAAGCACTATAAAGACTTTGATCTGCGCTTTGACTGGAAGATTAGCGAAGCAGGCAACTCCGGTATTAAATACAGAACGCGTGGCCATCTCGGCCTTGAATATCAGATTCTCGACGACGTTAAGCATAGCGACCGAAAAAATCCGACCCACCGAACTGCCTCACTCTACGACATTTTGAGTGCAGATGCTGCAAAGACACTCATCCCTCCCGGCGAATGGAACACTGGCCGAGTTTTGATCGAGGGCAATCACCTTGAGCACTGGCTTAATGGTAAACGCGTCGCCGCCATCGAAATCGGCAGTGAGGACTGGAACGAACGCTTTCAGAAGAGTAAATACAGCAAGAATGAAGGTTTCGGCACCTGGCCTGGACCAATTTACTTACAAGACCACCAAGACGAAGTTTGGTATCGAAATGTTCGCATACGCGAACTTTAATTCAAGGACTGTCTATTTCTTAACGGCAGTATTTCCCTAATAATACTATATCCCTAACAACATCACTGTATATGTCTGACAACCTCGACCGTATCGCAGAAATTAAACAACGCGGCTTCTTTGGGCGCCTCGCCGGCTACAGCAAAATGACCGGCCCTGGCTGGGTACAAGCCGCTGTCACATTAGGTGGCGGTTCACTCGTCGGTGCGCTTTACCTCGGCGTCATCGGCGGTTATCAGTTCATGTGGCTACAGCCCCTCGCCATGCTTTGCGGAGTCATCATGCTCAGCGCTATTTCTTACGTTACATTGTCCTCTGAAGAGCGTCCCTTCGTCTCAGTAAAAAAGAACATTTCCCCCACTCTAGCATGGGGCTGGCTGCTTGCCACCGTCGTGGCCAACGTCGTTTTCTGCTCGGCTCAATTCGCATTAGGAACAGATGCAGCTCAAAACAACCTCGGGGTATTACCCGAATCGGAAGCCCCCTACATCATTACAGCAGTCTTTGCCGCTGTCGGACTAAGCCTCCTCTGGCTCTCCCGCCAAGGCGGTGCAGCCGCTAAGATCATCGACAACGTGCTCAAAGTCCTGGTCGCCGTGGTCGTGCTCTCTTTCATGGGTGTGGTCGTCGTGCTAGGTATCAAAGGTGGCATCGAATGGGGTTCCCTCTTCAAGGGCCTAATTCCAGATTTCAGCGCCCTCTTTAAACCAACTGACACCTACAACGAGGCCATCGCTGCCACCGGCGCAAGTGCCAGCTTCTGGACAGAATATATCGCCAACAATCAACGCGATGTTATCATTGGGGCATTCGGCTCTGCTGTCGGCATTAACATGACCTTCTTGCTCCCCTATAGTATCAAAGCCAAAGGCTGGGGCAAACAACATCGCGAGCTCTCCTTCTTCGACCTTGGGCTCGGTCTCTTCATTCCTTTTATCCTTGCGACTTCGTTTCTTGTTATCGCTACCTCCTCGCAGTTCCACGCCCGTGCAGACGGCGTCTACTCGGAAACCGCATACAATAATGTGACTGATAAGCGTATCGCCATAGACAATCAGGGCTTCGGGACACTGAGCGAAGAAGCGAAGCAAACACTACGCGAAGCACTCCCGCAGGCCGACAAAGACATGAGCGTGATGCTGGCAAAACGTAACACCCGCGACCTCGCCAGTTCACTGGAGCCATTCCTCGGCAGCAACTCGCAGCTTATCTTCGGAATCGGCGTGCTCGCTATGGCGCTGAGCACCATGATCGTGCACATGATGATGAACGGCTACGCCATCTCGGAAGCCTTTGGCAGACCGGGCGAAAAAGGTATTTTTATGCTCGGAGCTGCCATACCTGCCCTCACCGGATTCCTCTCTCCAATTCTGTGGAGCGGTCAGACGAAGACCGCACTGGTCGTTCCGGCCGCCGTCATCGCCACTACTCTGCTCCCAATCGCCTACTTCATCTTCATACTTTTGATGAACTCAAAGAAAACTCTCGGGGGCGAGATGCCGAAGCATCGCGTATTGTTCAACACGCTCATGATTTTTGCAGCAAGTATCGCCTGCTTCGCGTCGGTCTGGAAACTGCTTGAAAAAGCTTCATCAGATGGCTGGAGTGGAATCATCGGTGTTTCCGGCCTGATTGCCTTGCCGCTACTAATGATCATCGGATTGGTTGGCTTCATGCGCAGCAACCGCGCCTAACATCTTTACAAATTATATTATGAAATTCGGAATTATCGGAGCCGGCATGATCGGCCGCTTTCACGCCAAAGCCATCACGGACATGGAGAACGGAACACTTCACTCCGTCTTTGATCTCAACCAAGAAAGAGCTGAAGACCTCGCCGCCGATTACGGAGCTACCGCCTATTCAGACATGGACGCTTTTCTCGCAGACTCGGATCTCGAAATTGTCACTGTCGGCACCCCCAGCGGTGCGCATCTCGACCCGACCATTGCTGCACTCAACGCAGGCAAACACGCCATCGTTGAAAAACCTCTTGAAGTCACGACTGAGTGCATCGATCAACTCGTTGAAGCGGCTAAGCAAAATGGTAAAACACTCGCTGCTGTTCTGAACCGACGCTTCCACCCCGGTATGAACGCATTCAAGAAAGCCAGCGACGAGAACCGTTTCGGTACCCTAGCCTCTGCCTCAGCATACATTAAATGGTATCGCGATCAGGCCTACTACGACTCTGCTGGCTGGCGTGGCACCTGGGCACTCGATGGCGGCGGCGCCCTAATGAACCAGTCCATCCACACCGTCGATGCGCTTCTTTACCTCGCAGGCCCTGTCAAACGCGTCACGGCAAACACGGCTCTCCTCGCCCACGAACGCATCGAAGTCGAGGACCACTGCGTTGCGCTTCTCGAGTTTGAAAACGGCGCTCGCGGCGTCATCGAGGCATCCACCTGCACCTGGTCACAAGACGGTCACCCCGCCCGCGTGCAACTCTCCGGCACTGAGGGTTCCGTCTTCCTCGCCGACGAAGCCTTCGAAGTCTGGGACTTCAAAAATGAAAAGCCGGAAGACTCCGAAATCCGTTCGAGCCTAATGAAGGGTCAAGAAGCCGGCCTGGGTGCTAACGACCCCACTGCCATTAATACCTACCAGCACCAACGCAACTTCGAGGAAGTCGTCAACGCTATTCAGGAAGGCCGGGAGCCGTCCACTTCAGCCAACGAATCCCGCAAAGCCGTAGAACTTATTCAAGCCATCTACAAGTCCGCCCAAAGTGATGGCAAGTGGGTTTCGCTTAGTTAAATAGTTACGGACAAAGTGAACCGTTAATTTTTTTGAATAGGACAACAGGCAAGTCGCGAATGGCACAAACTTAAGGTAGTCGCCATTCGACACGTCGCAGCGATTACAGTCGCTGAATACTCAACACAAGGCGACTTTTGTCTTAACTGATACCGCTTCCGGTTGTACCCGAATTCTGCAACCGCGTTATCCGAATAGAAAATTTCAGGAGTAAGTGACTTTTAATCGGCCCCACCATTCCGAATACATCACATTATAAAAGCTACCGTATAAATGTGACTAAAGCTAATAACATAATCTTCAGAATCTTGTGTAGCTATAGCTTTGTCGGCTAGGCGGTTGGTTCTTTTTAGATGCATCATTCCGCGTGCATTTGTGTCGATTTTTATTGTTTCTGAATAGTTTTTGGAGAAAGTATATCTTATGATTATAACACGTCGATCCTTCACGAAAATGGCTGGCCTAGGTGCTGCTGCAACTGCAATGCCGATCTGGCTCGGGGCCGATCCGGATGCGGACTCTCAAAAGCTGAAAATTGCACTGATCGGGGCTGGTGGCCGGGGCAAGGCTCACGTTAAGGGGCTGGAGTCTCAACACTTTGTCGCCTTTTGCGACGTGGACGAAGAACGCGCTGCAGAAACCTACAAGGCGTATCCAAAGGTGCCTCGTTTTAAAGACTATCGTGTGATGTTTGATAGGATGGGCAAAGAAATAGAAGCGGTCTCAATCGCGACGCCCGACCACATGCACTACCCCATCGTCCTGTGGGCGCTGGCACACGGTAAGCACGTTTTTTGTGAGAAACCGCTGACACGGACTTTTGAAGAAGCGATGATTTTGAAAAAGGCTGTCCGCGAGGCGGGCGTCATCACTCAAATGGGTAACCAAGGCCATGTTGCCGATGGCTGGCGCAGCATCCGCGAATGGGTGGACGCCGGTATCGCTGGCGACATCTACGAGGCCTACCACTGGACCAACCGCCCGGTATGGCCACAAGGTTTATCCAGTTGGCCGAAAAAGCAACCGGTGCCGAGCAAGTTCGATTGGAATCTCTGGCTCGGCGTGGCCCCTAAACGTGATTACAGCCCGGAAATTGCCCCCTTCAATTGGCGTGGTTTTTGGGACTATGGCTCTGGCGCAATTGGCGATATCGGCTGCCACTCGATGGATGCCTCCTACAGCGGACTCCAACTGGGGCTACCCACTTCGATTAGCGCAGATGTTTCAGGTCATAGTGATGTTTACTTACCTAAGGCTTCAACGATTACTTTCGAATTCCCCGGCGCCAATGGCCGCGGTCCGGTCAAGTTAACTTGGATGGATGGTAGCCGACGGCCGTCCGATATCCCCTTTGTGGATGACAGTAAGATTCATGCCGATGAAGCGACCGGTAAACAAGGCATGACAAATGGCAGCTTCATCGTGGGCAAAAAGGCTTCGATCTTCGCGAGCCTCTATAGCATGTATCCGTCTCTACGCCCGCGCGAACTGCACAAGCAACTCCGTGACGATAACGCATTTCCTGCAAAGACTCTACCTCGGCCAGCCGAAAAGAGCCATTTTATGGAATGGATAAACGGGGTAAAAACCGGCACGCAACCCGGCGCGAACATAGCCGACTACGCCGCGGACTTCAGCGCCACTGCTTTACTCGGTACCATCGCACTTGGCGTGAAAGGCAAACTGGAGTTTGACCCGAAGACACAGCGCTTCACAAACAGCGAAAAGGCCAACAGCATGCTGAGCTCGCAATACGAATACCGTAAGGAGTTCCTGCCCAGTTAAGCAGATACTACTTCATCCATTTTAGATTAATCGCCGGGCCTTTTTTCTTCTTCGGCTTTTTCGGCAGCTGCAGATCGATCCATTGTAGGATCTGCCCTCGACCTTTTTTAGTTTTAGCTGATGTGCTGTAAACTTTTGTGGGTTCTAGCTTTAAGGCTTCGAGCTCACGGGTAAATTGCTCGCTATGATTGGTCGCTCTGCTCTCCGAGCCGCGATCGGTCTTAGTAAAGACAATTGAATACGGCACCTCGCACTGTTGCAGCCAAGACGCAAAGGCGAGATCCCCATCCTGCGGCTCGATCTGAGAATCCACTAAAAGGAAGACCTGCTTCAGGTTTTCCCTTTCTGTCAGATAGATGCTGACCTCTCGGTTAAACTCATTTTGCTTCTCCCTGGACAGTTTCGCGTAACCGTAGCCGGGCAAATCCACCAGGGACCACGTCCCGTTTATGGTGAATAAATTGATGCGCTGCGTCTTACCCGGTTTACCGGAAGTATGCGCAAGCTCCCTGCGATCAGCCAATGCATTGATCAGTGAAGACTTCCCAACATTAGAGCGACCGATAAAGGCGAATTCCGGCAAGGTGGAGGGCGGGCAATCCTCCAGCCCTCCGGCACTTGCTAGCAATTTAGCTGATTCAATTTTCATAAACTTCAATCAAGAGAGCGTAGCCCTAATGTAAATGCACGCTCAAAGTTTAACACCGCCTGAAAGTTCAAAGATTGATCGTATCTGAGCAAATTATCATATATCATAGTGGTTCTTTTAAAAATTCTTGTGCTGCACCCCCATGGGTTAGTAGAAAATTAGTACTCTATTATGGCTATTGATATCAAAACCGCTCAATCCTGCGCATATGCTTGCGTTTCACTCGGAGAAGTAATGCTCCGCCTCGACCCAGGTGAGGGCCGCGTGCACACATCACGCCAGTTCACTGCCTGGGAGGGTGGCGGTGAGTATAACGTGGCCCGAGGGCTGCGTCGCTGCTTTGGCTTGAAGACCGCGGTTGTAACAGCCTTCGCAGATAATCCGGTGGGGCGCCTGGTAGAGGACTTCATCCTTCAAGGCGGTGTCGACACCGATTACATCAAGTGGATGGACTACGACGGCATCGGGCGTGAAGTGCGAAACGGGCTCAACTTCACAGAGCGGGGCTTCGGTATTCGCGGCGCGGTAGGCTGCCCGGATCGCGGCAACACTGCGGCCAGCCAACTGAAGCCGGGTGACATTGACTGGGAAGAAATTTTTGGTGAGCGCGGTGCACAGTGGTTTCATACCGGCGGCATCTATGCGGCGCTTAGTGCAACCACGCCGGACGTCGTGCTCGAAGCAGTAAAGTGCGCGAAAAAGCACGGCACCATCGTGAGTTACGACTTAAACTACCGCCCTTCCCTATGGAAGGATTTCGGCGGACTCAAGAAGTGCCAGGAGGTCAATCGTGAGATCGCTAAGTATGTCGATGTCATGATTGGTAACGAGGAAGACTTCACGGCTTGCCTTGGGTTCGAAGTGGAGGGTGTCGACGAAAATATATCCCACATTCCGGTTGAAGCCTTCAAAAAGATGATCAAAGCGGCGATCAGAGAATTCCCGAATTTTAAGGCGACGGCCACCACGCTGCGTGCCGTAAAAACGGCGACGGTTAACGATTGGGCTGCCATGGCTTGGCACGACGGCGAATTCTACGAATCGCTCCAGTTCCCTGATCTGGAAATCCTCGATCGCGTCGGCGGCGGCGACAGCTTTGCATCCGGCTTTATCTATGGTTTCCTCACCAAGAACGACCCTAAAGAGGCAGTTGACTACGGCTGCGTGCATGGCGCCCTCGCCATGACCACGGCCGGTGATACGACAATGGCATCACTCAAAGAGGTCGAGAAAATCAAAGGTGGTGGTGGCGCCCGTGTCGATCGCTAGGCGGCATTTTGCATATAACCTGAAAGACTAGCGTAGTAGCGTGCCTCTGATAGTAACGTTCTGCCCAGGAAGAGTCTCATTTCTGGCATAAAGTCTGTCACCAAGTAGCATAATGCGCAATATTGAGCACTTCAATAATACCGCTTGACCGCAATATAGGCCTTTCTAGTTTATCTACACTGCGTGTTTCCCATGTGAAGTTTGCTATCTATGAAGTTCAACCAAATCCTAATCGCCTCAGCACTCACTTCCATGCTTGCTATACCTGCTTTAATTCGAGCACAGCAAGCGCAGGACCCTGCCTTGCTTCGGCTGGGCAACGGAATGGCCGCAGTCGCTGAGGGGCAAATCATTACAGTTGAAGAATTGCGAAGAGAACTGGAGCCGATCATTCCTCGCCTTCGCGTCGAAGCTGAGAATGCCGAAGACTTTGGCCGACGTCTGGATCGCATCAGTAAGGAAGTCCTGCAGAACATGATCGATCGTATCCTGATCGTAAAGGCTGCCGAAGACATGGGTATTTTGATTCCACAGTCATACATTGACCAGGAATACGACGAAGTCATCTCACGCGATTTTAACGGTGATCGTGCGCGTTTCCTGGATTACTTGCGCAGGCGCGGGGAAACGCCGCGTGATTTCAGAAAAGGCGTTTATGAACGTGTCGTGGTGGATGTTATGCGGCAGGATAATCGCCGATCACAGTCTGAGATTAGCCCCGAGCGCATTGAGGAATTCTATGTGAAAAATAAGATCCGCTTTTACCAACCCGAAGCGCTCCATCTCCGGCAGATCATCCTTAGCCCAATGGCGGGTGAGGGCCTAGCTCCACTACGCCAAACCGCCAAGCAAATCATCGGCGAACTTAAGGCAGGTGGCAATTTCGGAGATATCGCACGCAAATACGGACAAGACGAAATGAGCCGCCGCGGTGGTGACTGGGGCTGGATCGAGCGTAAGGATATCCGAAAAGAACTCAGCGATGCCGCATTCAACCTCAAATCCGGAGAATTCAGTCAACCGATTGAAATGAATGAAACGATCTTCATTCTATATGCAGAGAATAAACGTGAAGAAATGATACAACCGATTATGCAGGTGCGCGACATCATCGAGAACGTTTTGGTCGGTGAGATCGCACGTGAATCTCAGGAAAAATGGCTTCAGGAGATTCGTAACGAGGCTTACGTCCGCTACTATATGTAAGTATATCTAGGTATATGTAGGCCTCTTATCTGCGGGACTTCGCTCGATAAGTGCTCGGCGCTTGCATTGTGGCCCGCCGAAAGGCCCGCGAAAAAGCAGCTGGACTCTCGTATCCGCACTCCAGGGCAATCTCTGTCATATTCAGAGGTGTATCTCTGAGTAATTCACAGGAGTGAGAGATACGTAATTGCGATAGAAAGCTGCTTGGGCTGAGCTGAAAGTGCTCTTTAAAACGCCGTTCGAGTGTGGCGATGGACATCCCGGATTCACGGGCGAGGTCACCTACCGTTACCCTTTGCGATAAATGATCCCTGGCATACTTTACGATTTTGCCTATCGCGCGATAGGGCCCCGGAAGTGCTTCCACGCTATCCGGGAGCGGGCGGGATATACCAGTCGTGCCGATCACGCTGCCCTCAGAATCGAATAGCGGCAACTTAGTCGTCGAACGCCATTCGATACCTCCATGCCGACTGGCTAGCAACTCAATCTTTCGCCGTATAGCCTGACCCGTATTAAAAACATATCTGTCGTCAGCCATGAAAGTCGCTGCCAATTCCGGGTAATACAGTTCTTCATCCGTTTTCCCAAGAATGTCTTCCGGTTCCAATTTGACGCGCTCTGCAAAGGCTCGGTTCATTGCAATCACCTTGTGCGCCTCATCTTTAACCCAGAAGAGAACCTCTTCTAAGTGATTAAACAAGGTAACAACTGTCGAAACAGGCATTTGAGCCAGACAATCTTCAAAATTCTCCATTTTGACGAATACTGCAAAGGTTTTGTTGCTTCTCGCAATTCCAAACTATACAAAATTAAGATAAGAT
>Ga0307981_1001415_pt1 | contig 21608 bp, 22 predicted proteins | sample OrgLakmetagen987_FD_201849 | JGI IMG/M metagenome (GOLD analysis project Ga0307981, IMG submission 201849) | Saline water microbial communities from Organic Lake, Antarctica - #987 | ecosystem: Environmental > Aquatic > Non-marine Saline and Alkaline > Saline | place: Antarctica: Organic Lake... | reverse complement strand
CACCAAACCACCAACAACGCCCGATGCAAAATCAGGGCGCAGATCAGCCGTGCGCTCATGAAACCAGAAAGGCTGCCAACAACCCATCAGGCACCAAAACAGGGTCCTCGTGAATTATTGCGGCTAATACGGGTGGCCAAAGGTCACAAGTCAGCACCTATCGGTGGGACATTGGCAAATCGTGGATTGGACAGAATTCATGTGCCTGTCCTACGCCGAGGTTCAGGCTTTGTTTACGCACGCTGACTGAATAGGATTTGAAAGGCGGTGAAGCCAGGTCTGACGCGTTCAGTGTAAACACCACTCCTGTGCGTCCTGGCACGCTGACCGACGGCCCACGCGGCGTTTTTACATACATGCGTTTCCCGCCAGCAACCCCCAAGCGTTCCTGCGCATAGCTCGCCGCGGCGCACCATATGCCTCGCGCACCTTCGCCATTGGCCTCGATCACCTCGAAACTCGAAGCACCCAAAGGAAAGACGATAAGATCGTTCTCGGCTTCAAATCCTTGCGCGGCACCCGCAACAGGAAACGCGGCACAAACCGCCGCAAAACAGAATAAACGCATGTTTAACCTCCAATACTAGTACCTCCTAAAGATAGCTTTATTTGACATTTCGCAAAGTCACAGATGGGTGACTGCGTCATCTTTAGATCTGTGACAGGCCGCAGAATACAAAAAAGGGCGGAGTGTTTCCCCGCCCTTTCCCGAATACAAACATGTTTCGCGTTATTGATCCAAGAATGACCGCAGCTTGCGCGACCGGCTGGGATGCTTGAGCTTGCGCAGCGCCTTTGCTTCGATCTGACGGATACGTTCGCGCGTCACGCTGAACTGCTGACCAACTTCTTCCAACGTGTGGTCAGTGTTCATGCCGATACCAAAACGCATCCGCAGCACGCGTTCTTCACGTGGCGTCAGCGAAGCCAGAACCCGCGTTGTCGTCTCCTTGAGGTTTTCCTGAATGGCACTGTCCAAAGGCAGCACGGCATTCTTGTCCTCGATGAAATCGCCAAGCTGGCTGTCTTCTTCATCGCCAATGGGCGTTTCCAGCGAAATCGGCTCCTTGGCGATTTTCATCACCTTGCGGACCTTCTCAAGCGGCATCTGAAGCTTTTCGGCCAATTCTTCCGGTGTGGGTTCGCGACCGATCTCGTGCAACATCTGCCGGCCTGTGCGCACCAGCTTGTTGATTGTCTCGATCATGTGGACAGGAATACGGATCGTACGCGCCTGATCCGCAATCGACCGCGTGATCGCCTGACGGATCCACCAGGTGGCGTAGGTCGAGAATTTATAGCCGCGACGATATTCGAACTTATCAACAGCCTTCATCAGGCCAATGTTGCCTTCCTGAATAAGATCAAGAAATTGCAGACCGCGGTTCGTGTATTTCTTGGCGATCGATATGACCAGCCGCAGGTTTGCTTCGACCATTTCTTTCTTGGCCTGACGCGCTTCTTTTTCGCCCTTCTGAACCTGCTGCACGATGCGGCGGAATTCAGAGATATCAAGACCAACATACTGACCGACCTGCGCCATGTCTGCGCGCAGCTCTTCAACCTTGTCGGCAGAGCGTTCGATGAACATCTGCCAACCACGACCGGCCTTCTCAGCCATCCGCTCCATCCAGTTGGGGTCCAGCTCGTAGCCGCGGTAGTTGTCGACAAATTCCTTGCGGTTGATGCGTGCCTGATCCGCTAGTTTCACCATGGCACTGTCGATCTGCATGATGCGACGGTTGATGCCATAAAGCTGGTCGATCAGCGCTTCGATACGGTTGTTGTGCAGGTGCAATTCGTTCACCAGCAACACGATTTCCGACCGAACCCTTTGATATTCGTCTTCGTCTTTCTTCGAGAATGAACCGTCCTCGTTCAGCGTCGCAGAGATCCGCTTGTCCTGGATTTCGCTCAGTCTGACATAGTCGTTGGCGATGATATCCAAAGCCTCAAGCACTTGCGGCTTCAGCGCTGCTTCCATCGCGGCCAGCGACATGTTGGCCTGTTCATCTTCGTCATCTTCATCGTCGCTGGAAATCGGATTGCCATCGGCATCAACTTCGGTTGCATCCTCGGTCGTCTTGGTCTCGGCTCCCGAAACGACGGGCACCACGGGTGTGGTTTCCTCGTCGCCCATCTGGGTGCCGAATGTCGCCTCAAGGTCGATTACATCGCGCAGCAGAATGTCTTCGGACAAAAGTTCGTCGCGCCAGATCGTGATCGCCTGAAAGGTAAGCGGGCTTTCACACAGCCCGGCAATCATCGTGTTGCGCCCCGCCTCGATCCGCTTGGCGATGGCGATCTCGCCCTCACGGCTTAGCAGTTCGACCGATCCCATTTCGCGCAGATACATACGAACAGGGTCGTCCGTACGGTCCAGCTTTTCTGACGTGGACGCCGACAATGTCACATCGCGGTTGTTGTCCGCAGTGGCCAGATCGGTGCCGCCTTTGGCTTCTTCTTCCTCGGCATCCTCGTCTTCGATAATGTTGATGCCCATCTCTGAAAGCATCGACATCACGTCTTCGATCTGCTCGGAGCTGACCTGCTCGGGCGGTAGAACCGTGTTCAGCTGGTCATAGGTTATGTACCCTTTTTCACGGGCGTCGCCGATCATCTTTTTGACGGCAGCTTGGCTCATGTCCAGCGAATGGCCGGCATCCTGATCGTCAGACTTTGTGTCTTCGTTGGTATCTTTGGCGGCCATTAGAAATTCCTCCAGCGAATGCGCGCGAATCACCCTTAGTGATTCGGATTATTCGAATCATGCGGGGTTCCGGGTGATTCTTAAACCCGTTACCCTGATTTTTATCAAACATCCCGACGAAAAAGCCACGCCGGGTTCATTTCTTGTCTTTCGAATCGGTCCCACGGATAGACCCGATCAACGCATCAAAAGCGCTACGTTCGTCCCGGCTGATATGCGCACCGTTTTCGGCGATGTCATATTCTGCCGTATCTTCCTGTCCACTACGCTGCGCCCGGTCTGCGTTTCGGGCGGCCTCGCTCAATCTCCAGGTCAATCCTTCGTCGGCGACCCCTGTCAAATCCTCAACGGCATCGGCAATTTCAGCGTCCAAGCCACGCACCGCTTCAAGCTTTCCCAACTCTTCTGCAACGGTCATGCGGGTCATATCGATGTTGCCGGGCGATCTTATACATGGAGTTATTGCAACGTGGCGCTGAGACGTCAGGTTTTCAAGGGTCTGCTCGCCGAGCACCGTGTAAATTTTTTCGCGCAACATGGCTGGCGGCTCGTGCAGGTGTCGCAACATCAGATCGCGAATCTGCGCATGATCGCGGTGTTCGCATCTCATCGCAGCCAAGCCATCCTCGAATTCTTCGACCAGTTGCGGGCACCCAACCAGCGCACATAAAATAACCGCCTCACGCAAATGGTCCGTGGCTCCCAACCCGGCAGCGGTCACCAGCATGGATGATTTCGCACTTGGCGACGGCCCTTGGGGTGCCGCATTCCAGCGCCCTTGCCCGCCGCCACGTTGGCCTTGCACAAACGGTTTCTTGGCTTGCTGGGGGCGGAAAAGCTGCCAGCGCAGGTCTTTGATCTCTTGTCCATAATGGCTGCGGATCGACGGGTCCTTGATCAGCATGATCTTTTCACGCAGCGCCTTATCCAACGCAGCCTTACGCTCGGGGCTGTCGAACACGCGGCCTTCGGTTTCACGCTGCCACAGCAAACGCACCATCGGCATGGCACTATCCAGCAGCTTCTGGACCGCAGGCGCACCATGTGCGCGCAGCAAGTCATCAGGATCTTGCCCCTCGGGCATCATGGCAAAACGCAGACTTTGCCCGGCCTCAAGCAAGGGCAGCGCCAGATCAATCAACCGCATCGCGGCGCGTTGGCCCGCCGTGTCACCGTCCAGAGTGATGATCGGTTCGGGTGATATCCGCCACAACATCTGCAACTGGCTCTCGGTAATGGCGGTACCCAGCGGTGCAACAGCCGCGCCAAACCCTGCCTGCACCAGCGCAATGACGTCCATGTAGCCTTCTGCCACCAGCAAAGGTTGCCCTTGCCCGGCGGCGGTACGCGCATCCTTGACGTTATAAAGACTGCGGCCCTTGTCAAACAGTTCCGTCTCGGGCGAGTTGAGGTATTTCGCGTTGTCATTGGGATCCATCGCCCGCCCGCCAAAGGCAATAGCGCGGCCACGTGCATCCCGGATCGGATAGATAATCCGGCCGCGAAACGTATCGTAGGGTCGGCCGCCCTTCGTCGATGGCTTAGCAAGCCCCGCACCAAAGATCAGATCATCCTCGACGCCCTTGCCCTTTAGATGATCCCACAATCCCTGCCACTGGTCTGCGGCAAAGCCGATTTCCCACCGCTCCAGCGCCTTCGTGCTCAAGCCACGACGCGCCAGATACTCCCTTGCGGCACCAGCGGCTCCCGTTTGCAACTGCAAGCGAAAGAACTGCACCGCCTGCTCCATGACCTCGGCCAACTGCGTCCGCTTGTCGGCTTTCTCTTGGGCACGAGGATCTTGCTTGGGAACCGGCATCCCGGCTTCGCGCGCCAAAATCTCGACCGCTTCCATAAAGCTTACGTTCTCGGTCTCGCGGACAAAGGAAATTGCATCGCCTTTGGCATGACAGCCAAAGCAATAGTAAAACCCCTTGCGGTCATCGACATGAAAACTGGCAGATTTTTCCTGATGGAAGGGGCACGGTGCCCACATATCGCCCTTGCCCTGGTTGGACTTGCGGGCATCCCACACGACTTTGCGCCCCACCACCTGAGACAGGCTGGCGCGACTACGCAGTTCATCCAAAAATCCGGGAGGTAGGCTCATAGTTCTATATATTGGGCGCGCCCGCTCAGAGTCCAGAACCCGATGCGCAAAACCGCTGTTTCATTTCGCCAGATAAACTCCGGGGGAATTGCCCGGCAGGGCAATGGGGGCTGGCCCCCAAGACGGCCAGCCACACCAACCGACTTAACGTGTCACGCACAATTCTTTCCACGCGGCAGCCAAATCATTGGCCCTGACATCGCGCATTTTCATCTCGTATACCCATGGGGCTACGAGCGGTATCACTGCATTATATTTGTCAGGCCACGCCGGGGCCGTCGCCTTGACGTGCGCGGGCACCGCACGCTCTTTGACGCGCTCGATGCGGGCCTGGCGAACCGCTTCAACGACATCCGCCTGATAGGTACAGTCCAATTCCTTGTCGCCCACAGCCCAAGCGGGGGCGGCAAAACCCAGCAAACCAGCTGAAATCACAACCGAAACAATCTTCATCTTCATTTCCCCAAATGTTTACCCACCGCAACGACCGGATCTATGATGTGGCTAGACACGCCGCGATGCGACAGCCTGCATGGCCGTCTCCAATTCATGAACCAAGGTAGCGGCCATGGACCGGAATACAAGGATCATGAAACTGTTTGCACCCGTTCTTGTGACCGAGGCCATCATATGCCCCAACTGAGTGCGCGCCGTATGTCCACGCTTGAAGTGACCTGCCCGCAGGTCAACCGGCACCAGCCGCGCCAGCACATCTTCCGACGCTGACCCACTCAAGGATACCGCACACCATCCATCGCTTTGATCAACCAATGCCGCTTGCTCTGTCAGGGGTGCCTCGGGCTCAGGCCCTATCAGCAAGGCCTGATTTCGCCCGAACCAAATGCAGCGAGTTCCGTCTTTTCCCGTAGTTCTGTTCGGCTTTGGAAATGCGACCCCATGCGCCGCCTCCAACGCTTTTGACACCGACGCCTCGTCGCCAAACCCCATCACCGAAGTTACGTGTCCCAGATCAAGCTCTTCCAAAGTCGCCTCCCCTAGGGTCAGCGGCAGCAGATCACCGCAAGGGGTTCTTGCTTTCAATTCAGCCACGCGAGCGCCCTCCCTCAGGATCAACGAAGACAGGCGGGCATATTTCCACTTCAACTTCCAATGCGCGCAGATGGTCCACCACACGCATTACTTCGCCGTACCTGTCCGGCCCGTTTTTGACGAAGCCCAAGCCGATGTAAGTGCCAACCTCCGGAGAGAAGCACACCGAGGTGACATAGCCCTGATCATTCCCGCGTACCGCTTCTGCGTCTTTCGCAAAGATATGTGCCCCCGCGCTGAGCAGCTTGACCGCGCCGACAGGCTTCATCCCCACCAGCCGCTCGCGATCTTCCGCGACCAGGCCGGGCCGTGCAGACATGACCTTGCCGATGCAGTCTTTCTTAGCGCTGATCATCCCCGCCATGCCCACATCAAAGGCTGTCGTGCGCCCGTGGATTTCCGCGTGGGTGATAAAACCCTTCTCGATCCGCAGCACATTCAGCGCTTCCATTCCGTAGGCTCCGCCGCCAAGGCTTTGGGCACGCGCGACCAACTCCCGAAACAGGCTATCGCCACAGCGCGCGGGGATCGCGATTTCATAGGCATGTTCCCCCGAGAACGAGATGCGGAACAACCGCCCCTTGACGCCAAGCACCGACACATCCCCACAAGCCATAAACGGCCAGCTGTCATTATCAATCTGGGTGTCCAAGATACCGTTCAGCACCTCTCGCGACTTTGGCCCGGCCACGGCAAACTGCGCCCATTGCTCTGTCACAGATGTCATTGCCACACGCCATTCCGGATGCAGACACTGCGCGACAAATTCCAGATGCTTCATCACCGCGCCCGCCGCCGCTGTGGTGGTGGTCATTACAAAATGATGATCCCCCAGCCGCGCGCAGGTGCCGTCATCCATCACGGTACCATCTTCACGCAACATCAGACCGTAGCGCACGCGCCCGGTCTTCAGGGTCGAAAACATGTTGGTGTACACAAGATCCAGCAACTTGTCGGCGTCTGGCCCTTGAATGTCGATCTTGCCCAAGGTGGACACATCACAAACGCCAACCGCATCGCGCACATATCCGACCTCGCGGTCGCACGACTGCCGCCAAGTCTTTTCTCCCGCCTTGGGGAAATAGCTCGGGCGGTACCACAACCCGGCTTCAATCATCGGCGCACCCGCCTCAACGCTCGCCTTATGCGAGGTCGTAAACCGCTGCGGGGCAAAGCCAGCGCCCTGCGCCCCTGCCCCCATCGCTGCAATACTGACCGGAGAATATGGCGGCCTAAATGTCGTCGTACCAGTTTCAGGTATCCCGCGCCCCGTCGCGTCCGCCAAAACGGCCAAGGCCCCAACGTTCGAATTCTTGCCCTGATCCGTCGCCATCCCTTGCGTGGTATAGCGCTTCATATGCTCGACCGATCGGAAGTTCTCGACCGCCGCCTGCTTGATATCCTTCACGCTGACATCGTTCTGGAAATCCAGCCACGCGCGCCCCTTGCCTGCAACCGCCCAAAGCGGCTCCATACGGTAGGGGGCGTCCTCGGCCTCCGGCAGGGGAACATCCGGCACCTTCTTGCCAAGCAGCCCCAGCACCTTGCCCGCAACCTCAACCCCTTCGGCGAAACAGCCGTGTGTCGAAAATGTGCCGTTGCAGGCCCCTGCGGGGATCATGCCCGGAATGGCCCCTTTGGTCGGGACAAACGCCTGAATATCAGGCCGCCACGTGGGCCGCCCGTTCATATGACAAGTCAGATGCACTGTCGGGTTCCAGCCACCCGACATGGCAAGGCAATCAGTCTGGATCTTCTCGACACCGCTGATGGTGCGAATGGTAATGCTTTCCAGTTCTTTGCCACCGCCCGAATTGCAGACCTGCGCCCCACGGTAGATCGGGAAATCCCCTTTGATATCAACCTCGGGGCGACTGTCGACCACTGCCGCAATCCGCACGCCTGCCTCGGCCAGATCGTGCGCGGTACGATGCGCGTCGTCATTGTTGCCAAATACGGTCAGTGCCTTGCCGGGGCTGACGCCCCAGCGGTTCAGATAGGCCCGCACTGCCCGCGCTGTCATGATGCCCGGCCTGTCGTTGTTCTGAAACGCAATCGGCCGCTCCAGCGCACCAGCCGCGAGGATGCTATGCTTGGCCAAGATGCGCCAGAAACACTCCAGCGGCGCGCCCTTGCCGCGCCCGCCGTGGTGGTGGTTTACCCGCTCCAACGCGCCGAACGTGCCCTGATCATAGGCCCCCGTGACCGTTGTGCGCGGCATCAGCCTCACATTGTGCATCCCGGCCAATTCCGCCACAGCATCGGCGGCCCAGATATGCCCCGGCTTGCCGTCAATCTCATAGCTCTCGGCAATCAGCCGCCCGCCCATCAGCGCGTCTTCGTCGGCCAAAATCACATCCGCCCCGCCGCGTGCCGCCGTCAAAGCCGCCATCAACCCCGCAGGTCCCGCACCAATCACCAGCACGTCGCAAAACGCAAAAGCCCGCTCGTAGATGTCGGGATTATGCGCACCACTCAACCCGCCAAGGCCCGCCGCCCGCCGGATCACAGGCTCATAAAGCTTCTCCCAAAACTTCCGCGGCCACATGAAGGTCTTGTAGTAAAATCCCGCCCCGAGGAAAGGCGAGACAAGGTTGTTCACCGCCATCAGATCGAAATCCAAAGATGGCCACGCGTTCTGACTGCGCACGCGCAACCCGTCATATATCTCTTGCATGGTGGCGCGCACATTGGGGTCAGCCGCCGCGCCCGTGCCGACAGTGATCAGTGCGTTCGGCTCCTCGCTCCCCGCCGTCAAAACCCCGCGTGGGCGATGATACTTGAACGACCGCCCCATCAGCGTCACGTCATTGGCCAGCAGCGCCGACGCAACCGTATCGCCCGCAAACCCGTCATAGCTGCGCCCGTCAAAACTGAACGTCACCGGTGCAGACCTATCAATCAGCCCCTTGCCCTTGATCCTCATGCCATGGACCCTTTTACATCCGTCGCCAAAACCACGTCAGACACCGCATGGCTCACCGTGTCTCGGGTCACAACAAGCCACGCGCCACATCCCGCCTCGTGCTGCCACAAATCCCGCGTCTCGCCCGCCGGATTATCGCGCAAATGCAGATAGCTGTCCCATGCCTCTGCTCCGGCATCCACCGCAGGGCGCGCCACCATGACCGCATCCCCTTGATAGTAAAACTCCCGCCGGTCCCGGCTCCCACAAATCGGACAGTCAAGTCTCATGCCAAGCCCCTCTGAAGGTGCATCTGCCCCTTCACCCTTTTGAAAATACTCAAATCCGATCCCATCGTCACAGCACCGTCAATGGAGGTTATGCTGAGAGCCGGTGCCCTCTTCATCCATCAAGCCAACCCCGGTCTGAAACCTGTCCAACCGGTACTTCGCAGCAGGCGCGTGATGGTTTCCTGTCGCCATCAGATGCGCAAAGCTGAACCCCGACCCCGGCACCGCCTTAAATCCGCCGTAGCACCAGCCGCAGTCAATAAACAAACCAGCCGTATCGGTCTTGTCTATGATGGGCGATCCATCCGGCGTCATATCCATGATCCCACCCCAACTGCGCAGAACCTTGGCCTTGCCGATCATCGGCATCAAGGTCATGCCCGCCTCCATCACATGCTCAGCCATCGGCAGGTTGCCCCGGCTGGCATAGGAGGCATAGAAATCCAGATCGCCGCCAAAGACGAGGCCCCCCTTATCCGATTGCGAGATATAGAAGTGCCCCATGCCAAAGCTGACCACATGGTCGATGCAAGGTTTAAGCCCTTCCGTCACAAAGGCCTGCAAGACATGGCTTTCAATTGGCAGGCGCATCCCCGCCATCGCCGCCACTTGGCCTGAACGCCCCGCTACGACAATCCCGACCTTCTTGGCCTTGATCACACCGCGCGTGGTTTGCACCCCACGCACCTGACCGTTTTCAATATCAATGCCGGTCACTTCGCATTGCTGGATCAGGTCAACGCCCCGGTCCGACGCGCCACGCGCGTAGCCCCAAGCGACAGCATCATGGCGCGCTGTGCCGCCGCGCGGATGCAACAAACCACCGTAGATCGGAAAGCGTATATTGTCGAAGTCGAGATACGGCAAATATTTGCGCACACCTTCTCGATCCAGCAGCACCGCGTCATCACCCTGATTGATCATGCTGTTGCCGCGCCGCGCAAAAGCATCGCGCTGACCGTCAGAGTGGAACAGATTGATCAGTCCACGCTGCGAATGCATGACGTTATAGTTGAGGTCTTCTTCCAACCCCTCCCAAAGTTTTAGCGAATGGGAATAAAACTCGGAATTGCCCTGCAAGAAATAGTTGGCCCGCACGATCGTGGTGTTGCGGCCCACATTGCCGCCACCCAGATAGCCCTTTTCAAGCACCGCGACATTGGTCAGCCCGTGTTCTTTGGCAAGATAGTATGCCGTGCTCAGCCCGTGGCCGCCACCGCCAATGATGATCGCATCATATTCAGCCTTGGGTTCGGCGTCTCGCCAATGCGGAGCCCAGCCTTTGTTGCCGGTCAAACCCTCGCGCAGCACCCGCAATCCTGAAAACCGCATTTCATTCTCCCAGCCAAAGGTCTTGAGGGCTACTCAATCAATTCAATGGACAAGGTGCAATGGCTGTGCGCCCGATGGGCTGCATTTTGCGTCGCGGACGGGTCCGTCCGCGACAGTGTTTTGGGCGGTTGGACCCTAGAGCCCTTTGGCGCGGTAGCTTGCCGCAACTTTGGTGATGCTGACCAGATAAGCTGCCGTGCGCAGATCGGTCACGTCCTCGCGGCTGTGCCAGATATCGGCCATGGACCGATAGGCATCCACCATCGTATCGTACAGACCAGAGCGGACCAGCTCCAACTCACCGGCACCGCGCAGGTATTTGTCTTTGAAGTCCGGGCTTAGCTGCCAACCGACACCACTGTCCAAACTCAGCCGTTCAAGCTCGTCTACCAGCAGTTGGTGGCGGCTTTCCTCGTTGCGGCGTTGCATCCAGCCAAACCGGATGTGGCTGAGGTTTTTGACCCACTCGAAATACGATACAGTCACACCGCCCGCGTTGGCGTACATGTCGGGGATGATCACCACGCCCTTATGGCGCAGGATTTCATCGGCACCCGCCGTTACAGGGCCGTTCGCGGCCTCGACAATCAGCGGTGCCTTAATCCGTTCGGCGTTTTCAAGGTTAATCACCCCTTCAAGCGCCGCTGGAATCAAAATATCGCAGGCCCCTTCCAACAAGGATGCCCCGTCATCGACCATCAAAGCGTCCGGAAAGCCCTTGATTGTGTCATGTTTCACGATCCATTGATGGACGGCCTCGACGTCAAGACCTGCCTCGTTATGCAATGCACCGTCGCGTTCAATAATTGCCGTGATCAGACATCCGTCTTCTTCGCTCAGGAATTTGGCTGCGTGATATCCCACATTCCCCAGACCCTGCACAATCACGCGCTTGTCTTTCAATGTGCCGACAAGACCCGCTTTTTCAAGCCCCCTGGCGTCTTTGAAAAACGCGTGCAGCGCGTATTGCACGCCGCGCCCGGTGGCCTCGGTTCGGCCATGGATACCGCCCGCGTTAATGGGCTTGCCGGTCACACAAGCCACCCCATTGATGTCGGTTGTGTTCATGCGCTTGTACTGGTCCGCAATCCACGCCATCTCGCGTTCGCCAGTGCCCATATCAGGGGCTGGCACGTTTTGCGCAGGGTTAATCATGTCACGTTTTATCAGCTCATAGGCAAAGCGGCGGGTGATCAATTCAAGCTCGTGATCATCATATTCCCGCGGATCAATGCACAATCCCCCCTTGGATCCCCCAAAAGGTGCCTCGACCAAAGCGCATTTATAGGTCATCAGGGCTGCAAGCGCTTCGACCTCGTCTTGGTTAACGCCAAGGCTGTAGCGGATGCCGCCCTTCACAGGCTCCATATGTTCGGAATGCACCGACCGATAGCCGGTAAATGTATGGATACGGCCACGCAGGCGGACGCCGAAACGCACCGTATAGGTGGCGTTGCAGACACGTATCTTTTCTTCCAGACCGGGCGACAGGTCCATCAAGGCGACTGCCCGGTTAAACATGATATCAACGCTATCGCGAAAGCTGGGTTCAGTTGCGGGGGTCATTTTTTAGCTCCTGTTTGGCAGAAAGATCTTTAGACAAGACAGATCATCGCACCGTCATGTTGACCATGAAGATAAAGGTTTTAGAACCCGTAAACTCCAATAACTGCGCGTTTTTTAAGCAGAATAAAAACTTTTTGAGCTAAATCGAAGAATTTCGGCTGCCATGGCCACGTTTCCAAAGCTGAAACAATAGCGGGAAAATCGAATATCCGGACGCAAGAGCCATCAATTTTCCACATATTTCAATGGTTTCCGCCCTATTCCGGCCATTTTCCTGGCGCATAAGTTGAGAAATTCGCAAAACGGGGCCGGTCAAACGACCGTTCCGAGCTGCAAGGAGAGGAACAATGATGTCGCCTGTGAAGCTGACGAAAAAGACGCTGACGAACAGTCTGTCAGCAAGAGCGGAGCGCTTTGCCCGCGAAGAAGACGGGATAATGACGGTTTGGGTCCTGGCCATGATCATGATGATGGTGATGGTCGGGGGAATCCAGCTTGATTTCATGCGCCATCAGATGGAACGGTCTCGCCTGCAGGCCGTATCGGACCGTGCGGCTCTCGCCGCAGCCGATCTGGACCAGACGCAGGACCCCAAAACTGTTGTTCAAGACTATTTTACGAAGTCAGGTATGTCGAGTTATCTGTCAAGCGTCACAGTCGACCCCGGCCTGAACTATCGCACAGTCACGGTCGATGCCTCGAAAGAGCTTGATACACCCTATTTGCGCAAGTTCGGCGTGGATACGTTGACTGTTCCGGCCCGCAGCAAGGCCGAAGAACGCTTCCAAAAAGTTGAGATTTCCCTGGTACTCGACGTATCGGGTTCTATGGCGGACAATTCCAAATTGTCCAACATGAAAGTCGCTGCAAAGTCGTTTATTGACACTGTGATGCGCCCCGGAACGGAGGGCTATGTCTCTTTGTCGCTTGTGCCCTATTCCGAACAGGTCAATGTCGGCCCGAATATTTTTAACGCGCTTTGGGTAGATACATTTCACAACTTCTCGCACTGTATCGACGTGCCCGACGGACATTTTGTGCAGACGCAAATGACACCTGGTTTTCCTTGGGACCAGACCCAGCATTTCCAGTGGAACCGTTATTCAATCGAAACAGACTATGAGGAGAACACTCTTTTCGATACTGTTTGCCCACGGCAAGTCTATGAACGTGTACTCCCCATCAGCCAGAATGCAGACGCCCTCAAGGACCAGATTGACCTGTTTCAAGCGCGAGCCGGCACCGCCATCTACATGGGCGTAAAATGGGGAACTGCGTTGCTGGATGGGTCCTTTCAGCAATCCACGACCAAACTTGTCAGCGATGGCGTGGTCGAGGCGACATTTGCCGACCGACCCGCACCATATAATGATGCCGAGACACTTAAGACGATCGTACTTATGACAGACGGGGAAAACAGCGATTCAAACAGAATTTCTAGTTCCGCTTACAAAACAGACAGTGAAATCGCGCATTGGTCGAACTGGAATTTTCAGTATTACCTCCACACGTTTATCAGCAGTAAAAAACATCATCAGTATTACTACCCGCGCTACACTGCTGCAACTGGTGACACTTTGCTGGAAAACATCTGTGACGCTGCAAAAAGAGAGGGCATCGTAATCTGGTCTATCGGCTTTGAAGTCGATCTGCACGGCACTGATATCATGAAAAACTGCGCCTCATCGCCAAGCCACTACTTTGATGTGGACGGTGGTACTGAACTCACTGATGCCTTCAAGGCGATCGCAGGCCAAATCCACCAACTGAGGCTGATTCAGTGAAAAATTACCTGAAAAATGCCTTTCGGCGTTTTCGCAAAGAGGAAAGCGGTTCGGTCTTCTTGATCGAGTTTGTCATCCTCTTTCCGCTGATGTTCGGTATCTTCATGTCCTCAATCGAAATGAGCGTGTATTCGGCGCGGCAAATGCACCTGAACCGTGGCCTTGAAGACGCCGTAAGGTATATCCGACTGAACACCGGCACAGTAATGACCCATGATCAGATCAAAGCATTGGTTTGCAAAGGTGCAGGCAACGTCAGCAACTGTGATACCACACTGCGTCTTGAAATGGTCTCTGTCGATCCGCGGAATTTTACGCAACTGCCAACCGACGTTGACTGTGTTGACGCGTCATTGCCGATCACTCCCGAGCGCGGGTTCACCTTGGGCAAACGGCATGATCTGATGTTGCTGCGCGCCTGTCTGAAATTCGACCCGATGCTTCCCACATCCAGCATGGGGTTCAAATTAGCCACTGACGGTTCTGGGCAATCCGCCTTGTATGCCATTTCGGCCTTCGTACAGGAACCAAACTGATGTTCAAACAAATTACCAAACGGCTGGGTCTGAGAAATTTCGCACATAAAGAGGAAGGCAGTGTTTCGCTTGAAGTGCTGATCATGATGCCCGTCGTGTTTTGGGTCTATGCTGCCATGTTCACGATCTTTCAGACCTATCAGGAATACCACGTGAACCAGCAAGCCGCCTATACCATCGGCGACATGATATCGCGCGAGACTTTGCCGCTTGACGCGGATTATCTTGATGGTGTCCAAGAGCTGTTGAATTACATGACCAATTCGAAGTCCTCAGCAACAGTCCGCGTGACGTCGTTGCAATATGACGAAACCACAGAGCGGTTCTACCTTCACTGGTCGCGTGCCCGGGGATCCCAGCAAGCCGCAACCAACGCCGAGGTGGCGGATTGGACAAACCGCCTGCCGACCATGCCTGACGCTGAATATATCATCGTAACCGAGACTTCGACGCAGTATACCCCGCCCTTCAATATTGGCCTTGGCGAACCGAATATCCAGAATTTTGTGTTTACCAGAGCCCGTTATGCGCCGCGTGTCCTGTATACCGGCACCTAGCCGCAAAACGTCTACGCGGTCTCAGGCTTGGAAAAATCCCGGCAATGCGCGTCGGGGTTTTTTTACAACTTCCCAGTCTTATCTTGCTGCTTGCGCACGGCAATCATGGTTGAAATGATTTCGGACATGAACTTGGTTTGGCTGCCCGGTGTCATTCCTCCGACGCCAACGCGCCTCCCAATGCGCCACCACAAACCGGGACGCCAAATGGTCTCAGCGCCGGTCCCCCGCTTTGTGCGCAACAAAAATCCGTTTGAGGGTTTGAAGGCAAAAACGCCGCGATCAATATGTTCGATATCTTCGATCCGCGCGATGACGGTACCGTCTGTGTCGCGCAACACGGCACCCGTCAGCTCAATCGCGCCCGCGGTGGAACGTCTCATCAAATCAGCCATCCAAATCGCCCCGCCTCCCAGAAGCAGCAAAAACAATTGCCAGCCAAGTCCCGGAGAGGTCGTGAAAGCGATGTAAATCAGGAATAATCCCAGAAAACTGAGCGAGGTCAAACCAATCAGCCGTCGTCCGCCAGAGGCGCGTGTGGTGGCCAGAACTTCGTCGGTGTCGGAAAATTCAAGCGTCATGGCAAAGCCTCCGGTTAAGGTCGCTTTGCCTACCTTGCGCCGTCCCTGTTTGGCAAGCCTATTGGGTGCCCGCGCGCCTAGTCGGTTTCGCGCAACTTGCCTTTTTCACGCTTGCCCCCCGAATGACGCTCGAGAACCTCTTGCAGACGGTCCGCATAGGCCGCACGCGCTCGTGCATCCATTCCAGCAATCTCGGCCAGCCACGCGGCTTGCGCCGCCTGTTGTACCCCCACACTGGCGTTGCGTTGCTTGTCGAGTACGCCAATGACGCGGTCCAGATCGAAAGGTTCTTCGCGAATGGCCAAGACGGCTTCGTCATATAGCGCACGCCTTGCCTGGCGGGTCATCGGGCCATCTGTTCTGGTCTGGCGCAACTGCTTGAAAACTTCCCGCCTACGGTCTTTTTCAAGCGCCACAATATAGGGCGTGCCAAAATTGCGCATAGTGCCGCTTGGCCCGCTGTGCGGCCCGTCAAACCGGTACGCGGCACCTGCCACAACCCCGACCACCAGCAAGTTCACCCCCAGCGAAAGCCCTAAAGCCCACTGCATCCACTTGCCGTTTCCTGCTTTTGTAGCTGGCATGGCTTATCCTTCCTCGATGTCCCAGCCAAAGGCTGAGAGTTCCGGCGCGCTGCCTTCGTCCAACGTGGCCAGCGTTGTCCCCGTGATGATCTGCGCTGCGATATCCGGCAGATTGCTGGGCGGTGCAACTCCGATCCAAAAGCCGACAGCAGTTGCCGTCACCAGCCCACCGACTGCCGGAGCCCCCCCGATCGCGCGCCAAATCGCACGCCAACCGCGCGGACCGGCTGCCGGTTGTTGCGCCAACGCATCCGCCATGATCCGGTCCATCAGCCCTTCTGGCAGGTCGGGCGGCGTCCTACGGGCATCTTGAAACAAGGTCTCAAGCATCTCTGTGTCAGGTTTTGTCATCGTCATATCCTAATGCGTCGCGCTGTCCGCCCAGCAATTTGGCCAGCGCACGTTTGCCCCGCGCTGTCAGGCTTTCCACCGCCTCGACACCGATGTCGAGGATGGCGGCAATTTCCGGGTTCGCCAAGCCTTCAATATGGCGCAGAACCACGGCTTGTCTTTGCCTGTCTGGCAAGGTGTCCAGCGCAGTTTGCAGTGCATCCAGGCGTGCACCCCGCTGAAGCTTGGCTTCTGCACTCTCGGCGGTGTCCGCGGGCTCTGTGATTTCTGCCAAAGGCACGTTGCCCCGACGTTTTCGCAACCGGTCGGTGCATAGGTTGGCTACGACACGGTACAGCCAGGTCGAGACCTTCGCCTCGCCGATCCGCCAATCCGGCGCAATCTTCCAAAGCCGCATCAGCGCTTCTTGGGTTACGTCTTCGGCCTCGGCTGCGTCCCCCAGCACGCGCAGTGCGTGTCCAAAAACGCGCGGTGTAAGATTGACCGTCGACAAGCGCACTGCCGCTGCGTCACCCTGCACATACCGCGCTAAAAGCACCGCATCGGGGTCATCGTGAACGACGTCAAAGGAGGCATCCAAGCTCATGGGCTAACGGCTAACGGCTGCAGGCGCACCAATCAAGCGCGCCCGCCCCATCAGGCTACTCCGACTTCTGCTTGTTGCCGCGGTGTTTGCCATGACCTTCACCGTGCCCGTGACGCATGCCGTGTTTGCCACCCATTTTGGCCTTTGCAAACTCTTCCGCGCTCAAGGTGCCATTTTCATCGGCATCAAGTCTGGCAAACATCTTGCCGGGAGACTGACGGCCTTGCATCTCTTCCATCGATAACTTGCCGTCTTCGTTGGCATCCATGCGCTCGATCATCCTGGCAGACCGCTTGCCCATCTTGCCCTCACCCATCGCTTGCAACTCTTCGATGGACAGCGAACCGTTGCCATCCGTGTCAAGCTTGGCCAGCATCCGCACCCTGCGCTCGGCATGGTGTGTGACAGCCGCAGATTGCATCTCGTCTGCCGACAAAAAACCGTCGCCGTCCGTGTCAGCTTCAAAGAAACGTGTGGCAGCATGCGCCTGCAATTCCTCTTGCGTCAACTGGCCATCGCCATTGGTGTCCATCTGGACGAAACGGTCTTGCTTGGGGGTTTGCTGCGCCATAAGCGCTGTGCCACCCAATGCAATCAGGCCGCTCAAGAGTGCGATTTGAAAATTTGCTCGGTTTGTCATTTCTTTATCCTTTGGTGATCTTCGTCTCACCCGCCTTGTTGGCTTGATGATACCGGGTCAAACGGAACGCGCTGAAACTTCCGTCGCAAAAAATGTGAAAAACTCGAAATCGCGTCCGGTTTGCGTTTGCGACATCGCGACGCAATTACCGCATGCATGCTTTCAATCGGCTGAAATTGCCCGCATACGTCCAAGTGTATTAGGATTGATATTATGCCAAACCAAAGCGCCGAAATCTCCCATATTGAAGCAGATCAGCGCAGGGTGACGCCCGCCTTGCTGCGGGGCTGGCGGCGTAAATGCCCCAATTGCGGCGCGGGACCACTGCTCAAAGCCTATCTCAAAGTCAACGACGGTTGCACCGTGTGCCGTGAAGACTTCACGCCTCAGCGCGCCGATGACGGGCCTGCCTATATGACCATCCTCATCGTGGGCCATCTGATGGCACCGATGCTGCATTTCGTGTTTGTGACATGGCGGCCTGAACCTTTGACGCTGTTTACAATCTTTGCTGTTGGCTGTGTCGGCTTGTCGCTTTACCTTCTGCCCAGACTGAAGGGGGCCTTGATCGGTTTCCAATGGGCAAAAGGCATGGGTGGGTTTGGCGACAACTAGCGGGTCAAACACCCTCACCCGGCGCTTTCACGCAATGACAAGGGCCGACAGATGACCATCGACAAAAGCCAGATCCGAAACGCATCCACCGTAATCGTGATCCGTGACCGGCATGAAAACCCTCGCATATTGATGGGGCAGCGTGGCGCCAAAGCGGTGTTCATGCCCAATAAATTCGTTTTCCCCGGCGGCGCACTGGATTTGGGCGATGCTCATATCGCTCTGGCCAGCGCCCTACCCGATACCTGCTACAACCGTCTGGCCGAAGATGCGGATGCGGCACTTGCACATGCGCTTGCCGTGGCAGGCATCCGCGAGCTTTGGGAAGAAACGGGTTTGATCCTTGCGCAAAAAGGCGAGTGGCAAGGCACGCCACCCGAGGATTGGGTTACTTTCGCGCAGCGCGGCTACATCCCGCATGCGGCCCCGATGCAATTCGTGTTCCGCGCCCTGACGCCCCCCGGTCGCCCCCGTCGCTTTGATGCAAGGTTCTTTTTGGTGGATGCGGAAGACATCGCAACCGATCTGGATGATTTTGACGCGGCATGTGACGAGCTTTCGCATCTGCAATGGATCAAGCTATCGGATGCACGGTCTTTCGACATGCCATTCATAACCGAGGTCGTTCTGGCCGAAGTGGAAGCCCGCGCAAAAGAACTTGGGCCCCCGGCTTCTGTCCCGTTTTTCAAGAACAACGACGAGGAAAGCCTGTTCTTGCGCTTGCGCGGACACCCCATGACGGGCTAGCCCGTTTTCCCATTAAAAAGCGCGACAGAGTTCTTGCATCGTGCCGCCCCGGTCAGGTTACGAGCACCAGCATCAAGATTGAGCCGACCAAAACAGCCATGCCAGCCCATTCGCGCAGCGTGATTTTTTCGTGAAAAAACAACGTTGCTGCTGCCACGCTCAAGATCAGCTCAACCTGCCCAAGCGCCTTTACGTAGGCCGCATTTTGCAAGGTGAAGGCGATAAACCAGCACAGCGATCCGCCCAGCGACATCAACCCGATCCAAACAGCGACTTTGCGCGCATGCCAAACCGCACGCATCTGTCCAGGTTCACGCCAGCGCAGCCACACGGCCATGAGCACCGCTTGCATGCACACAACAGCCGCAAGGGTCACGGCTGCGCGCAGCACAGGCTCATCAGAAACGACGGCCAGGGTCGCCCCGCGATACGTCACCGCAGAAATCGCGAACAAAAAGCCCGAAGCGATTCCCAAACCCGCTGCGCGATTGCGAAAATCGCGTATGTGAAAACCGGTAGCGCCTTTTTCGCCTGACAGCAGGAATAGCCCGACCACGCCAAGTCCGATTGCCGCAAAACCCCAACCTGTGACGCCCTCGCCCAAGACCAACCACCCCGTCAAAACGGTCAGGATCACTTCGGTTTTCTTGAACGTTATCCCAACCGCGAAATTGCGTTGCTTGAACAACAACACAACGCAAATCGTCGCAAGAATTTGTGCTGTTCCCCCCAGTAGACCGTAGGCCCAAAACCCCGCATTGATCTGCGGCAACGGCACCCCGCTCAGGTGTAGATAAAGAAACAGACCGCCCACGACAAACGGGGCAGAATACAAGAAGCGTGAAAACGTGGCCCCCGCGGCTGACAGCGTCGCCGTTGCGAGGTATTTCTGCAGCATGAACCGCGCGGTCTGAAAAACCGCAGCGGCAAGCGTGACGAGGATCCACAAATCAGGCAGGGTATGTGTCATGCCATCCTTTACGCCGCATCAGGCGTGCCGTACCAGCACTCAATCACAGTTTCGGGTCAGGGTTTTCCGTATGCCCGTCGACTGCAATGACTTGCCCCGACACCAATCGCGCCCCGTCTGACCCCAAAAACACGGCCATGTTGGCGACATCACGCGCCTCGACAAAACTGCGCATGGAAGTGCCGGACGCATAACCTTCATAGACCTGATCGCGGGTCATGCCTTTGGCGGCGGCCTCGCGGGCCAGCACGCCCTCCATGCGAGGACCTTCCACCGATCCAGGGCAGATTGCATTTGCTCGGATGCCGAACGGGCCAAGCTCCATCGCGAGCGTTTTCATCAGGCCGATCATCGCCCATTTCGCCGCCGCATAGGGGGCGCGGTTCGGGTAGCCATAAAGGCCCGCCGTTGACGAGGTGATGACGATTGACCCGCTTTGCCCCGCCTTCATCAGAGGTGCTGCGTGCTTGGCGACAATAAAGGCCCCTTCCAGATTTACGCTGACGCAGGCGCGAAAATCATCCAAGGCAACGTTTTCGATCGCGGCCGTCGGGCCGGCAATGCCTGCGTTGGCGCAAAGCACATCCATGCTGTCCATCTGCGCGATGACATCGGCCATAGCGACCTCATCCGTCGCATTGGCCTGTCGTCCATGCCACGTTTTCGGCAGATCGGCCAAGGTACTGGTGTCGACATCTGTCACCCAAACCTCGAAGCCGGCCTCAGAAAACGCCTCGCCCATGGCGCGGCCGATGCCAGAGGCACCGGCGGTGATCAAAACCCGCTTCACCGTGGTGCGCCCACAAAGCGGCCTACGCCTTCAGGCATCGGCAGGCTGGCGTGAGCTTGGGCAAACCGGACGAGCGCCGCCTCAATCTCGGGGCTGGGGTCTGAAGGTTTCCGCGTCGCAAGGCTAACGTGAAGCAAGAAATGTTCGCCAGTCGCAAGCAACCTGTCGCCTTCGTACATCTCGTGCCAAAGATGCATTTTCTTGCCGGTGCCCAGCAACACCCGGGTGCGGATATCGATCAGCGCCCCGGCATAGACCTCATCAACATGACGGATATGAGTCTCGGCAGTGAAATAGCTGCCACCCGAGGCGATGTAGTCGGCGTCGCAGCCGACCAGTTCCATAAACCGGTCAGTGGCATCGGCGAAAGCTTGCAGATATTTCGCCTCGGTCATGTGGCCGTTGTAGTCAGTCCAATCAAGCGGCACAGCGCGGCGCACGGTTTGCACGGGCTGGCTGGCGTCTGCGATATCGTCTGCGCGCGCGCCCAGCACGGTACCCAGCCGCAATGTCGCCTCATGCGCTTTCATCAGCCGCCCGGCACCCCAGTCTTGCTGTTTCAAGGCGCGCATCATCGAGACCAGATTAGTGTCGCGGATGCGTTCCAGATCACGGATGCCATGGGCACCAGACTGCTCGTCGGACTGGCCGGCGATCAGATCGACCAACTCATCAGTAAACTCGGGCACATCAGTCAGCTTCGTCCAGGGCCACTGCAAACAGGGGCCAAACTGCGCCATGAAATGCTTCATTCCTGCCTCGCCACCGGCCACGCGGTAGTGTTCCGAGTCTGACACTTCTTACCTGTTTCCACGAGTTTCATCGAGTTTGTTCAGCGCGCGGCGTTCCCGGGTGAGGATATCCTCGGCTGTTTTGGTCCACTTGAAGGGCTTCGGCTTCGCAT
>Ga0307981_1001410_pt1 | contig 21663 bp, 20 predicted proteins | sample OrgLakmetagen987_FD_201849 | JGI IMG/M metagenome (GOLD analysis project Ga0307981, IMG submission 201849) | Saline water microbial communities from Organic Lake, Antarctica - #987 | ecosystem: Environmental > Aquatic > Non-marine Saline and Alkaline > Saline | place: Antarctica: Organic Lake... | reverse complement strand
CGAGACGCTCTGCGACTTTGCAGTCCAGCGCCTCGGCAGCCTTGGGCGACGATGCGTCACGTACGAAGCGCCGGGCTGGGAAGCGGCCATCCTCTCACCTTTGCTGTGGTGCTTTCCAGCGTGGCTCGCTACGGCACCAAGGACATCGCCGACTGGTCTCAGTCCGACGCCGCAGCCGACCTCCAAGCTCACGGGCTGGCGGACCAAGTCGACCATTCAGGCCTTGACGCATTCAAGGCCAACGGCTGCAGGTACGCGGACGCGCAGGCTCCCCTTTCGTCGGTGGCGCCCGCCCGGCAGACGAATTAAAGTACCGTTCGCCAGTCACTCCATCGCGTTGGCATGCGCTTGCCAGCAGGCTCAATGGCCTCGCGCCTTTTGCCGTCAAGCGTAGTCAATGTTCGACTCTTAGAGACGACTCAGTTGAGCCGCAAGGCTTGCAACGCGCACGTTCAGTCCGTCTCAACCCCGTTCACAGCATTCGTCTTTTTGATCGCTTGCCAAGTGTTGTGTTGGACTAGGCAACTGACGTAGTCGCCGGTCCAAAACCATCGAAGGCTGGTGTCCACTCGCTGCATCAATGGATGAGTGGGGTTGAGGCGGCGGCACAGCTCCAGTCCTTCATGCGCGTGGCACGCCTTTGCCGCTTCCAGCACGGTGTACACTTGACCATCCCACTGGCGCTCCATCTTCCGACACCACGTGTGGACCATGACGAGCGCAGCCATCCACTCCGAGTCGCCCAGGCGCGGTTCCGACAACAGCTTGACCCGCAAGCGTCCCCACCCATCGTTCTGGAGGGACGTTGGCGCAAGGCTCTGCCAGTAGCGAGCCCAGCCCAGGCTTGCCTGCCACGGCGGCGGCGGCGACGGGTCGTCGATCACTCCGGCGCAGACCAGAGCGACAGTGCACAGCAAGGGAGCGGGGTTCGGGAGGTCGGGCTCCCCCGAGCCCTCAAGAATGAACAGGCCTTCGACCGCCAGCCGCAGCGGTGACCAATCCCCGGTCTCGACATGGCAATCATCGGCAAGGTACATGAGCACTTGCGAGATGGACGAGTCCATGCTGCGGACGGTGCACGTCGCGTTGCAGGGCACGGACGTCAACTGCGGCCATCTCGGGTGCATCCACGACTCAGGCAGCGTTGTCGAAGCAACGTCATTTCGTCATGTGTCGTCAGCCGGCCCGGCTCGCCCGACACGGAAGTGGCGTGAGCCAGGCAGCCTGCGCACTGCCATCCCGCTGCCTTTGAAGCCCGTGGGGGCCCGTCGGTCCTGCAATGGCCCCCAGCGCCTCACCATCGTTGGTCGTGGACTGCCTCGCTGACCAGCGCTGGAACCAGCTCGCGAATGCTTTCCTCGCAGAGATCCATCACCCGCCGTTCAAACGCCGGCCACCACGCAGAGTTGACGCTTTGAAACTCTGAAAAGGCCGCGTCCTCCGCCCGAGTCCTGGCCGCGTACGCGTCCGCCTCGGCTTTCACGGTCGCCGCCCGCGCAACGGCCTCAGCGTTGACGGACGCAACGGCCTCAGCGTTGGCGGGCGCAACGGCCTCAGCGTTGGCGGGCGCAAGGGGCGTCGCTTGCTCGCGACCTCCAGGTTCCCTCGCGTGATGACGGCACCATTCTTGCCCTGGCGGCGTAGACCGCTTGCAGGGACGGCCCTTCGCAGTTACTCCTTGACACATGTGATCAGCAACGCCCCCGGTCTCTCCTTGCCGCTTTAATACGGTAACTGCGCCGTCCTCCCGCTTGCGAGCGACCACGACAGCCTTGGGCAAGGGGCCGCCCGTCAGGACCAAGGAGCTACTCACACACCTTGTTGTTGTACACATGCTTGAATTTAAAAGGCTCGAAAACGATTGCCCACCTATGCCATGTGCGGCACAAAACCAGACGACACACATGCGCCAAAGCACCTCGGCTGCGCTTCGTCCTCGATGGCCGTGCACCATTGAAGCGTGCCTCGCCGGCTGCTGGGGTCGAGCTTGGCTCTCCACTCAACGCGACGGACCGCTTCCTCCCACAGCCGTTGGCGTTTGTCCGCGGACCAACCGGCCCAACCCCGCGGGTGCCTCAGGCGATGGCCGAGGGAGAGCAAGGACCTGAACCCCGCCTGCTTGAAAACCCAGCGGCGCTGACTGCTTGTGAGGTCGTCGGGCGTGACGCCGTCCAAAGCCAGGAGCACCAGGCTGCCGGGAGGCTCCGAGTTGTTCTTGCTCAGGGCCCCGATCCGCTGGCGATCGGGGAGAGCTCGCCCAAGGTTGGACACCATGAGCGCCACCGCGTTCCAAGCTTGCTCGCGCACAGCCGCCGCTAGCATGGCGGCAACGAGCCCCGGTGGAGCTGCTGCCTCGACAAGGTCGTGGGCTTTCCACATGCTCGCCGCCCCCTTGCCTCGCGCCACGCCTTTCCAAAAGAGGGTCCGATCGCTGCTGTCGCTCAGCTCAGCGAGGCATGCTTTGAGAACGGACCGCACCGAGCCGACATCCCCGACAAGACTGGCCGCCGCCATGCCCCGACCGAGGCAGTAGGTTCGCCGCTCGGCGGGAACCCCATCGGCCTTGCAAAGCCGGCTTGCGACTCGCACATGGGTCCGTGCCCCGAGGCGCCCGTCGCGCACAGCGTAGCAAAGTGCCACCGTGTACACGGTCGTCGGGCTCGGTAGAATAACAGAGCCGCCCATGACAACGGCGGTGCTGCAAATTGCCAACCACAGGCGCTGGTGCGACCCTGGGCCTCTGGAGTGACGAGCGTACTCGATGACGCCAAAATGAGGTCAGGCGTCGTCAAAAGCGGACAGGGAGGTGTGGCAGCTCTAATTCTTGCAGCTCAAACTCTTCAAGCTGATCGGTGGCTCGGGGCGGCCGCGTCGGCGCGCCTCTCACAGGACCCCCTCATAATCGTCGTCGTACGACGCACCCTCAAAGGCGTCTCGTTCTTTGGTGTTGATGGCGCTCGTCATGTCCGGACCCCTTGCCTCGCACTTTAGCAGAAACGAGTTGTACCCGGGAAGCGAGGTGCGAGCCGTAGCCAGCAACAGCGCCAATGGGTCCTCTGGTGGAAGGTTCTGGCTCAGGTTGTAGACGTACTGACTAAGTGCTTTGGCCACGCCCGGGGGCGAGTATTGACGGTGGAGCTTTTGCACGTAGTAGTCCATGCGCCTGAACCACATGGGCCATTCCGCTTTGCCAATGTGTCTGATGCCACGCATGAGCCGCTGCAGCCACGCTGCATCCGACCTTCGGAGGCAGGCTGGTCGCACGGCGGCAGCACCGTCCTTGGAATCGGCGGCGCGCATCGCCCTCGGTGCTGGCTTGACGCACTGGGGAGAGGGTCGACTGTACTCGGGTTGCATGGACGCGCACTGTTGGTCGTTGATCGGGGGGAGGTCGCCCGCTGGACCGAGCGCCTGGGCGCCCCACGCTGGCGCCTGCAGAACACGCTGAACAAACTCCTCGTACTCGGGCACGTGGCCTCGAAGCCAGTGCAGGAGCAGGCCCAGATGCGTTGGTTGGGTTCCAGCGCGACCGCTCTCGGCCTGCCCCAAGCGTTCAAGGATTCGAGACGCGGTCAGCGCCGCCCGGCCGCCATGGCCGCCTCGGGACATGGCATGCACGTACGTGTCGAGGCGCTTGAGGTCGTCGTCCCAGCAAATGCTTGTGGTTCGGCGAACAGCCTTGAGAATCAGCTGCAGCCAGGGCCGGTCGGTATCGGTCAAGCATACCATGCTGACGTCGGAAGAAATGGCGCGCGCCTAGCGGTCTCCGTAGCTTGCCGGGCACCCGCCGGAGAGCAGGGAGGCGAGGCGCCGGAGGAGCGAGAGCGTTTTGCGACGTTCGGTCACTCCTTCCTTGCCCACGCAACTCTCAGCCCAACCATGCCAATGGCTCACAAGCAATGTGGCGTTCACTTTGAACACAACCGCCTGCCAACGTGGACAGCTCAAGACAGGGGTGTGGTCTAAGCATTGAATTGCAACGCTACGGGACGCTCAACGCCTCTGCAAGCAATAAGTACTGCTCCAGGGAACGATGGGCGTGCGCACAACTTGGTTTAGCTCTGGGAAATCCAGACGAGGGCATCAATCGCTCGACACGCTTCCGAGGCGCGTTCACCCGACGGCGCAGCGCAGGCAATGTGGTGAGCTTGCAACCGGCGGCGGCTGCAGCGAAGCCCGTTCTGAGGGTTGTTGAGCAGGTCGAGCAGCAGAGAGGCCGTGAGCGTCAAGCAGTCAGAGGCCTTTCTCCTGAGCGTGGCCCGACGTTCGCGCGATGCTCTGGCCGACTCGCGATTGTCCCTTTGCGTCTTGGGCTTGGCCGATTGAGCGCGTACCTTTGGCACGGACGGGGTTGATTGGGCTTGCGCAGAGCCCGACGACGGTGACAGCGCCATGAGCTCCGACAACGTCAAGTCGGGCCAATCAAAGCTGACATCAAGGTCGGGGAGGGGAGACGCAAGCGTCAACCACTCGTCGTCAACCCATTCGTGTCCCGGATCCTGCGGCGATTCCTGTGGCGAACGCGGCGTTGGGCCTTGCTGCGGCAGGCAGTGGGGTGGGTGCTGCAACGGATGCATCAGCGTGGCAATGGGGTCGACAAGTAAACGATCAACGCCAACGGGCGAGCGAGATTCAGCTTGGGAAACGAGGCAAGGGCGTGACTGAGGCTCGACCAACCCATCGCCAAGCACGTTTACGACCGGCTCGTCGGGATCACTGCTGGCGTACAAGGCTTCCAAATCGGCACGCGCGGCTGGTAGCATGGTGGCGCGCGAGGAAGATCGATGAGCTGAGCGGGTCGATGCAAAGGACTGCGGTACTAATGTTGCAACTGCCGGGCTCGAGGTCGTTGGACTGACGGAACAAGGCGAGGTGTTGGCGCAGAAAATGAGTCGGGCGCATCAACGGTAAAATGAGCAACCCGGAATAAATGCCGCTATTTGCAGTTCTCAGCACAAGACTTATCCGGAGTATTTGCGGCGGACATATTACACATGTACCTTGCGCCACGTCACTTACGGTTTTGGACCGCGGATGCCAAGAGCCGTATCAACTGCCAACCCGGGAGTGTGCTCCGTAAGACCCGACCTTGGCAGCCTTTGTCACTCCTTGGGAGGCAAGGTACAGTCATGCGTCAACGGGCTCTCGTTTCATTTTTCCGATCGCGCAAGGTCGACTTCCCGAGGCATGCTTGGCTCGTCCGCTCGGCGCCACCCATGGCACCCTTCAGCGCAAGACTACTTACGCCACCCCCGCCCGGGATGCCCCTCGTGGCAAAATGTGTCACGCGCTACAAGGATCGCAGCATTTCTCTCCATCTATTACCCCTGGTTGCGGAACGTTCAACATCCGCCTTTCTTCTTGCTCGTGTCGACCATTGTGACGCTCACCCTGGCGTTGGCGTACCTTGTGGGGTTTGCCATGAGCACCAACTCGCGCATGAGAGCTTGGGCTGGAAAATCACCCCTGCCTACCAACGCCGGGCGGTGCGCGCAGGAGTCCGGGCCGAGCCCCTCGCCGTGAGCTATATCAGTCATTTTTTTGCCCGAGCCAGCAACGCATGCCCGAGCCAAGCCGCCGGCCTCGGCCATGGTGTCCAAACGACCTGGACGTGTCCCTTGTCACGATGGTGGCGTCGGCTCTTCCACTCCTCGCCCGGACCTGTTGTCGAGGTAAAGTGCCATCCGCGGTGGCCAAAGTGAGCCTCGCGGTCAAGGCCTTGACCTTGGTGTGGCAGATTGGTTACGACAGCGGCTCCGACCCGCGCCGCCGCCCCTCTTCCTCCCGGGCACTCGGGTGCGCCCACGCCCGGCTGGGAAGCATTCCGGTTCGATCCGGCTCCGGAACCAGCCGCGTCGTCGGCCTTCCTCTCTCGGGGAGAGGAGGGGGCGAGGCGAGGCGCAGGGAGGGAGCAGAAGGACAAAAAAGTCGGCACTTCCGCGCAGGGGAAACAATGTTGACGTTCATGTCCAGCAGCAGCCTCCCGCCCTGGGTGAGCAACAAGTCGTGCTCCCCGCGGCTACCGTTGGGGATGGCTCTCCTCGTGTTGATTCCCATCGCTCTCCGAACGCGTCATGCCCGGAACATCGCCATCGCGTTTGCCATCATGGCGATGCTGTGGGCCGGGGGCCTGGCCGGCGGCATGGGATTCTGGACGGGCAAGTGGATCGTGCAAGGCAGCCCTCCTTCCCCAGCTTGTCGTGCGGCGCCGCGCGCCCGCGTTCGGCGGCCCAGCGGCTCCACGGTCTCCACCACCATCATCACATCGGATAGCGCGTCGGATCCCAAGGTCGATGCGCAGGCCACGTCCCCCGCGCACGACCCGGAGACCAAAGGCAGCGTCAGTCAGAGCCCGTCGGACCCGAAGGGCGAGGCGACGCCCAGCGACGCGGCCGGTCCGCAGGACGGCGCGGCGGACGCGGAGAGCAACGAGGCGTCGGAGCCCGGGGATGCGGCGGTCGAGTCGGGGGATGAGGCCCAAGTCGGCAAACCCCTGCATGGCGCAGACGCGACGGCGGAGACAGGCCTGCCCGACCTGCCGGGCGAGGAGACCGGGGCGCCCGACGCCCCGGCGCCGTCGGCCAGCGCGTCAGGATCGGTTCTTGTTGTCGCAAAGCAGGGGTAGAAGGCGCCGGCTGCAAAAAGTGCTCAATTCACCCTCGTCGTAACCCTGCTGCGTCCCCGCCTGGCGCCTCGCTCCGCATGACCACAAACGCAAGCGTCACCGCCGCGCGCATTCCGCTCACCGAGTTCCAGCAGCTGGGTCCTCGCGTTAACGACGGGCGCCAGGAGCAGCGGCTTGTCATCACTCAGAGGGACGTCACGGCCCTTCGGCAGCGCGACCGGCAGCCCGACGCCGGACCCCGCCGCAGCGGAGCGACGGGCGTGACGGGCGCCTCTCAGCTGACGACCGCAAGCGTCACGGCGACGTGGAACGCCTGGCGCGTCGGGTTCTTCGAGACTCTGGCCGGCGTAGGCGAGCTGCTGGTGGACCAGCGGGTGCAGGCGGTGGTCGGGGCGGGCGCGCAGGACGAGCGCGACACGCCCCTCTTCGGCGAGCTGCAAGGGCAGCTCCAGGGCACCATGGCGCTCTGGGGCACGTACGGGCTCCAGCTGCACCGGCAGGGGTCGGCGCTGGCGGCCACGTGCAACGCGCAGGCCCTTCAGGTCGAGCGCTGCGGCCAGGACATGCACGCCCAAGCCGCGGGCTTGGTGGCGTACCACCCAGGCTCCCGCAGCGCGGCTCGGGTCGAGGTGGCGGTGGCGGCCGCCCGGAGCTACGGCGACACGCTGTCCGAGGTGCGGACGCGCGTCAAGCATCACGCCGACGAGGACGTGCGGCTTCACCAGGAGCTCTTTGTGGCGGCCCAGGGCGCCGTGGTCAACCACCTCCACCGGTTCGAGCGCGAGCTGGCCAACCTGCAGGCCGAGGCCGCAGGCTCGCTCCGAACCTTGCACGAGAGCGCCCAGCGCAAGCAGGGCCACTGGCACGCCATGTGCGTGGCCCTGCAAGCCCTGTACGAGAAGGACGTGCATCGGCCTGTCACCGAGCAGCTGCAGGCGCTCCGGCAGCAGCTGCAGGCCGCCGAGGACCCGGCCAGCGACGACCCGTCGGCCCTGGCCCTGACGCTGGCGCAGGCGGGCATGGACAACACCAACGACCCGCACTGCATCCGACGCTGCGAAACGGCCATGACGGAGCTGGAAGCCATGATGCGCTTCCTGCAGCAGCGGCTGCCCACGGTCGAGCGGCGGGCCCCGGCTGCGGGGGCGGGCGACGACGACGCGGCCCTCGACGATCCCGACATGCAGGCTGCGCGGCGCGCGTGGGCGCGCGACTCGCAGGCGGCCGGCGCCGAGCGCGAAAGCCGGCTGCGGGCGCTGGCCGTGGAGGAGCGGCGCTTAGCCGACGCCTTGGCCAACGCCAAGCGGCACATGCAAGGCCTCCATCAGCAGGTGCGCGACGCCCAGACCAGCGAGCCCAGCCTTCCGTCCGCGCTGCCGCTCGCCACCGACCCCATCGGCACCAACCGGCGCCTCGCAGCCGTCGCGCGCGCTGCGCAGCTGCGCCACGACGGCCTGCGCACGGCCATCCGCGAGACCGAGACCACTATCGCGGCCCTGCACGACAGCCTCAAGGCCCTGCAGGCGCAGTACGGGCCGCAGGACCGCCTCCACCACTGCCAGGCCCTCCTATACACGCTGCACGAGGTGCACTCGACCTGCCAGCGCATGCGCGGGCACTTTACGAGCGCGGTGCAGCAGGAAGAGAGCCTGTGCCGGCTGCTCACGGAGCAGCTGGCCGAGGACACGCGGCGCGTCGGGGGCCACGTCGCGGCGGTCGTGCGGCGCACGATCGACGCGGCCCGGAGCCGCATGCGGGAAGTCGGGGTCGAGCTGCAGGCGCTCCAGGACCGCACGCGCGAGGCGGAGCGGCGCGGCGCGGTGCTGGCCGAGACGGCGACCCCGGCGTACGGGCTCGACGGGCCCGAGGTGCGGGCGCTGACCAGCGTGCAGGAGTACCGGCACATGCTCGAGGCGGCGCACGCGCAGCGCGTTGCCGTGCTGCACACCAGCAGCGCGCACCGCCGCTGCAACGCGGCCGAGGGCGTTTTGCGGCGGATGCTCATCACCCTGGGGCGCGAGCGGCAGCCCTGGGCCGCCTCGGCAGGGGGCGCCGTCGCGGGCGGCGACCGCGCAGCGTGATCCGAAGGGTGGGTGGCGCTGCCGAGGAGCCAAGGGGACGTGGCCGGCGACGGGGGAGCGAGGCAGGCCGCGGCCGGGCCGCCAGGCGGCGTGAGCGGCGGCCCAGCGGCATTTTCCACTCGAATGTCTGGTCCCTCGCTCGCGCCGAGCGATGCCCCCGCGGGGGCGCCCAACCGCCCGGTCATTGCGCCGGACGAACTGTCGTCGCTGGCCCAAGCCTACGTGGAGCACTGGCCGGTGGCGTACTTCGTGATGGGAGAGCTGCCGCCAAAGACCACGTCCGCCGAGCTCGAAGCGCTCGTGAACAAGGCCGAGGCCCTGTTTGTCAAGATCCTGGTGTACCCCGACCCGCACGCCATTGTCATTGACGTGTCCAACGCGGCGCGGCTGCCGATGCGTCTCGCGCGGCGCATCTCGGCCATGCTCAAGAAGCACCGCGACGCCGTGCGCGACCACCTGATCTGCACCTCGATTGTCACGCGGACCCGGCTGTTTCGCCTGATTCTCAAGACGGTGTTTACCATCGTGCCCCCGCAGCGCCCGTACCGGGTGGTGTGCACGCTGGCCGAGGCCAACGCGTTTGTCACGAGCCACTGCGAGGGGCGGGCGGGCGAGGAGGACTTTGACGACGGCTTCAGCGACCTCGCCGACGTCACGGACGACGAGGCCGCCGACGTCCTGGCCGAGCTGGTGAACAATAATTCGGAGGCGGCCCCCGACACAAACCCCGCCGCCGCCGCTTCCACCCTCGTGTAACCGCCGCCATGCCCATGCGATCCACCGCCATGTCCTTCATGACCCCAGCCCCGCTCCGGTTTCTCGCAAGAGGGGCAAAGAAGAACGAGGTGGTCAACAGCTTGCAGGGAGTCACCAGCGTGCCCAGCGACGCAGAGGCCACCGGCTCGGACGACGAGTACGTCTCGTCTGAGGGCACGAGCTCGGGGGGGTACATTATCATCCTGATGTTTATCGTCTCTTTGGTTCTCATGTTCATGTTTGGGTCGCGGTTGGCGGGCAAGGTGTTTAGCGGAGCCATCAAGAACCCCCAGATGGCGTGGCACAGCGTCAACCTCGCCATCGCAGGTGGCGTGTTTCTGCCGTTTCCGCTGTTCAACATCGTTCTCAGCTCGTGCTTTGCAATGGCCGTCAACGCGGCTTGATCGACCAGGCCACCCGACGCCACCGGATCACGCCGCTGACCTGGCTACGCCGCCTCACGGACCAACTCTCGACCGGCCAGCCGTGGACGACGGGCGTTGAGACGCACCCACCCAACGGAGAAACCGGCCCGAGGCTGAGCAAATTCACACACGATGGGGCAAAAAGCATGACTGGCACGACTGGGGGTGTGAGTTTCAATTGGGTCAGGTTCCCACAACGGCGACGCTGACCAAGCCCGCCGCTGGCCGTCCCTCCCCCTCTGGTGAGGACGAACGACCAGCGCAAGGCCGAGGACCTCCCTCCCGCCAGGCTGGAGACGAGAGGAAGACCCAAGGCTGGCCCAGCGAGCTGGAACGGGCCGAGTTCAGCCTCACGCCGAAGAGGCTAGGTGGCGACCAGGAGGTAGTCAGTCTGGAAGGCGGTGCCGTTGGCGATGATGGGTCCAAAGACGTTGGTTGGCTAGCGGATAAAGGGATGGACGTCAGTCGATATGGTGCGTTGCTTGGGACCGTACAAGCCCACCAGGCAAGCTCCCTCCGAGAGCAGCCGCGAGGGGTTCGTCCAGGGCCAAGGGGCGGCGGTGGGTGTAGGCGCCAACCACTGGATTCCACACCTATCCCCAGTATCGAGTCGTCAGCGCTCCCCTTGATGCTCTCGATCTTTGATCGACCAACCGCTTGGGCCGTCCGAGGCGCAGCGCGGCAAAAGAGCTGGCCGGGGAGAGGCAAAGGGATGGATAGCGCAAAGGAGAGGGGTCGCTGAACTTGCTCACCAGGTGACCATGTCAGAGGCGGCCAAGAGCAGGCACGACCGACCTGGGCCAGGCGTTGCTCGGCGTGCACGCCAGACGCAACCTATCATCCAGCCGCAGCTGTCAAATACGCTCTTGCGCCAGCCTGGCAACCCTACCGCTCGCCTTGGCGTGTGGGAAGGAGGCCCTGGCGAGTTGGAGCACCGGAATGGCGAGGGTGATCGGACAGCCGTCCTCGGTTGAACGACATGAGTAGCCGGTCACAGCAAGCAGCGCGCGCACCGTACCGTCGACAGCGCCGAGGTGGCAGTCTTTAGATGGCGCGTTTGCGCAGGTGGCTGTGGCTGCATCGTCAGACGACCAGCGCAGGATCGGCCCTTACCTGGCGAGACCCGAGCTGAACTCGCGAGGGCCGTGGAGAGAAAGGCGGAGAGAACGAAGACTTGAGCCAAGGGGGGCACGACTGAGCTTTGATCGACAGAGCCTACAGAAACAGACGTCGAGCTGGCACATGACCTTACCTGGTTGAAGTGATGGAGCAAAGATGCGTGATGCAGAGCGTTGGCAAGCTTGGGGACTGGTTGATGTGGGTGAGTAAATGAGAGAGTGAGAGAGCGTTTGTCAATTGACGCCGGCGGGGCCGCAAGCGCTCCTGACCAAGGAGTGGCCCGCGCCGCTCTGGTCGCGCCCCTCTTCCCCCTCTCGCCCTGCCTGCCCACGCCCTGGCTCCCCTGGCTTGAGCCGTGTGCTTCCGGCGCCAGAGTCCCACTGCCGCCACCGGCGCCACTCTCTCATCCGCCTGGCCAAGCCGTGCGCGTGTTTCCCGACCAGCTCTGCCGGCAGCCAGGCCCACGTCGCAAGCGAGCTGGATTCCCTCAATACGCGCACCGAATAGCTTCGGATAAATACTGTGCGGCTTTCGGGGCGGTTCGCTAGGAAGCGAAGGGCCGTCGCCAGGGCCACGTCGCCAGCAAGCTCGGGGTTGGCCAGCCGAAACTCGGCCATAAACAGGCTCCAGGCTGCGCAAAAGCCTACCGGGTCGGTCGGCAGGCGGTCGCCTCTCGGGTCCCTTATCTCCAGGCTCTGCATGCTACCAGCCAGGCCCAGCGCCGCGCCAAGCGGAGCCAGGTACGTGTAGCCGTACTCAACGCGACAAACAGTCGTCAATGCCTGATCGAGCTGGGGGTGACCGTTGAAGGGGTCGAGCGGGTCAAAGCGCTGCGCGGTGCGGTTGGCCCGATCAAAGAACAAGACGTTTGCGTGGCCTAGGTCGCATTGCGGGCGACCGTGAAGCGTGAGGAGCACGACCACCAACGACGGCGATTGCTTGGTCGCCAAGACGCGCGCCAGAGAAACCGGTAGCCCCAGAGCGTAGGCTCCGCCCCAGGCCAGCCAGCCAGCCTTTGTCCGGACGCCCAGGCGCTGGCCAAGCGCTTCGGCCGTCGGACTGGCGAAGATGGCTCGCGGCGACCACTGCCAAATGGCTCGCGGCGACCACTGCCAAATGGCAATGTGCCAAGAGTCAATGGCATCTCGGCAGCGGGTCGTGCCCAAGCAACGGCCAAAGCTGTCGTAGACACGCCTCCGCCTCCGGCCGTTGTAATACAGGCAAAGACCGCCCCCGTGCGCTTGTTGCAGAAAGCCCAGCTGCCCAGGGTGCTGAAATTGAATGGGAACCGCGACCCCATCGACGACGGCCGGGACGGCTGGAAAGCGGCAACGTTCGAGCCCGACCACCTCGACGGTACTGGCCGGGTCGGCCGCTGTGCCCCAGCGCAGAAGCACCAGGCGCCATATCGCGCCCCAGCACGCCCAAACGTACGCCACGATGTTCCCGAGGGCAGGCATAGCACAAACTGGATAAAGCGCCCCCACCGGCGCACCCGCGGCCTCCCCAGAGAAAATTCATGACGACATCGGTCGGGGAAAGACGCCCACAATGGCAAAAGGTGACCAAAAAAAACAAAGAATAAAAGAGGAGAAGGAGAAGGCTAAGGCTGGACCCGCGGCTGGGGGTGCGTCTGCAGCTGCGGCCGGGGGTGCGTCTGCAGCTGCGGCTCGGCCCGTGCTTAAGGACTTGAAGCTTCCCCCATATGAACCGCAAGTGAAACCTGTGGCGTCAGGGCGGCTTACGGGCAATCCTGACCACGCTACGGAGTGTCGAGCGGCATGCGCCCGAGTCAAGGGCCATAACCCTTACTTGGCGCAGGTTGACTGCGCTCGGGACGTTTGCCCGATGAAGTTGCTTCACGGACACTCGGACTTCGCAAAGCCCAAAGCAATATCGTCGCGCCATCAGATAGACGTCGAACAACTATGCAAAACGCCTACTTTCTCCCACCTGCCCGTAAGCAAGACCGAGGCTGATAAAGTGCTCGCCATAATTGTGGACCAGCACATCAACCCGATCATAAGGGCCCTGGTTAGCGAAGAGACCTTGGCACTCGAGGCAATCGAGCTCAAGAAAGTACATGGCAGCATCAGACGATGCCTCGCTGCACGTGTTCGGATGGCGTCGGTGCTTCGAACCCGGTACGGTTATAATCGGTCCGTGACGCTGACACCCCACGAGACTTCCGTGGCGATGTTTGGCTACTTGGACCATGTCGTCGATTTCTCCATCCAGATGTGCCAGCTCAAGTACCATGCAGACCAGCTCAAAATGGAATTCGTGGTTCCTGAAATCCCTCCCATCATCAACTACAAGGATCTCACAGATCCTGCCAAGGCCGCAGCCCTCCTGAGCGGCCTACAAGCACACTTGCAGGTCAAGAGAGCCGAAGTTGCTGCCAGGGCAACGACGTTGCATGACGCTGCCTAGCCCAGCAAACCGGAGTGGACCGGTCGGGCTGGTGGACCCTCGCTCAAACCGTGCTTGAATTGACTTTGAATCGATGATCACACCAATGCGCTTCCAGGAGCGTCACGACGCGATTGCCTCGACATACGCCGTCCCTTTGCCAACCCGAAGGTGAGCAACCGCGCTCCAGTCGACGCTGTGGTCGTGGGTAATCACAAACAAGGTCCTGTTCCCAAACAGCTCGTTGACGACTCGCCGCACCACCTCCTTGGTGTCGGGGTCGAGCGCCGCCGTCGGCTCGTCCAGGATGACGATGGGGGTCTTGCGAAAGAACGCCCGAATCAGGTACACGATGGTCCGCTGCCCGCCCGACAGGCGCGAGCCGCTCTTGCCGGCGGACGAGTCGAGCGCAGGGTAGTTGGGAATCGCCAGGCGGGCAAGCACGGCCTCCACCTCGGCGCGCGTCACCGCGCCGTCTAACCCGTACGTCACGTTTTCGAGCACCGTGCGATTGAACAGCCGCGGGCTCTGAGGAATGTAGGTGACGGCCACGCGCAGCTCGGCGGCGCTCATGTCCCGCACCTCGTGCCCGTCCATGGTCAGCGAGCCTTCGTAGGGCAGCAGGCCGACCAGCAGGCGCATCAGGGTCGACTTGCCGCTGCCGATGGGCCCCGTGACGAGCACGCGCTGGCGCGGGTGCACCTCCAGGTCGACCCCTTCCAAGATGGGCCGGTCTTGGTCCTCGCGGCGCAGCACGAGCCGCTCCATGCGCACGCCTCCCTCCGCAACGCGCATCTCCAGCCGGTCCCGAGGCACCATGACGGCGGGGTAGCGGTCCATGACCTTTTGCAGGAAGCGCGTGTTCTTTTGCAGAGTGGCCAGCTCGTACAGGAGGTCCATGTAGTTGACCGTGGCGTCGTAGAGCACCTGGTCCAGGCGAATGCTGACAAAGACCGCCGAGGCGACGCTGACCAGGGCGCCGGTTTCCTTGAGCTTGACGACGGCGAGCAGGATGGCCAGCAGAAACACGCACTTGAGCACGGTGGTGCCCGCTCGGAGGCGGGTGGACCGCCGCCAGTTGGCGCTCCACTCGTCCTTAAAGGCGTTGGCCGTGCGGTGCAGGCGCGCCTGCTCGTAGTCGACCGTGTCGGTGATGTACAGGGTGAAGAGGTTGGTCAGAAAGTCGTCAATGTCCTCGTGCATGCGATCCTTGGCTTCCATCGAATGCACCCAGCGCGAGTACAGCACGCGCGTGCTCAGCCAGAGCATGCCGACCATAAACAGCACAAAGACCAAGTAGACCAGCGCCAAGGTCGGGTGCATCGAGTAAAACAGCGCCCCGCCAGCCAGGACCGTCAGAAAAACGGGAAACATGCTGCTGCGCAGCTTACGCACGGCGCGGTACGTGGCCTCGGGAAGCTCAAACACCTTGACCAGCACGTCGCCCGCCTCGAGCTCCTGGTAGTTGCGACGGTACGCGTGCAAGACGCGATCGAGCGCGAGGTCGCGCACGTGCTTTTGAAACCGAGGGCCGTGCCGGGCGTCGAGCACCCCCATGCCGTACTGCATCGCGAGGGCCACGGCCCACGCCAGTATCACGACGCCCGTGATGCTTCCCAGGGCGCCCCACTGGGTCGGCCCGGGGCCGTTGATGAGCGTAATGAACTTGCCAAACAGGTGCGGGGTGGCCAGCACGCGCAACGGGTAGTAGAACGAAAGGATCACGTAGGCCGCGACCAGCCGGGGCTGCGTGCGAAAGTAGCCCCAGAGGAGGTCGACGGGCTTGATGCTGGGGCGCGCGATGACGTCGTCGTCACCGACCGTGCTGATCCCCGGCGCCGGTGGCAGGCAAGCCGGCCGAGGTGGCAGCGCGCCAGGGGCCGAACGCCGGAACGGGCCGGGCGCTGGGCCCGAGGACGCCCTCGACACCGCTGCCGCGGCCGCGGCAGACCCTGCGTCTGGCAGAGGGCTGGCTATGCCCGGTTGCTTGGGGGTAGAGCTGGACCGACGCAGCATCCCAGAGGTTTCTCCCTGGGCCACGGAGCGCAGCAAATTGTGTCACACGCGCGAACCGCGGAAGACGGGGAGCGGGAGTGAGCGCTCAGGTTCGGACGCGGCAGGCGGGTTGTCCGAGAGAAACAGCTCTGGGCGGGCCCAGGGATCGTCGGGTCGAGACATGACCTCGGTGACGCGTTGGCGCGTGGCGATCGGCATGGCCGGCGCGACGGCTAGCATCGCGCGACGCTGCACCACCGCGCGCGCCAGAGCGTCCAAGTCGACCACCCCAGCGTACGGCCGGCTGCCGGCCGAGTACATCTCATACAGGGTCACGCAAAGGCTCCATGTGTCGCTGGCCACGCTGAACCGCCGCCGCGCCAGCACCGCGGGCGAAGCCCACCGGACCGGGATGAGATGGTCGTGCTCCGCGCTGCCCAGGTACACGCTGGCGTTGGGGTCGCACCGGCAGCTGAGCCCAAAGTCGGCCAGCCGAAGCTCGCAGGCCAGCGTGACCAGGTAGTTGCGCGCAGCAACGTCCCGGTGCAGGATGCTCATGCTGTGCACGTACGCCAGCGCGCTGGCGGCCGAGACCGTCCACCGCGCCAGCTGCTCGGCGGCCACGACGTGCGTCTTGACGTACTCGAGCAGCGACCCCCCGTGGCAAAACTCGGTCACGATGGCCATGGGCAGGCTCTGCGTGACGGCGGCGTGCAGCCGCAAAACGTTACTGTGCCGAAGCTCGTTGAGGAAGACCACTTCTTGCACAAACGCCCGCAGGTCCGCGGTGGTGTCGCGCCGGCAAGACCGCTTGATGGCCACCACGCCAAGCGCCAGCGGCTCGCTGTAGCCTGGCCCCGGGCTCGCTGGCGGCGGCCGCAGGTGGCCGCGGTAGATGCGAGCACTCGAACCGGTGTTGACAAACGCGTCGTACGCAAGGCACGCGGGGTCCACCTCGACGCCCGCAATGGGCTCGGGACGCACGAGCTCCACCAGCCGTTGCCGGGATTGGCCGGCCTGCACCACCAGCCACGCCGCGACGGCCCCGCCGCCCACCAGCAGGGCGCTGCCGACCACCAGGCCGATTAACAGACTTCGCGACGGAGGGGCGGCAGGGCTCGGTGGCAGCGCTAGACGGGAGACGTCGCTGCGGGCCGACAGCCCCACGTCGTTCAGCACGGCCTGAGCGACCGACACGCGCGCCAGCCCACGGAGCCGCGCAACTGGCAGAAGAATGCCGTCGACACAGCGGCCAGCGCACGTCACCTCAAACGCTCCGGCAGCAGCCACCAATCGGATGCCGCCTTCCCCCTCGGCGGCCACCGAAAACACCGTGTGCACAGTGCGGCCGTAATCACGCGCAGCGTTGTTGGGCCGCACCCGAACCAGAGTGTCGTTGACGACTTCGGACACGGGGGCCGGCGGCCGCGCCTGGACGGCCCGCAGCGTTCGCGCGGAAACCTCGCCGCTGAACGGCGTCGAGGTGCGGTTGAGTGCGTCGCCACCGGCAACGCGATACCGATACGGCGTGTTGGGCAGCAGATTCAGCACAAACACCCGTAGGCTCAGCCGGCCCGTGCCAGAGTCGACCTGGACAATCGTGCTGTCCGCCGTCAGCAGAAACAGGGCGCGCTGGGTGAGGTTGGCGATGTCGTCCGTGTACTCAAACACAATGCCCGGGACAAGCCCGGTCCAGGGGCGAAACTCGACGAGCGCCGACACGGTGGTCGGCGTCAGAAACGCCCGAGGGTTTACAACCTCGGGCGGGAACGTCTGCGGGACCTGCCCCGACAGAAACGTGACCTGCGCGATCCGAACCCGCTGCCCGACGGCTTCGTGCATAACGGTGAAGCGGTACTCGGTGCTCGGTCGCAGCAGCACGGTGGCCGTGGAAACCAGGTTTTGCCCAAGCCGAGCGACCAGCACCTGCCCCGAGCCGCCACCGTCGAGCGACGCCACGACGCCCGGCACGATGGCTCTGATCTCTTCGAGAAACCATTGGGTGGTGGCGTTGCCGGTCGCGCTGTCGGCAACGCGCCACGCCATGGTGGCGGCGCGGCCGTCCACCGCCTCGACGCGCAGGTCGAGATCGTCGCCGGCCTCCAGTGGCACGACGAGCTCCGGAAGCGTGGTGCGCCGCGACGGGGTCGAGCTTGAGTCGGCCACGAGAAAGTACACGACGCCGGGAAGCACGCAAGCGCGACGCTGCAAGGCGACCACGGACGAGCACACGTCAATCTCCCACTGCGGGGCGACTGCAGGCGACAGCGGCCGTGACCGGCCGACCGGCATCAGTTGGGTCCAATCGCTGGCAATCTCTTTCCGTCCAAGGCCGATGCTCGTCAGAACCTTGCGACCTTGAACCAGCCGCGTGCCAGCCGGAACATTGACGGTCACCGTCAGCAATTCCCCGGCTGCTTGGGCAGCAAGCACCATTGCAAGCACACGCCAGCCAACCCCCTCTCGTCCCATCCCGATGGCTGAACCTTGCTCAGAACCGAAATCTTGCTAGTCAATTAAAGTTGATACGCTTGTCAAGTAGTGCGACAGGATCTGCGGTAACGCCGTGGCAACTTTGAAGAAGGTGCAACCCGCTCCCGTCCCATCAGGAGTCAGGTCTCAAACCCTGTCCAGGGGCAAGAGTTGGCGATGACGCAACTCCTGCCCTGGCCGACTTTGAAGAAGGTGCATGGCAAGTCGGAGCCTCGTCGGTTGCCAAGCAGGGGAAAGGTCGAACGGGCAAGGGTAACCTGGCGCGGTGGTTTGCAAATTCCAAGAGCCGCAGACTTGGCATTTCGCGGCAGCCTCGGAATGAGCCTGCCGCCGATCGTCTCTCTCCAGACCGTTCTGTCAACGGATGACGGCCGCCACGCGCTGCGTGGGGCCCTGCAGGGCTGCAGCGGCGGGCAAATTGTGCCTGCTTTGCGAGTGGTCTTGGCGCTGACCGCCGAGTGCCCGGCGCGGCACGGCGAGTGGCGCCGTCTGGTTCCCGGGTTGGCCAGCGGCGACGGGCCGGGGTCTTGGTTGCAGGCCGCCTTGATAGACAGCCACCTGCTCGCCGCGTTTGCAGTGCAGGAACCGGGCTGCCCGGTGTCCTACGACATCAGCGTTCTGCGCTTTCTGTCGGAAGCGTCGCGCCTCCTGCCCTGCAAGGAACGCGAGTGCAACGCCATGATCGGGATGCTGGTGGCTCGGTCAGGATGGGTCGAGCGCTTTGATCCGATGGATCCAGCCCTGCCGCGTTGGATCGCCCTGGTGGCCCCCGGCGTAACGACGGCCAACGCCGAGGTCATGGCCAGTCGCCTTGGCGATGAGCAGAGGGAGCGCCTGTGGGACGTGAGGCAACACGCCGATCGGGTCAAGCGCGCCTTGCAGCGTGAAGCGCTCGGCAACGCGACCGTCGCTGGCGTTGTCGCAGGCCCCGATTCGGCCGAGCAAGCGGCGCTCACGCGAGGGGCGGTGGTGGCCGACCCCAACTACAGCGGGGTCATGGAAGCGCTGGCCCACAGCGTGGCCGCTTTGGGCCACCTTGCCGTGCATCTGCATCGAGCCGGCAACCAGCAACACCAAGCCCTACGGTCAATTGTGCAGTGGAGTACGGTGCTGTGGCGCAGCCGACCGACCAAGGACCTGCCCGACAGTGTCGCGGAAGGGCGTGCAGACCGGCTGGCGGCCTGGCTAGCGCGCCACGTGACGCCAGCGATTCATGCCGAGCGGTCGCAAGGCCCGTGGCGCGGGCATTGGCTCAGCTAAAGCGGTTGTCGATGGCGTGGGAGGCGTGGGAAAGCGCTGCGTGGTCGAGCAGAGAGGTGCCCGTCGGTCTCGACCTCGTGCTCAATTCATGCCCCCGCTCTCAATTCACGCCAAGCTCATTCTCAGCACCCCAACGTTGGCACGCCTTGCACTTGCCTGCCCGTCTCGTCTCTATTCGAGCGGGCTGCTCGAGCCCGACGCCGTGGGGCTTCGAAGCTGGAGGAACCGGGACAGCGCCAATTCGGACGGTCGTCCACGAACGAGAGCGAGCCGCTCGTGCTCAAACCTAGCACCAAGGCGTTCCCATCGGGTCCGCGAGCGCATCATGTCGCGGCACGCCTTGTACCGACAGGCGGTTGAGGAAACACAGTCCCGTCTGTGCTCGTCCTTAAGCCACGCGGCGCATTCCTCAACGTCCCAAAAGTCCCCGTCGTGCACCAAAAAGTACGCCACGCAAGCCACGTGCTCGTGCCGGGCTGCGGCCTGCAGGGCGACGTCCGACCAGTAGGCTCCTGAAAGGTGGAGGTACACAAGGCACTTGAGGTGACCCTTCTCTGCGGCCGCCTCGCAAGCCTGGTCCTCCACCGCGTCTATGGCGCAGGCCGCCTTGATGTCGTCGGTCGTGTAGCCGCGGGACAGTCGAGTCGCGAGGTCATGCTCTCGCAAGTGCACAAGCGACAGCAATCTCCCGCTTGCGGCCGACCAATGCACAAGTCCAGGCAACCGGCTGCCGCACCACTGATGAACCCACTGTAAAACTCTTAGGCTGTGAGATGGCGCACCCGCCGTCGCGAGCGTCAACCGCTGTGCTGCAGCCTCCGCGACAAGCGTCTGAAGTGGACCCTCGACGCACAATTCCACAAGCTGCTGATCGGTCAACGTCTTGGCAAGCACACTTCCCATGACGCCTGTCCCTGGGTGTGAGACGCGTTGCCCGCTTGCCAGACGGCTTGTCAAAGGAGTGACCGGGCAGGGTAACGTCATTACCGCGCGCCCGACGGACCCGGCGTCAGGAGACCCAAGGAGTAAGTGACGCCGGTCACAGGCTCCCTGGCGCGTGTTCTTCAAAACTTGGACGGCCGTAATTCGCCTCCCACTAGAGAGATCAAGGTGCTCAGACAACGTCACTTCCTGTCAACCATGGGAAGCAAGGACGGCGCCCTTGCTACAACTTTAGACTGGTACCTATATCAGAGCGGAGCGGATGTACTTTGCCTGCGCGATTGAAAGTTTCAAGGAGGGCGATTCAATTCGTAACAAAATCAAACCCCCGCCGTTTGAGCAAACACGGTGACAACTAAACTGGCACAAGGTTGATGCGGGTTGCGCAGCGGCGGCCTTCACATCATCTGGGCTTGAAACGCCGCCAGCACGAGGGGAGGGAGCTGAGCTTCCGTAAACACGGCCTTGTACGCGTGCTCCTTGCCCTTGAGCTCGGCATGCGCCGTCAGAGCCGCCAGCTCCTCCAGCCGGTCCTGGGCCATGCAGCATTCCGTGTTGACCACCAGCTCAAAGTGCTCGCCCTTCTTGTACAGCAACACGTACCGCCGGTCGCAGGGGCGTTGCGCGTCGTACCGACCCGTGTCCGCTGGGTAAGGCATCAACGCCGGGGCCGCCCCCCAGTCCCCTTGCTGCACCAGCCGCTTGTGCCCGTACAGCGAGTTGACGACGATGGGGATCAAGTTGAGCTCGCGGTCTTGGTACACTGACACCAGGTCGGCCATGGACGCGTAGTGGTCCGAGCTGGTCATGAGCTTTTGCAGGTCGAGCAGCCCAGTGCAGCTCTGGTAGAGCGAAGCGTCGGCCTCGCTGGCGGCCATGGCCACGTAAAAGTCGACGCGCGCTTCAAAGTCGCCCTCGTCCAAACTCCCAGAGATGCGTTGGCGCAGCTCGCCCAGCGACAGCAGGGCACCCGGGTTGGCTTGAGCGCTGTTGTGGGCGCGAGTCATGCAATCGTAAAAGCAGTCGCCTTGCGCCGCCACGTCGCGGTACACCTTCCAAGCGTTGGGAGAGGCCTCAGTGCCCACAAAGTAGTCGGCCCGCAGATGGGCACTGAGGGTCACCAAGCACTTGGCAGTGCGATGCAGCGGCAACATCGGGTATTGAAAGGCAAGATCGGTCATGGTGCAAGGCAAGCTGGTCGTAAGTCAACGGTGTAGGGTCAAGTAGAGGGTGTGTGCAAAAGTCGCTTGAAACGCAAAGTGAGCTGCAATCAGAAGGCAGAGTGAAGAAAGAACATTTTGCAAGGTGGCAAGGCAAGGCGTTCGGAAGCACAAGGGTGTATCCAATACAATATGGCACAAGACTTACCTGGCTGTTAAGGAAGAAGAGCAACAACTGACGCTTGGTAAATGAGCCCACTTCCGCTGGAAGCAGGGGGGTCTTGTGCTGCAGTCGACCGGAATAGATTCCCAATTTAGACATGCTGATAAGCCTTATCAGCACTATTTGTAACGTGCTGATAAGGGTTATCAGCACCGCTTATTCAGCATCCAAG